>OJEP01000129.1_pt1 | contig 40466 bp, 38 predicted proteins | sample 1593761 | NCBI WGS metagenome assembly OJEP01 (sample SAMN05416783, study PRJEB24817) | seawater metagenome | isolation source: Sea water | place: Canada:Atlantic | collected 2013-11
ACGAGATAGGAGTCCGTCTCGTGGGCTCGGAGATGTGTATAAGAGACAGATCCTCGGGTTGGTCGCAGACTCGGGTTATCCACCGGCGTTGATTACGTTTGAGTTGACGGAAAGCGTGATGGTGAACGATGTGGATGCCGTTGTCGAAAAGATGGAGAAGATACGGAACTTTGGCTGCACATTCTCGCTGGACGATTTCGGGACGGGTTATTCGTCGCTCTCCCAGTTGCGCCGGCTACCGATATCGGAAATCAAGATTGACCGGTCATTTGTGCTTTCAGCGTTAAGCGATTCCACGTCTGCCGATATTGTCGATATGGTGAAACGTATCGGCGAATCCATGAATGTTCGAGTTGTGGCGGAGGGAGTGGAAACGCAGGAACATGCTGATTTCCTGAAGGCCTATCATCCGGGGGTTTATTTACAGGGGTACTTCTTTGGGCGTCCGGAGCCGCTGTGGGCATTTTTCGCAGACGGGGCGAATTGAACCGTCTGCCTGAGTTGGTCCCGGGTATTACGTCAATGCCTCAATAGCCTTTGCGTCGGTCGCGAAAATGTTCTCCTCTTTGATCAGTTGGGCCAGTCCTGTTCTTGAAAGGGCCTCCCTCAACGGAAGTTTTGGGCCTGACAGGTAGAGGGTAATACCTCTTGCATCCAGAAAGGACCAGATGTCCTGCAGCGTGTCCAGGCCAGTAGAGTCGACCTGATTCAGGGAGGATGCAGAAATAAGCACGGTTCTCAAATCCGGGTCGGCATCCACTCGCTTGCGGATAGAGCGCTCCAGAACAGGTGCTGTCAGGTAAGTGAGAGAGGCGTCCATGCGGACCCCGAGAACCCCCTCGGCAATGGGCGGCAGCTGGTAAAGATGTCGGTCACGAAACCCACCTGACTCGTGAACCCCCAACTCAATGATTCGCGGCATGGCATGGTGGTGAAGGAAGGCGAGCAAAGACGCTGCCATGCCCGCCAGTATGCCCCAGTAAAGATTTGGCACGGTGACCAGTGTCACCACAAGGGTGACGAGAGCTACGACGCCATCCTTGGGGTTTTCGCGACTTAATCGGGTAAGCGAGCGGACATCAATCAGCCGGGTGACGGGCACGATGATGATGGCGGCGAGAATCGCGGTCGGCAGGTGATACAGGAGCTGGGTAAACCCGAAAAGGGAGATCAGCACCACCAGCGAGGCGATCAGGGAAGCCCTCGCGGTTTTCGCACCACTGTAGGCATTCAGGGCCGTGCGCGAGAAAGAACCGCTCACGGGGAAGGCACCGCTGAAGCCGCTGGCCATTTTTGCCAGTCCCTGACCGATTAACTCCTGATTCCGGTCCCACGGTTCCCCCGTTATTCGCGACATGGTGCGGCAACTGGACATCGCTTCGGTAAAGCTGATCAGCGCAATGATCGCAGCGGGCAGCAGAAGCGCCAGATGCTGGTCAACGGAGAGTGTCAGAGGCAATGAAGGCTGGGGAAGTCCACTTCCAACCGGCCCGATGACCGAGCCACCAAGTTCTCCAAATCCCAGCAGGTAACTGCCGGCGATGCCAATCAGGGTAACCACCATCACCGCAGGCAGGCGCGCGGTCAATTTCCCGAGTAACAGCAACGCCGCCACGCCACCAAGGCCGAACCCGGCGGTTGCGATCAGCCGCCAGGGAGTGTGTTGCCATTCCTGCCAGAGAGTGGATAACCAGTTATCGCCGGCGCCTGTATCGAAGCCCAGTAGGGCGGGGATCTGAGAAACGATGATGATGACCGCAGCCGCATTCACGAATCCCTGAACGACAGCGTTCGAGATCAGGTTGGCAAGAATGCCCATGCGGAACGCGCCCATAAGAAACTGCATGAGCCCGGAATAGAGGGCGAGCCATATCGCCATCACCACCCACTCCGGGGATCCCGCGTCGGCCATCGGTTGCAGCGCTGCAAAGGTCAACAGGCTGGTCAACGCAACCGGTCCGACCGCAAGCAACGACGATGAGCCGAATAATGCTCCAACGATGGCCGGTAACAGCGCTGCGTATAGGCCTGTGACAGGCGGCATTCCGGCAAGTTGAGCATAAGCCAGGGCTTGGGGGACCAGTACCAGGCCAACCGTGATGCCGGCAATCGCATCTGCCCGGGTCTGGCGTCTCGTGGGCCTGGCCCACGCCATGAAGGGGAAGAGCCTGACGATCATTTTACTTGAGGATGCCCGCATAATACTTCCAATTGGCAACGTGTCGCTGTGACGCACGTATCTTGCCTGGCTCTCCATTTAAGGGCTTTGATAACCGTATAGCACATTACCAGCATCAGGGTAGAGAAAGTAGAATTCGACTCTATGATCTATGCTTTCATAAGGCCGCATGGCACCGCCTCTTGAGAGTGAGGGTGAGAGTGCGATTGAGAGTGCGGGGATAAGTTCGCTGATGGAGAAGGCGTATGCAACAGATCCAGAAATACCCTACGGGCTGGCGCGTACTGCATTGGGTAATGGCGCTGATGGTTCTGACGCTGATACCCGTCGGGCTCTGGATGGCCTCACGCGCGGAAGCGGATATATGGGGGGCGCTGACGAATACTTTGTACAGCATGCATAAAGCCATTGGTTTCAGCGTGCTGTTACTGATGATCCTGCGGATCGTGGTGAAAATTCGCGTAAAAAGCCCGCCCTATCCAGAGGACATGCCCCGCACATTGCAGATGGCCGCCAAGAGCGTGCATCACCTGATCTATATACTGCTGGTGGTTACGCCGTTGTTTGGCTGGGCCGGTGTGACGGCGTATCCGGCTTTGGGCATCGTGGGCGATGTCAAACTGCCCGCCATGCCTTTTGTGCCACAGGACGAGGACTTGGCTGGCAGTCTGTTTGCGATACACGGGTGGCTCGCCATAACGTTAGGTGTTCTGGTCGCTGGCCATATCGCAGCGGCCATTCGTCATATGCTCCGTGGGGATGGTATTTTCCGTCGGATGGTTTGAGTCGGCATGCCAGGACCGCAACGGGTCTGTTTTGGTGCGATCGCTAAGCCAGGCAGATGCGGTACCGAAGCACCCCGGCATCCTCCTCGCGGACCCATTCAATCCGGTGCCCGGTCAACTCGCACAGCACCTGTAAATCCCGACGGCCGCTGGGGTCATCGGCCAGGAATTCTACCTGCGTGCCGCTGGGAAGGCCTTGGGTGCGCTTTTTAAACCGCAGAACGGGCAGGGGGCATACCAGACCGATGGCATCGATTTGGTAAACCTCTGTTTCATTTAGTTGGGACTGTTCAGTCAAGCCGCACGCTCTCACTGCTGGTTTGCGTGGCTGAGGACCACCCGAACTGGTCAAGAGCGACCGGGGCGGCAAAAGCAATCACCAGGGCCGCCACAAATGCCGAAATCATAACCTTCACGATGACCCTCCTTTGCCCTGTTTGGCTTCAACCTCGGCAACCCACAGATCGTGGTGCTGTCGCGCCCACTCCACATCAACCTGCCCGTTACCCATGGCATCGAACGCGCCTTCCATACCAACCGAGCCAATATAGATGTGGGCGATAATGGCGAGCATCATCACGAACGCGACAATCGAGTGCCAGAGGTTGGCGTACTGCATCTCTTCGTGGGGCGCCAGATCGGTCTGGAAGCTGGTTCCCAGAACACTGTTCATGATGCCGAAGGTATCGGCAAACATGGGCATCTGAAACGGGAACAGCAGCGACAGCCCGGAAAGAGACACTGAGACGCCCAGCACCATCACGGTCCAGAAAATGATCTTCTGGCCTGCGTTGAATTTCTTCGCGGACGGGTGGCTCTTGGTGAAGATACCACCGCCGGCTTTGAGCCATTGCCAGTCCAGCTTATTGGGAATGTTATGGGCCACCCACATGACAAACGTCATCACCAGCCCCAGCATGAACGCCCATGCAACGTTATTGTGGATCCACTTGGAGCCGGCAGCCAGAGTGGCAAAGGCGTCGGCCCCCATGACCGGGATCAGGAAGCTACGCCCCATCAGGGTGATCAGCCCCGTCAGGCCCAGGGCGATAAACGAGCCTGCCAGCAGCCAATGGCCGAATCGCTCGACGGCTTTGAATCGTTCAATCGTGGTGCCGGCAGGGCCGCCTTCGATTTTGATCCTGCCGCGAACAAGGTAGAACACTACCAGCAATGCGATGAAGCCCAGAATGGCACTGCCGCCGTAGGTGATGACCGGCCCTTCACGCAACTGGTACCAGCGCACGCCTCCGTCCTGGATCAGAACATTGGCCGCCGGGTTGCGAACCTGGGTTTCAAGGTCGATGTTGTCGTAGCGAATGCCTCGCCAGGCATCAGCATCGGAGCGCCCGCCACGGGTTCCCAGTGGCTCGTTGATCGGTGCCGCACTGGCGGGATTACCTGTTTCTTTGGAACGGGATTCCCCGTCAGCTTTCAGCCTTTCCTGGCGGGCCATGATGTCTTCGAGGGTTTGGCCTCCCCCGGTAGACATCTGGTCGGACTCGGGAACGTCCTGCGCCCACACAGGGTTGAAGACCAATGTCGCCAGCACCAAAACGGCGGCACCGAATAGTTTACAGTCCATGAAAGCACTCCAGCGGAATGAACAAAAAGAATCCGTTGCCTTAACGAATGCCGGGGCCCAAGGCCCCGGAAACATCCAATGGGCTTACGCGCCCTTCTTCTCGTAGGCCGTGCCCCATCCCCAGGCGCCTGAACCAAAACCACGGTTCACCACGCGCTGGCGGTAGATGTCCGCCACCTCGTTGCCGTCACCGGCCAACAAGGCTTTGGTCGAGCACATTTCCGCACAGATCGGCAGCTTGCCCTCCGCAATACGGTTGCGACCGTACTTGGAGAACTCGGCCGTGGAGTTGTCTTCTTCCGGACCGCCTGCACAGAACGTGCATTTGTCCATCTTGCCCCGGCTACCAAAATTGCCCGCTTGCGGGAACTGCGGTGCGCCGAATGGGCAAGCGTAGAAGCAATACCCACAACCAATACACAGATCCTTGGAGTGCAAAACCACACCGTCTTCGGTCTGGTAGAAGCAGTCCACGGGGCAGACGGCCATACAGGGCGCGTCTGAACAGTGCATGCAGGCTACCGAGATCGAACGCTCACCGGGCTTGCCATCTTCAATGGTCACCACGCGTCGACGATTGATGCCCCAGGGAACTTCATGCTCATTCTTGCAGGCCGTTACGCAGGCATTACACTCGATGCAGCGTTCGGCATCGCAAAGGAATTTCGCTCTTGCTTGTCCTTCAATGGCCATGATCTACACCTCTTGTTATGCCGGCATAATCGAACACAGGGTGCACTTGGTCTCTTGCATCTGCGTGACCGAGTCATACCCGTATGTTTGAACTGTGTTGGTGGATTCACCCAATACGTAGGGGTCGGAGCCTTTCGGATACTTGTCCCTCAGATCCTTGCCCTCCAGGTGTCCGCCGAAGTGGAACGGCATGAAGGCTACGCCCTCGCCGACCCGTTCGGTCACCATGGCCTTGACTTTGATGCGTGCACCTTCCGGGCCAGACACCCAGACATCCTTGCCGTCACGAATGTTCATGTTGTTCGCGTCACGCGGATTCACTTCAATGAACATGTCCTGCTGCAATTCCGCCAGCCAGGGGTTGGACCGGGTCTCGTCACCACCACCCTCGTATTCCACCAGTCGCCCAGAGGTCAGAATGATGGGGAAGTCCTTGCTGAAGTCCTTCTTCTGGATGGACTCGTACAGGGTCGGGACGCGCCAGAAGGTCTTGTCCTCGTAGGTCGGGTAGTCCTTCACCAGGTCTCGGCGGTTGGTATAGAGTGGTTCGCGATGAAGCGGCACGGGGTCCGGGAAGTTCCAGACGATGGCGCGGGCCTTGGCGTTACCAAAGGGTGCGCACTCGTGTTTGATCGCAACACGCTGAATGCCGCCAGACAGGTCGGTTTTCCAGTTGGTTTCGGGGCCGGCAACGGCATCAATGCTGGCCCGCTCTTCGGCCGTCAGGTCGCCATCCCAGCCCAGGTCCATCAGCATCTGCATGGTGAATTCCGGGTATCCATCCTTGATCTCGGAGTTTTTCGAGTAAACGCCGTCCGCCAGCAGGTTTTCGCCGTTGCGTTCAACGCCAAAGCGGGCACGGAAGGTAAGGCCGCCTTTGGACACAGGCAGAGACATGTCATAAAGCACGTGTGTGCCCGGATGGTTCATTTCCGGTGTGCCCCAGGACGGCCACGGTAGGCCGTAGATATCACCATCGCAGGGGCCACCCACCGCACGCAGTGTGGTCTTGTCAAAGTGATGCTGGTTCGCCATGTGTTTTTTCAGGCGCTCGGGCGACTGACCGGTGTAGCCGATGGTCCACATACCGCGGTTGAACTCACGGGTGATGTCCTCGAGCACCGGCTCATCGCCTTCAATGGCAATATTGCGGAACATGCGATCGGTGAAACCGAACTTGTCCGCAAACAGCTTCATGATTTCGTGATCGACCTTCGACTCGAACAACGGTTCAACGACTTTTTCACGCCACTGCAGCGAACGATTGGAAGCGGTAACCGAGCCCGAGGTCTCGAACTGGGTGGTGGCGGGCAGCAGGTAGGCGCCGTCCTTGCGATCGTGCAGCACCGCTGACACAGTGGGGAAGGGATCCACCACGACCAGCAGGTCGAGCTTTTCCATGGCTTCCTTCATTTCCAGCATCCGGGTCTGGGAGTTGGGCGCGTGGCCCCACAGCACCATGGCCCGGGTGTTGTCGGGCTGCTCCAGGTTTTCCTTGGCTTCCAGAACCCCGTCGATCCAGCGGGATACGGGAATGCCTTTCTCGTTCATCATGGCTCTGGATTTGCCGTCCTTGTCCCACACGGCAAAACGCCCCTTGAGCCAATCCAGGTCCTCCTCCCAGACACGCGCCCAGTGGGCCCAAGAGCCGGCAGACAGGCCATAGTAGCCAGGCAGAGTGTCGGCCAGCACGCCCAGGTCCGTGGCGCCCTGTACGTTGTCGTGTCCACGGAAGATGTTGGTGCCGCCGCCAGGAGCGCCCATGTTGCCCAATGCCAGTTGCAGAACACAGTAGGCGCGGGTGTTATTATTGCCATTGGTGTGCTGGGTACCACCCATGCACCAGATGACCGTGCCAGGGCGGTTATTCGCCAGGGTACGAGCGACGCGCTCAAGCTGTGCTCCAGGCGCACCGGTTACGCGCTTGACTTCCTCAGGGTTCCATTTCTTTACTTCTTGCCGGATGTCGTCCATGCCATACACCCGGGTGCGGATGAACTCCTTGTCTTCCCAACCGTTCTCGAAGATGTGCCAGAGAATGCCCCAGACCAAAGCAACGTCTGAACCTGGCCGGAAACGGACATACTCATCCGCATGGGCAGCTGTACGCGTGAAACGCGGATCACAGACGATCAGTGGCGCGTTGTTTTCTTCCTTGGCTTTGAGAAGATGCAGCAGCGACACCGGGTGCGCTTCCGCAGGGTTACCGCCGATCAGGAAGATCGCTTGCGAGTTGTGGATGTCGTTGTACGAATTGGTCATCGCGCCGTAGCCCCAGGTGTTGGCTACACCGGCGACTGTGGTCGAGTGACAGATCCGGGCCTGATGATCGACGTTATTGGTGCCCCAGTAGGCGGCAAACTTGCGGAACAGGTAGGAGCCCTCGTTGGAGAACTTCGCGCTACCCAGCCAGTAAACCGAGTCCGGGCCGCTTTCCTCGCGAATTTGCAGCATCTTGTCGCCGATTTCATTGATCGCTTCGTCCCAGGAGATCTTCTTCCACTGGCCGTCGACCATTTTCATCGGGTACTTGAGACGACGCTCGCCGTGGGCATGCTCGCGCACCGAAGCGCCTTTGGCGCAATGTGCGCCAAGGTTGAAGGGGCTGTCCCAACCCGGCTCCTGTCCGATCCAGGTACCATTCTGGACTTCCGCCATCACCGTGCAGCCAACCGAGCAGTGGGTACACACGGACTTTTTGCGAACAACTCCCCCACCTCCCGTCGACGGGGTTGCGGCCTCAACGCGGCCAGACGTCAGTGACAAAGCTGCCAGACCGCCCACTGTGACGCCGGAGGCGGCCAGAAAACCACGACGATCCATGGTCTTGGCAGTGAGGGATGAAAGTAAAGAACCAGCACGGGGGCCTTTCGCTACCCCGTTGGTTTTCTTTCTTAACATGTCAATTACCTCTCTCTTTTTATTCTCGTTTTACGGAGGTGTGGTCATTCAAGAGCCTTTCGCAACCTTGAATGACGCACGCTTCCTTAAAAGCGAGCCGATTCGAAGTACTTACGTGTGTGTTCAGTGTCACGCAGACCGCGGCTTTTCGGGGCCTCTTTCACCACCTCGGCTGCGGCACTGGGGGAGACTGCCAGCGCAACGGCCGCAGGCGCTGCAGCTGCCGCCACCTTCAAGAAACGGCGGCGGCTGTTTTCACGTTTCGGGTTGTCCATTGGACACCTCCACCTGAGTTAAGGGACCGGGCAGGTCCCAGTTATTGAATGGCAAAAGCATCGGCCTCAACGGCCATGAAAGCCCGGCCCAGCGAGCCCACAGGAGCGTAGAAAACCGCGCTTTGCGCTTCTTCCAGATCGGTAAAGAACAGTGCCGCCCACTTTGCCAGGTGTGCGTCGAAAAAGGCTTTTTGAGAAGGTTGGTCACTGTCACACAGGAACTCGCCCGCAATAATGCCGGCCATGATTTCGCACAGCGTGCCCATGTGATCTTCAGGTTCTTTAACGTTGTCTCTTGCCTTGATGCCCCTGGCCATCAGATCGCTACGCAGATCCGCAAGGGGCTTCTCGTTGAGAAAGCCGGTCAGGTAATAACTGGTGTAGGGCAGTAATTCACCGCGACCGATGCCAACGAAAAGGTTGTTGAACTCCCGCTCGGCATCATTGGGCGCGGTGCGTTGGGCGAGGGCAGCGAGGTTTCTGGAGGCGGATCCTATCGGAGTGTCGTCACCTTGTAAGGCCGCAAGCCCCCGGAGCAGCTCACTCGAAGGTGGGCCGCCCAGCAAGACACCCAGCAACTGATACATTTGGGCACGCGCCCGATCTTCGTCGCTGATCGAGCGAGGGCACTGAACTTCCGCAGCGTTGGCCAAGACGTCTCTCTCTTTTATTGTCTCTTGTTTATTGTTGTCTAATTTTTAATCACCGATCTACTGTATATAGCTCCGATTTGTGTCGGGCGCAACTACAGTTGCTTACATTCACGAATCCTCAAAACGCATTCGCGGGCGGTAGCGTGGTGCCTGTTCCTCCCCGGTGTCTGTGACCACTGGTTGGGCGTGACGAGCAGTATCTGATGGAGCTTCTTCGAAATCGGACTCGGATTCTTCGATGGCTTCTGCAGGTTCCGGAGGCGCCATTGTTACCGCAGCTTCGACCTGCTCTGTGATGGGTTCCTCGAGTTCTTTATCACCCTGCTCCTCCGCCTTTTTGGTTCGGTCGATCAGCCCTTGTCCCACCTTATAGAGGGTCTTTACGGCCCCGGTCGCGCTAGCCGCGTCGGTGAAATCCTCATCGTAGTCATTGAGCCCGTCCAGCACGGCGAGTACCGGGTTGGATTTCCAAAGTGATCGCAGGGCTCTGCGGCGCAGCAGCTCGGGGATTTCTTTGCGCATGAACCCGGTAATATCGGTACCCAGCTCGATGGCATCGGGATCGGGTAAACCGTACTTCTCCAATACGTCGTGTTCGGACAAAACCTCATTGATAGAGAGTTCCTGCTCTTCAGGGGACGGTTCAGACTCGACCGAAGGGGGCACTGCCGGCTCGGTCGTCTTGCCGGTTTCTGTTTTCTTGCGCGACCAACGCTGCAGGCGTGACTCAGCCATTACTGAATCCTCGGTTTCTTGATGTTGGCGGGTGCGCGAAAGACGTCGCTTTCCTGACGGATACGCGGATCGCCTTTGGCGTCTTCGATACCATCAACGTGAACACTGTCACGACGCCGTTTCTTGAAGGGCTCTTCGATGTAGTGCATATCGACAAACTCTTTGATCCAGGCCGCCAGGGACTCGGGAATGGGCACGGGCTCGACGATACTTTCACCACTGTCCTGTGCATCCAATGCCTCATGGGCACTGGCAGTAATGGAGCTAATGACCCACCCTGAGGGAGAGTGACCGGTCTGGTCTTTGTCCATGACAATCCAGACGGAGGGAACGGCCATGTTCAAGGACACGAGGTAGCCCTCCACGTCGGCGCGAAAGAGTTCCATGGTCACTGTGCCTGCGTGGTAATCCACCTCATCGCCTTCATGGATCAGTTCTTTCCAGAACGCCTCCGGTGCGCCCGGTATGACCGCCACCGGCGTCCAGATATACCGCGCCCACTGGGTCACGCCAGGGGACTGGCGAACGACGGCACCGACTTGTAACGCGCGTTTCCAATGATCTGTGCGACTGCTCATGGCTGCTCTCTTTTGTTATTCCTTCAAACTAGCAGGAGGCCAAAAAATATCCAACTTTCCAATTGTCCAAAAACAAACGGCTGTGGCATGCTCGAAGAGCTATAGTGTTTCGTGTACGTATAACAACAATGAAAAGGGTCGAATTCCTGATGACGGCACATAAGACCTTACTGCTATGCAGCTGCGATAAAACACAGTCCTTTGATCCAGAGGCGCTGCGCAAGGCCGCAGCCGCTGAGCAGGTAATCGCGGTGGATCAATTGTGCGGCCATGACATGAAGACAGCCGCTGAGCATCTGGGTGGTGATGCAGACGTACTCATTGCCTGTGGCCAGCAGGCTGCCCTGTTCGAGCGTTTGAGCGAGGACGTTCAGGCCGAAATCGGGCATTCCGCACCGCTGGGCTCCATCGACATCCGGGACCGGGCAGGTTGGGGGAGCGCGAGCGCAAACCCCAAACGTCAGCATGCCAAGCAAGCGGCCCTGGTTGCTGCGGCCCAGCTGCCAGCTCCGATAGCGCCTGCGAAAACGATCCGCTCCAGCGGGGTGTGCTGCATCGTTGGCCCCACCGAACAGGCCGTAAGAATGGCCGAGCTGGTACAGGACGAGCTGGGGGTTACCTGTATTGTTAATGATGCCGGCCCGATACAGCTACCCTCCGCCGCCTACGACGTGGCCAGGGGCCGACTGACGTCAGCCTATGGCGCGCTGGGTAATTTCAGGATGGAGTTTGCTCAGTTGCAAACCCTGAATCCCGCCGGCCGTGGTGCACTGGGTTATGGCGAGGTGCAGGCCACCGCTAGCAGCGAGTGTGATGTGTTTATAGACCTCCGCGGTGACGCTCCGGCCTTTCCCAGCCATCAGAAGCGCAACGGTTATTTCTGGGCCGACCCCGCCAAAACCGGGGAGCTGGAACGCATTGCCCTGACGGCCCGGGAGCGGGTTGGTGAGTTCGAGAAAACCGTCTACTTCAGGTTGGAAGAGTCCCTGTGCGCCCACTCCCGGGCCAACAAAACCGGCTGTACCCGCTGCCTGGACGTTTGTCCCACCGAGGCCATTTTTTCATTCGGCGACCACGTGCAGATTGATTCGGATATCTGTGCCGGCTGTGGCTCTTGCGCGGCTGTTTGCCCGACCTCAGCCATCACCATGAACGAAAGTCCTTTCGAAGCCCTGACCAAAGCCGTGGACGTAATGGCCAAGGTCTATCGTGAACATGCCGAAGAATCCCCTCGGCTGGTGTTCCACACCCTGGACACCGGTGGTGAGGCCATGGCGCACCTGGCACGGTACGGCGATGGGTTGGCGGACGATCTGATTCCGATGGGGCTCGAGCATATCGATCGTATTGGCCATGCCGAGATCTTGGCTGCATTGGGCGCTGGCTACGCAGAAGTCCTGCTGCTGGCGGACAACGAAACTGACCGCGAGTCCGTTACGGCTGAAGTGGAATTGGCTCAGGCCATGGTGAGCGGTGCCCACCATTCGCCCAGCCGGATCCGGGTGGTTGCGGCTAACGAGCTCAGTGCAGAAGGGGACAATGCGGGGCGCGTCAGCGAACCCGTATTACTGGTTGGCGGCCGCCGTGACATCACACGGGTTACCGTCAGTGCGATGGCGGACGGTGTTGATGCGCCGATCCCCCTGCCACAGGGCGCGCCCTATGGCGCTATCGAAATCGATTCCGATAAATGCACGCTCTGTCTGGCCTGCGTGTCTCTGTGTCCGACTGGCGCCCTCGGCGATCATCCCGACCGGCCGGAGGTTCAGTTCACGGAAAATGCTTGTGTCCAGTGCGGTGTCTGCGAGAGCACCTGCCCCGAGACGGCCATCAACCTGAATCCGCAACTGGATCTGTCCAAGGGGGCGCTAAGTGCCCGGGCACTGCACGGCGAGGAGCCTTTCGAATGCATCAAATGTGGAAAGCCCTTCGGTGTTGCCAGCACCATCAACCGGATCGTTGAAAAGCTGGAGAACCAGCACTGGATGTACAAGAACGCGGATAACGTCCAGCTCATAAAGATGTGTGACGACTGTCGGGTGAAATCTCAGTTCCACGGGGAAAACGCGCCCTTGGCGGGGGGAGAGCGCCCCAGGGTTCGCACCAGCGACGACTACCTGGACAGCTAAAACAAAAACAGGACGCGACATGGTTGAATACACCGAAGTAGGAAAACCGAACCTGATTGGTACCGATGCTCCCCGGCCTCAGGACAAGAACCCGAAAGGCGTTGACCGGATCATAGCCATCGCCTCCGGTAAAGGCGGCGTTGGCAAGTCGACCGTGGCCTCCAACCTGGCGGTGGCGATGGCCTCGAAAGGTCTGAAAGTGGGCCTGTTGGATGCCGACGTGTACGGTCCCAGCCAGCCCCGCATGATGGGTGTTTCAGGCCGGCCGTCCAGCCCTGACGGAAATACCATACTGCCGCTGCGCAATCACGGGGTGACCCTGATGTCCCTGGGCCTGATGGCCTCCGATGACGAAGCCATCGTCTGGCGTGGGCCCATGTTGATGGGCGCACTGCAGCAGATGATGAACCAGGTGGACTGGGGCAGGCTGGATGTTCTACTGGTGGATCTGCCCCCGGGCACCGGTGACGTCCAGATGACCTTGAGCCAGAAATTCTTCGTCGCAGGGGCGGTTGTGGTCTCGACCCCCCAGGACATCGCGTTAATGGACGCGCGCAAAGGCATCGATATGTTCAAACGGATGGATGTGCCCCTGTTCGGCCTGATTGAAAACATGGCCTCTTTTATCTGCGATGGTTGCGGCAAAGAGCACCATCCTTTTGGGCACGGCGGCGCCAGGGCGGAGGCTGAAAAATTGGGTTCGCCCTTCCTGGGCGAGATTCCGCTGGATCTGGATATCCGCGCTGGTTCGGATGGCGGTGTACCGATTGTGGTGTCGAAGCCGGATAGTCTTCAGTCGCGGGCTTTCCAGCGCATCGCCGATGAACTGATAGCCTCAGAAGTGTACGCCGAGGCCATGCGATGAGCGTGTCGCCGCGCTTACCACCGCTGTTTACGGGCGAATGGGTGCCAAACCAGACGGATCCGTTTGATAAGGCCGTCAGCCGTGCCATTGCGGGAGTTGATTCCGGCACGATCTTCTATTCCGACGCGGTGGACGTCTTGCGCGCGGCCCTGGTGCTGGCGCCGGAAACCTCATTGGAAGAGGCTGTCCAGGTGGTCTACGTGGCCCAGATAGGCCTGGCTGAAAGTCTGGGCGCCCTGGCCCCGCCCGAAGTGCCGGTGTTCTTCCAATGGCCCGATCGTATCAAGGTCAATGGCGCGGTGTGCGGCGGTGTCCGCTTTGCCGCGGATGTGTCAGATCCCAGCGCTCATCCAAACTGGCTGGTGGTCGGCATCGATGTGCCTTTTTTGCCAGTGGGCGGCGAGCCGGGCGAGACGCCGAACCAGACCTGTCTGCACGAGGAAGGCTGTGTTGAGATCACGCCCATGGCGCTTCTGGAAAGCTGGTCCAAGCACACATTGTTGTGGCTGACTTACTTCATGGACAGTGGCTTTGAGCGTATACACAATGAGTGGCGGCCACGCTGTGACACCCTGGGTAAAATGATCGACCTGCCAAAGCCCGGGCTCTTTGTGGGCCTGGATGAAAAGGGCCGAATGCTGTTGCGCCAGGATGTCATGACCGAAACAGTGAGTTTGATCGAATTTGCGGAGCACGTATGAAACTGGCCCGAACCCTGCGACTGGATGTATCCGATGACAATGTATTTGACGTGCCGGCTCCCAGCGGTGAATGGGCGATATCCGGCGGGTTTGAGTTTTCCAACTGGACCGAAGCGGACCTGAAGGGCAAGGCCCGGCAGGCCTTCAGTAATGGTTGGTACAGCATCGAGTCAGGCGGTCGTGCCAGTTTTGTGGGCGTGTGCGACATCACCGAAGCGGAGTTGGAACAGTTACGCCAGACTTTGGCGCAGACGTTTGTTGAGTGTTACGGCGCTCCGGATATCGATGCGGCCTATCCGGTCGCCTGTGAGGAAATCGACCAAATGCGCAGCATGTGTGAGGACTTCGAGGACAACACGCTGTTGATGGTCAGCCGCACGCTCACCGAACTGGGTGTTGAGGAAACTTATCGCTCCCGGGGCCCGCAGGATGCTTCGCTGGAGGCCTTTGCTGTACATGGCAGCGTTGACTGACTACAGTCCGAAACTGCCATAGGGAATAAACCGCACCGGGGTGCCCGGTTCTATCTGCTGGGCGCTTTCATCCAGCTCCACCAGACCCTCGGACCAGGCCAGGCCGGTTACACGTCCAGAGCCCTCAGAGCCAAATACCTCAACCTGCCCATCCCGAACGCGGGCCCGCAACATCTCGCTGCGCCCCGGTTTCTTATTCTTGGAGAAACCAGCGGGCATGAGATAGCCCTGGGGTTCGAACCAGTTCCCTCCTGCCAGCAAGGCCATCGCCGGCGCGCCAAAACGCAGTGCGCAGACCCAGGCGGCGACCGGGTTTCCCGGCAGACCCACCACGGGCGTTCCCTGGAACATGGCCAGTGCCAGCGGGCGGCCCGGCTTGACCGCTATGCGCCAGTTGCTGATGTCACCGTGTGCTTTCAGCATTTTCGACACGTGATCCTCGTCGCCGGCAGACACGCCGCCACTGGTGAGGATCAGGTCGCATTGTTCCGCGCCTCGCTCCAGCGCCGCCTTGACCGCTTCGGCCCGGTCGAGCACATGACCAAGGTCCACCAATTCATAGCCGAGTTGCGCTACCAGGGCATTCAGCATTGGCCGGTTGGCGTCATAGATCTGCCAGTCGGTGACGGCTGAGCCGACGGGCTTTACTTCATCGCCCGTGGATAAAACGCCGACGCGCAGCTGCTGATAGACATCCACTGAATCGATGCCGACGCTGGCAAGTACTGAAATCTGGGTTGGCGTCAGACGGGTGCCTGCCGTGAGGATTCGATCCTGTGCCTTGATGTCCTCGCCGGCTTTGCGCGCGTTGGCGCCGGCTTTTAACGTGCCGTTTAAATGCAACTGACCGTCCCTGACCTCGCAATCTTCCTCCAGGACCACGGTATCGGTGCCGGCCGGAATCACCGCGCCGGTCAGAATCCGGACGGCGTGGCCCACAGGCACGTTCCCCCTATACGGTTCACCGGCGGCGCTGCGGCCATCAATCAGGGGCAGGCTGCAGGGCACGTCCGTCAAAGGTCCTGCGAAGGCATAGCCATCGACTGCGGAATTGTTGCTCGGGGGGTGGGCGCGAGGCGCATGGACATCGCGCGCCAGGATTCGCCCATTGATCTGCGACAGCGAAACGGCATGCTCCACCCCCACCACCGGATGCAAACGCGAGCGCAACCGTTCTAGCGCCTCTTCCACCGGGGTCCAGTTCACCCCTGGGGGCAGGGCGAAACAATCGTTACGAAGTGGAGTCGTTGCTTTCCCGTTCATGATGTCCCTGGGCTCAGAATAAAGTCAGCGATGGCGGGTACATTGTTTACATCGAAAACGGGGCCGGGGAAATCCGCAGCGTAGTCCGCTACATAGTCCGCCACCAGGGCAATGATGCTGTCGTCCTCCGGGTAGAGGGGCGCACGGGCGCTTTCCTGCCTGTGTACTTCAATCTTGGGGTGCGAGTGGGTTTTAAAGCCCTCGACCACCACCCAGTCGCAGGGGCCCAGCCGCGCCAGCAATTCATCCAGCGTTGGCTCTTCAGCGCCGCGCAACTCGTGCATGATGGCAAAGCGCTGCCCGCCCGCCAGGATGACCTCACGCGCCCCGGCATCGCGGTGCTTGTAGCTGTCGGTGCCGGGTTGGTCGACATCTACCCCATGATGGGCGTGCTTGATCGAGTTAACCGTTAGTCCCCTGCTGGACAGCTCGCGAATCAAAGCCGTGGCCAGCGTGGTTTTTCCGCTGTTCTTCCAGCCCACAATGCCGATGACATTCACTTCAGGTGTTTCTCCGCCCAGGCCAGGTCTTCCGGTGTATTAATGTTGAAAAAGTCATCCTCAGAAAACACCACCAGGGTTTCACCCTGGGCTTGTGTCCACTGGCGGATCTTGCGCACGCCGTTGTTCAGGGCGGCTCGAAGATCATCTCTCAACGCGACCCGCCAGCGGCCAAACGTTGGCTGGGGCAGACGACCGCGTTCCGGATCCGGTGTCGCCGCGAGCACCACCGGCGTGTCATGCCCTGCCAATCGTGCAGCCAGATCCCGGGGGAACGAGGGGGTGTCCGCAGCGACGCTGATCAGCCATTCATGCCCTTGTTCGGCCGCCCAATCCATGCCCGCCAGAACACCTGCCAGCGGGCCTGGAAAATCAGCGATCGAATCAGCCACCACCGGCAAACCCAGATCATCAAACCGACTCAGATCGCCGTTGGCGTTCAACACCACGGCGTCCACCTGCGGTGTGATCCTGTCGATGACCCGCTGGATCAACGACTGATCACCCAGCATCAATCGTCCCTTGTCGCCGCCGCCCATCCGGTTGGCCTGGCCGCCCGCCAGAATGACCGCGCAATCAGTCATGCTCGGCCCCTTTTCGACGGTGCTTTTTGTCCTCGTCAGGAACCTGTGACAAGTCCTGATCGAACACCAGGCGGTGCTGCCCACTGAGGCACGTGAACTTTTTACCGCGCATCCGACCGATCAGGGTCAATCCGACCTGCCGGGCAATATCGACGCCCCAGGCGGTAAAGCCCGACCGGCTGATCAGGGTCGGGATTCCCATCAGGGACGTTTTGATGACCATTTCGGAGGTCAGGCGGCCCGTGGTGTAGAGGACTTTGTCAGCAGCTGTGATGTCGTTGAGGTACATCCACCCTGCGATCTTGTCCACCGCGTTGTGGCGTCCGACATCCTCCATGTAGGCCAGAATCTGGCGATCCTGACACAGAACCGTGCCGTGAATGGCGCCGGTTTCCATGTACAGGCTGGGGGTGTGGTTGATCTGGTAGGAAAGATCGTAAAACGTGCTGGTGTGCACCGGTGTGTCCGGTAGCGACAGGCCTTCAAGCCCCGCCATCATGTCACCGAACACCGTACCCACGGCGCAGCCGGACGTCCGGGTTTTCTTTTCCAGTTTGTCTTCGACATCGGTAACACCTGCGGTACGCACTACGGCGACTTCCAGCTCTTCGTCGAAGTCAATTCCGGTGACCTGATCGGTTTCCTTCAGCATACCCTGATTCAGGAGAAAGCCGAGGGCCAGATACTCCGGGTGATCGCCAATGGTCATGGCGGTGACGATCTCCTGGCTGTTCAGATAGATCGTCAGAGGGCGCTCTTCGATCACGCTTATGGACTTTGATTGACCGTTTTCATCAACGCCCTCGACGGCGCGGGACAGACGAGGATCTTTGGGATCGGGCAGTATCGGATTAATCGTCATTGTTGTTATAGCTCTTCCAGGAACGCCACGGACTTGAATCTCGATGCACGTCCCCAGAGATTAGCCTATTTGGCATTCGGGAAAAACAGCTGTTGTCCGTCCACCTCGAAGCTCGCAATCGCTTGCTGGCCATTCTCGGAAATCAGCCAGTTGTGCCATTGTTCAGCGAAATCGTGCTTGAGATGCGGATGCTTCTCTTCGGAGATCAGCAAGCTACCGTACTGGTTGAACAATACTTCGTCGCCGGCAAAAAGCAGCGTCAGGTTCTGGCGGTTGCCAAACGCCACCCAGGTGGCGCGGTCCGACATCACGTACGCATCCATGGCTGCAGCGGTGTTGAGGGTTGGCCCCATGCCACTGCCGAGTTCGCGATACCAGTCGCCATCGGGGTCCACGCCGGCGTTCTCCCAGAGGCGCAACTCGGCGCGATTGGTGCCGCTGTCATCGCCGCGTGAGGTGAAGGGTGCCTTGGCATTGGCAATCGCCGCGAAGGCTTCAGCGGCACTTTGCGCCTCACCAATATTCGCCGGATCGTCTGCGGGGCCAATCAATACGAAATCGTTGTACATGACATCGGCGCGCTCGGTGGCGAAGCCGTTCTCGACAAAGCGCTTTTCTCCGGCGGTGTCGTGTACCAGAAGGCTGTCGGCGTCGCCGCGACGGGCGATTTCAAAGGCCTGTCCGGTGCCCACTGCCACCACCCGTACGTCGATGCCGGTGGCGTCTTCGAACTGCGGTAAAATGGCGTTGAACAGCCCCGAGTTCTGGGTGGAAGTTGTTGAGGCCAGAGTGATGTAGTCATCAGCGCGAGCGCTGAACGCCAGGCCCAGACTGGTTACACCTGCGAGTACAAGGGTTAAGCCTTTTTTCATCTTGTTTTCTCCTTTCGCGCGTGTGGAACTTCCATTGAGTAGCCAGCCGGTAAACCGTCAGAGATAAAACTATCCCACCAGTTCTCCGGCAATAAACGCTTGCGCCTCCCGCGAGACGGGCCTGTTGAAAAAGACGTCGGCGGGGGTGTGTTCGCACACTTTGCCACCAGAAAGAAACAAAACATCTCCGGCAAGTCGCCTGGCCTGATGCAGATCGTGCGTGGTCATTACGATGCGCGTTCCCCGCTGATGAAACTCGCGTACCGCCGCCTCCACGCCTTTAATGGCCGCCGGGTCGAGTGCTGAGGTGGGTTCATCCAGAAACAGCACCTGAGGAGAAAGTACCCAGGCGCGGGCCAGTGCCAGGCGCTGCTGTTCGCCGCCGGAGAGCACTCGCGCGGGCGTGTTTGTGCAGGGGGTAAGCCCAAAATGCTCAAGCGCTTCACAGGCGATCTTTGTACGTGTTTTGCGGGGGACATTATTCACCGCCAGCGCGTGAACGAGATTGGCCACGGCCGAGCGACGCAGCAGCACCGGTTGCTGGAACACCATCGCCTGTCGGGGGCGCGCCTCACTTGACCAGGCTACCTGTCCCTGAGTGGGTGAGAGCAAACCGTGCGCCAGCCGTAACAGAAGACTCTTGCCCGCTCCGTTGGGCCCCATTACCAGGGTGGGGCCGGTGCCGTCCAGGGTGAATGAACAGGGCCCCAGCAGCGCCTTACCCTGCTGGCTGAAGGCGACGCCATCAAAACGCAGCGTTGGTGGCGGGAGGAGGGCGGCCGAGGCAAGGAGCGGAACGTTAAATGACGTCATCCGAGCCGCCTTCTGGTCAGTTCGCCCACCAAATAGGCGCCTGCGTTAATCAGCATGACCAGCGTCAGCAGCACGATCCCCAGCCCCAGTGCCAGGGGCAGGTTGCCCTTGCCGGTTTCCAGCACAATGGCGGTGGTCATGACCCGCGTAACCCCATCAATATTGCCACCCACCATCATCACCGCGCCCACTTCGGCGCTGGCGCGGCCAAAACCGGCAAGCAGAACGGTCAACAACGCAAAACGGGCATCCCACAGCAGAGTGGGCATCATGCGTGAGCGCGACATACCCAGTGACATGAACTGCTCGCGGTACTCACCCAGAAGCTCTTCCACCTTCTGACGCGAGAGCGCGGCAAGAATTGGCAATACCAGGACCACCTGGGCAATGACCATGGCTCCCGGTGTGAACAGGAACCCCCACTCACCCAGAGGGCCGGCTCGTGAAAGCAGTAAATAGACGGCGAGCCCGGCTACCACCGGAGGCAGCCCCATCAGCGCATTGAGCACGACAATCATGACGCTGCGCCCGGGGAAGCGCCACAGTGCCACCGCCGCACCGAGGGGAAACCCCAGCACAGCCGCGATCAGTACCGCCAGAAGCGAAACCTGCAGCGAAAGCGCCACGATCTGAAAGAGCGAGGCGTCGAGGTTTAACAATAGCGACAGTGCCACGTAAAACGCATTATTTTCCACAGCTGCGTCTCCTTGCTTATTGAGCATCGTGGGGTTTCTGACTACGCTTTGCACAGCCTGTTGAAAAATATGCAGCTAAAAACAGCCTGGCGCTTTTCCAGGCAGCAGGAGAGACCGATGCCCCTTCCCGCTTACCTCACCACGGCCGAAGCTGCCGCGTATCTGCGTCTGAAAGAGCGCAAAGTCTATGATCTGGTCAGCCAGGGCGTTATTCCCTGTGTGCGGGTGACGGGAAAGCTGTTGTTTCCACGCCAGCGGATTGACCTGTGGTTGATGAACCATCTGGAGGGTGACGACGTCGTCAGCTCGCCGACCCCGCCAGTCCTGGCGGGCAGCCAGGACCCATTGCTGGAGTGGGCGGTGAAGGAGAGCGGTGCGGAGCTGGCGCTGCTGTGTCAGGGAAGTGGCGATGGTGTGCAACGGTTGATCGCCGGGCGCGCAATGCTGGCCGGGATGCATATCTGGCACGCTGAAAGCCGGGACTACAATGATCCTGTCACGTTGGGGCTGAGCGGCATGCGTGACCTGGTGCTGATTCGCTGGGCGAAGCGCCAGCAGGGGCTTCTGTTAGCCACCGATAACCCTCACCGACTCGCTCGCTTGGAGGATATCGCCCGCCCCGGCATACGTCTGGCGCATCGCCAGCCCGATGCCGGCGTCAGCCATTTGTTGCAGAGCTTGCTGGCACGCCACCGCCTCGATGCCGGACACCTCACGTGGGCAACGCATCCGTCGCTCAGCGAAGACGATCTCGCCTTGGCCATTCGACAGGGCGAAGCGGATGTTGGCGTGGGAATCGAAGCGGCGGCGCGGCGCCAGGGGCTCGCTTTTATTCCGCTGCAGCAGGAGCATTTTGATCTGGCCATGCGCCGGCGTCACTACTTTGATCCGGCCATGCAGAGGCTGCTGGCGTTTGCCGGTAGCGAGCGCTTCGTCCAGCGCGCCGAGGCGTTAGGCGGTTACGACATCGCGGAGCTGGGACATGTTGTCTATAACGCTTGAGTGTTGCCAATAATAACTCAATAAAAACAGACCAATGAACCAGGAGCTTGCATGCCCTTAAACCCAAAAGATTCAGTGAAGGAGGTCAGCGGGGCGCTGGGTGACATCGGCACCCTGCTGCCACTGAGTCTTGGGGCGATCGGCGTGGCAGGGCTGGCACCGGTACCTGTACTGCTGGGGTTTGCCGTGTTCTACATTGCAACCGGTCTGTACTATCGGCTGCCGATACCGGTGCAACCGATGAAAGCGGTTGCTGCGTTGTTGCTGACCACCGAGGTGACTTCCCAAAGCCTGGTGGCAAGTGGCGTGCTGATCGGAGCAGTACTACTACTCCTGGGCGCAACCGGATGGATTAACCGTGTGGCACGTCTTGTGCCCGGCTCGGTATTAAGCGGCCTTCAACTGGGGCTGGGTCTGCTGTTGGCCAACATGAGCCTGGGGTTGATGGCCACGTCCTTGCCGTTGGGTGTGATCACCTTGGCGGTGTTGGCCATCACCCTCAAGGTGTTGCCGAACTGGCCAGCAGCGCTGATAGGGCTTGGTGTCGCGTTAGCGATCGGCGCGATACTGGGGGCGCCGGGACTCACGCTGCCTGCAGCAGATTCGGTGCCATTCGGACTACCCCAACTGCCAGGCATAAACGACTGGCAGCAGGCGATGTCCGTGCTGGTGTTACCTCAGTTGGCGCTTACGATCACCAACGCCGTTGTACTGACGGCGCTGGTGGTTGGGGATTACTTCGGCGAGCAATCGCACCGTGTGTCGCCAGGCCGCCTGTCCGTGACAACGGGTTTGGCAAACCTTTTTCTCGTTCCGCTCGGTGCCTTGCCCATGTGTCATGGCGCCGGAGGCGTGGCCGCGCACCATCGTTTCGGTGCCCGGACCGGCATGGCCCCCGTTCTGTTGGGAACCGCTTTGCTCATGGTTGCTTTTCTGCCGGGCGGCTTTTCATTTATTGCCGCCATTCCGGTAGCCGGTCTAGGTGCCTTGTTGTTGGTAGCCGCCGTTGAGCTTGCCGTGTCCAGACGTCTCTGGGCAGCCAAGCCGTCTTGCTGGCCGGTTATCGCCATAACCGCACTGGTGACCGTCTGGGCCGATCCGCTTTTCGGGCTTTTAGCCGGCGTGATCTCTGAGGGTGTTCGGGCAGTGTGGGTGCGAGGCAAGATGGAATCCGAAGGTCCCACGGACGTCTAGGCGTCATGCTTTGGAAATAACGGCCTGCCAAAAGCCGTTGAAGCTCATGGCTGGCTTCCATGAATGCGGCTTTGAATAACATTGACGAGTTGTTCTGTTGTCAGGCGGTTCTTCAGCAGAACGGCTTCAACGGTATTGTGCTGTTCTTTGCTGACGTCGTCGCCCGACAGTATGACGATTGCCGCATAAGGCTGCTCGTGTTGAATATCCGGGATCAGATCCAATCCGGAGCCGTCCGGCAGGCCAATATCCAGCAACACCGCATCGTAAGCGTGCTGCTTTAACAGAGCTTTGGCGCTGGCAATGCTTCCCGCCCGTTGCATAATCAACCGATCACTGACCATGGCTGAAATGACATCGTGCAGATCCGCATCATCCTCAATGTGCAGTATTTTCGCGAGCCCGCCATTTGATAATTGATGTCGCACCAGATCAATCAGTTTCTGATGTTGAATGGGTTTTGGCAGCCAGGCGATATTGTTCGCCTCGCCATTAAGCTCAAGCTTTCCCTGCTTCACTTTCGCAGACACTACCACGATAGGTATGTGTGCCGTGTCAGCATGCTTCTTCAGCCGTCGAATAATGTCGAGTCCGCCAATGTCCGGCAATATCAGGTCCAGGCTGATCAGGTCATAATCACCCTTGTTCACCGCTTCAAGGGCCTCTAAGCCAGTGTGGCAGACCGCCACCTGGTACCCGACCCCTCCCAGCATGATTTTCAGAAGTTCGGCAGCATCCGGATCATCTTCCACGATCAATATTCGGGGTGCCGCTTGAACAGGTTGGCGTGCACCCGGATGAGCTGTTGTCGGTATCGCTTGGCCTGGTTGCACCGCTGGAAGCGTAAAGAAAAAACGAGTACCTTTTCCTTCGGTAGTTTCAAAGCCAATGGTTCCGCCCATGCGTTTAACGAGTTCACGGGTTATGGCCAAACCCAGGCCTGTGCCGCCTTTCTGGCGCCTGTCGGAGCTGTCGGCCTGAGCAAATCTCTGAAACACCTTATGTTGGAAGTCCTCGGGAATACCGGGCCCCTGATCAACCACACTGACTGTGACGTCGGTATCAGTGCTGGTCGCTTCAATGCTGACTGTACCGCCGTCGGGAGAAAATTTAATGGCATTGGACAATAGGTTGGCCAGCACCTGTTTCAGTCGCTGTACATCGACCTTGACGCTGGTTTGGGCCAGCTCGCGGGTTAGCACCAGTTTTATGTTTTGCTCAGCACCGTAGGTTTTGTTCTCCTCCACCGATTGCTCAAGTATTGGTATAATTGATGCCACCTGCATGTCGAAAGGGATTTTACCCGCCGCAATTTTATCGGTATCCAGCAAATCGTTAATCAGATGCGCCAGCCGCTCGCTGTTACGGTGTGCGGTATTCAATAGTTTCTGCGCCTTTTCGGGTATATCGCCTAACCGTCCGCCCAGCACGAGGCCGAGGGCGCCGCTTACCGAGGTAAGCGGCGTTCGCAATTCATGGCTGACCGTAGAAATAAGCTCAGTCTTCATTTGCTCAAGGCGCTTATGCTCGGTGATGTCCTGAGCGATACCCAGAAAACCTGTAATGTTATCAACGTCGTCCCGGACAGGTGTGACCGTCAACATGACCGGGATCTGCTCCCCCAGCTTGTTTATATAAGACCATTCGCGGGTTTCCGAGCCCTCGTGCAGAGGGCGTTGTACGAATACATCAAAGCCTGAGACTGTCTCGCCGGTTTGCTCATGAAGCTCTTGGGATCGTTCTTCAATCTCGGACGAGAGGTGAAACAGAGTCGGGCTGTGAGTGCCGACTACCACGCTTGAATTGTATCCTAGAAGGTTTTCTGCCCCTTTATTGAATAGGGTAATTGTGCCGTCGGTATCGGTTGCGATAATCGCCATCTCTGTGGAAGCTTCCAGTACATTGCTCAACATCGTGGAAGTATTGGCCAGTTCTTGAGTACGAGCTTGGACTTCCAGCTCTAGATTGGTCTGTGCGCTATCCAGTTCAGCGAACGTATGGGCAAGCGTATCGCTCATGTTTTTGAGTGAGGCAGACAAACTCGCATACTCATGCACCCTGCTGTCGGGGAGCTTGGATTGCCTTTGATGACGTATTTTGTCGTGCAGGTGCCTGCTGGCCTTGTCGAGTCGCGACAAGGGGAGAGTCAGGACGCGACTCAAAAAAAAGCTGGCCAGAATGCTCAGTAGCGTCATTCCCGCCAGAAACGCGAAGCTTTTATTGCGTTGACCTTCGATGGCCTGTATCAATGGCGCCGCAGGCCTCTCAGCCATTAGCTCGGTACCATCGCGAAGCCCGGTGACAGGAACCCGATATTGATATTGGCCGGCTTTCCAGCGGCTCACCAGACTACCTTCGAAATCCGGCAGCCAGATGGCCAGGTTATCCGCGCCACTTAGCTGCTGCACCTTTCCTGGTGAAAAAACGTTCACCTTTCCAGCCTGCGCAACGGGTTCACCCTGGCCATTCAGCAGCGCTATACCCGATACGTCATCGCTTTTCGAGTACCGCAATAGTTCACTTTTAAGGGCTGGCGAGGCTGCGGGTTGTCGCTGGAGAGTCTCCTGTGCCGCGTTAAGCACTCTTTTCAATTGCCCGGCCAACATCTGCTCCTGTTCGATTTTCTCGGCGGAGCTGCTGAGAATGACCGGAGTCGTGCCGGCGATAAGCGTCAGAATCAATAGAGCGTGAAAAAGCAGCTCGTTTAACCGGATGTGAGTGGGTAACCAGCTGACAGCGCCGTTCTGGAACCGCCAAACCATCACTTGAACCAGAATCCCTGCGACCAGAGCATTGAAGAGGCCGTTCAGTGACTGCTTCAGGGCAATCATGGCGGCAGACGACGTATCTATGCCAATCACGCCTATATAGAGCAGTGGTACCAAAATTGGCCCGGCCACAAGCCAGAAAGCGAGGTCTGCCAGCACCAGGTTCTGCATGCCACGCCGATACAGCAGGCCGACAATGATCGCTTCGAGCGTAAACGTCAGCATGGCGTAGGGGTGACCCCAGAGCACCCAGGTATAGGCGCCGCCCGACAGCGCAACCCATAGTGCGGGCCATAGCCCCAGCAGCTTCACCGCGACCATGACGGCGACAGAACCAAAGATGAAATGCACGCCAAAAAATAGCGACAGGTTGAGCATATTGCCCGCAAAGGCCAGGAGGGCCAGAGCGAGTGTGGATATGGTTTTTGATGAAAACGTCATGGTTCTACAGCCTGTCATTGGAAATAGAGTTCCTGTTTCTTTGCAGCTGAAACAAACAAGCCACCCATGAGTTGGGGCACCGATAAATGATCGGCCCAGTCATAGAATAGCTGCTCTGGCAAGAATCGACAGACTGTAAGGTAGATTTGCCGTTCAAGGTCGAAAGGGATCTGCCGTCGTAAAATCGTTGGTGGGAAGGGCTGGAACTCCGTGGTAACTCCCCGGTTTGTCATGCACCGGGGAAGGTCCACCACTATCAGCCTGCAACTGCTGCATAGACAACCAGCTCAACAAGCATCTCCTCTCGGGCAAGGCCGGCAATGACCAAGGCCGCACGGTTGGGATAGGGTTTTCCGAAATATTCCGCGTAGATTCCGTTAACAGCGGGCAGGTGAGCCCTGTCGGTAACGTAGATCATTACCTGGGTAACGTCCGTGAGGCTGGCGTTTGCACATTCCAGTGTGTGGCAGAGGTTGTTCATGGTCTGGCGGGTCTGTGCTTCGATACCGCCAGGGACAACCTGACCTTGATCATCGATAGGAATCTGGGCAGTGAATAGTATGCCGTTCCCAATTGTTGCCCACTCAAGTGGGGACGTAGAAGCATGGAGCTCGGTTTTTACAGTTTTGATCATAGCGGTTCTTTCCTCTGATGGTCCTTCGTTAACGTTCATCACCTGCCAATCGCCGCTCAACGGCGCTGACCATATTGAATCCGATGTGCCGGATTGGCTCCGGCGGCATCCACCCGGGTTTACCCATGAGCCCGGTGACATCCATGCAAGGATGGCCGGTAGCCAGGTTGGCCAACTGGTGGCCAAGGAGAGTGCCCTTAAGGATGCCTACACCGTTACAGCCGATGGAGGCGAAGAGGCCTTTTTTGAGCTGTCCCCAGAGCGGGGCGCCGTTCGCCGTGAGTGATGTGGTACCGCCCCACCATTTTTCCAGACCGTAGTTGCGAAGTTCAGGAAAACGGCTGAACAGGCTCTGTTCGAGGTAGCTTCGGGTGGAATCATTGCCCTCGTGTTCATAGCCGTAGAAACCGCGTATCAGGAGCCTGCCGTCGTCGGTGGTCCTCAACGTGGATCCCAATCGGTGGGCTGGTAGCAGCCCCCAATGGCCCTCTGGCGCGATAGATGCAAACAAATCGGCGGGAAGCGGGGGGCTGACTCCGGCATAGGTAAAGATCTTCACGCTGTAGGCATTCCCGACCCCTAAAGACGCCGCAAAAGCGTTATTGGCCAGGAATACCATGGGCGCCTGAAGAGACCCCTCAGGGGTTGTTACCAACCAGCCTGAAGAGGTTTTTGACAGGCGAACCGCCGGGCTCCTCTCATAAAGCCTGATGGTAGGCGGAAGGCTCTGCGCCAGGTTTGAAATCAGCGTGTAGGGATTGACCAGGCTGTTCCCGGGAAGGTTCAGCCCGGCTCGGTAATAGCGGCTGCCTGTTAGTGAGCGCATACGATCAGCGCTCATCCATTCGAAGGGCTGACCGCTTTTCTCCAGGTATCGGGCTAACGCGGACAAATTCTTCATGCCCCTGTTAGTAGCGGCGCCTTTAAAAATTTGAGGTTTTGGTGTGTAGGCGCCCTGGTAGCCGGCCTCCCGCATTTCTTGCTGAGTGGTGTGGTACTGCCGATAAAGCATCCCCGCTGCCTCGGGGTTGGTAGCCGTGAACGCATGCTCAAGCACAAAACCCGAGTTGCGACCTGGAGAGCCCGCACCAACGGTTTCCGCTTCCAGGACTCTGATGTCGCTGTCTGGCTGCAAGGTCGCCAGCTGTCGCGCGATGCCGATGCCGGTATAGCCGGCGCCGATAATGATTGCATCGCAAGTCTGGACGTCCGTGAGGCGAGGGTGAGTCGGGTATAGGTCAGATGCTTCAGTCCAACCACAGGCGCGTTGATAGTCGGGATACGGAGGGCCGCTTTTACTCATCGTGACTTTGCTCTCTTATCGAATGGAGGCAGAAGAACGCTTTCCACTTTCCCCATTTCCTGGTGTTACCGGTTTATCGCGAAGTGAGAAAGGACTTCGATTTCTCATAAAAATACAAATATAAATAATAAGTTTAAATATAAATAGAATGTTGACTAAAAGTATTCCAAAACAAGTTTGTGTGTGCTTATATGATCATATATTGAATTTATGAGAGAAAACATAGTGACTTTCAAACCAGCCTCAAAGTGGTACGGCAGGGTGGATACTGAAGAGGGCCCTGATGCGGTCCGGTGGCACCAGAAGGTATTGCCGGCACCAACAGGTTGTCCCGGCTCAACCGTCGGCATGCTTGGATTTGCCTGCGATGAAGGCGTCCGGAGAAACAAGGGGCGCCTGGGTGCAGCCGCCGGACCTTCCGCATTGCGCAGTCAGTTGGCAAATCTGGCCTGGCATGGTGAGGGCGATCTGTCAGTGACGGATTTCGGCACTGTTGAGGTCGAAGGTGATGCACTTGAGCAGGGTCAGGATGAACTGGCTTCGAGAGTTGCAGCGGCTCTGCCTTCCGTTAGCCGCCTGTTGGTAATGGGCGGAGGGCATGAGACGGCCTGGGGCAGTTTCTCGGGGCTGGCACGGTTGTTCGACCCGACTCAAACCCGAATAGGCATCGTTAATCTCGATGCACACTTTGATTTGCGCGTGGCGGGTGAGCAAGGGCCTTCCTCCGGTACCCCGTTTGCGCAAATTGCCGAACGCTACGGGCGGGAAGCCTTTCATTATTGCTGTCTCGGGCTTGCGAGGAGTAGTAACACTTATTCGCTTTTCAAGCGCGCACGTGCATTGGGTGTCAGTTATCGGGAAGACCAGGATATGCGTGTGTCCGATATCCCCGACGTGCTAAATCAGCTCCGAGAGTTTTGTCAGGGGCTGGATATGATCTACCTGACCATCGATCTGGACGTGCTGCCCCACTATCAGGCACCTGGCGTCAGTGCACCGGCGGCAAGGGGCGTTGAATTGGAAGTGGTGCAAGCTGTGATTGACGAGCTGAAGCATATTGCCGGGTCACTGCCTCGGGGCATGCCGCTGGTGGAAATTTCTGAGTTGAACCCTGAATTTGATCAATCTGGTGTGACCGCTAAAACGGCTGCGCTGCTAGCGGACACTTTGTTGTGTTCCAACCGCCGTCTGTGAGGCGGCACCCATAAGCTAAAACAGAAAAGGAAGGTATAACAATGATAAAACTGAAGACGATTCTTATGTCTGCTGCCTTGGGAGTTGGCCTGGCTGCTGGTGCCGCTCAAGCGCAGGAACGGGTGTTTTTCGGTATTGCGACAGGCGGTACCGGTGGCACTTACTACCCTCTCGGCGGGATGCTGGCGCAGGTCATCTCCAACAACGCAGATCTGGAAGGCAAGAAGTTGTCGGCAACGGCTGAAACCGGTAACGCGTCGGTCGCCAATGCAGGCTTGCTCGGACGTGGTGATATCGAGTCTGCATTCGTCGCAGCTGATATCCTCGATTCCGCCTATCAAGGCAAGAATCAGTTCGAGGGTAAGGCTCAGAAAAAACTACGCGCCTTGGGTGCTCTCTACCCTGAAGCGGTTCAATTGGTCGCTCAGCCTGAGTTCAGTACCTTCAGCGACCTGAAAGGCCAATCCATTAGCTCCGGTTCTCCCGGCTCCGGCCAGTGGCAACTGTTGGGGGATCTTCTGGAAGCTCATGACATGAGCCGTGACGACGTAAAAGAGGATTACTCTTCTTTCTCCCAATCTGCAGAGAAGATCAAGGACGGCAATCTGGGTGCTTCGTTGATTACGGCTGGTGCCCCAACCTCTTCCATTCTTGAACTGGCTAACGGCCATGACATCAGCATTATCCCGTTGACCGGTGAGCCTATTAAGAAGCTGCAGGAAACTCAGCCATATTACACTTCCATAGTTCTGCCCGGTGGCACTTACAACGGTGTAGATGAGGATGTTGAAACTATTGCTGTACGGGCGATCTGGGCAACCCACGAAGATCTACCGGAAGATATTGCATACGCTGTTACCAAGGCACTGTACGAAAACACCGAAACCCTGGGCAAGGTTCATGTAAAGGGTAAGGAAATTTCGGCTGAAACGGCTCTGCAATCGGTTTCCATTCCATTGCACCCTGGTGCGGAAAGGTACTTCCGTGAAAAGGGCATCATTGAATAAGTCGGTTCTGCCGGTGCTGCTGGTTGGGGCTCTTGCCCTGGCCGGCAATCTCCGGGCAGCTGGCGTTGAGATCAGTCAGTATCGGGAGGGCAGGTTGCTCACCTGTGTTCCCTTGGTTGATCGGACGTTTGAGCTTTCGTTCGTTCACTCCGTGTCGTTGACGCCTGTCACGGATTACTACCGGCTGATTGAATCATCGGCCGGCGATTTGAAGATCAACCAGACGGCGGAAGTGTTCCTTGCCCATGGGCAAGGGTTGCCCTCGCTGGTGGATGAGCCGGATGCCACGTCGTTTGAGCTCCGTAATGGCCAGTTCATCCTGGAGATGGATCGCGATATTGGTCGTCTGATCGTTCGCACTGATAAGCGCTTCAAAAACAGGCTACACACTGGCAACAGCGTCATCAATCTGAACCAATGGCCGGACAGCGGGCTGATGATTGCTCCGGTCTCCAACTGCCAACAATAACGCAGAGTTAACGGGTATGAGCAATTCGCACAGCCAAGCTGCTAACCGTTCGTCCTCCGGTGAGCCTGAAATGCATCAGGCTGATCTGGACAGTTTGATTAAAAAGTTTGATAACGAGTCAAATTTTCGGGACCTGAAAGGGCCCCTCAAGACACTGGTGACCATTACCTGTGTCGTTCTGAGTATCTTCCATATTTATACGGCCGGGTTCGGTCTTCTTAACGAGATTACCCATCGCAGCGTACACATGGCCTTCATCATGGGCCTGCTGTTCCTTGTGTTTCCCCGGCGGCCGCCAAAACACTTCAAGACCAATATGGTGTTGAGCCTTGCTTACGGGGCTTTCTACCTGCTGGTTGCCCACCAGTTGGTACAGGCGCTGGCCGGTGATATTCCAGCCTGGTGGGGTTGGCTGATCTACGGCTTTGCCGGGCTTTTGGCACTGTCAGCGCTGCCGGTAGCTGCTTTGGGTGGCCGGAACAAGCCCAGTTGGATCGACTGGCCGCTGATGCTGGCTGGTGCCGGTTTCTCAGCCTATTTGGTCATTTTTTTCGAAGATATCTTCATCATCAATGTTGGCTTCCCGAAAGCGTTCGACTACCTGATGGGTGGCATCGCCGTGATGCTGGTGGTTGAAGGTGCCCGCCGGACAATGGGGGAGTCGCTTTCCATTATTGGGGTTCTGGCGCTGCTGTATGCCATGTTCGGCCCTTACCTGCCGGGCGTAATGGCGCACCGGGGTTACGATATTATTCGCCTCGTGGAGCACTTGTATCTGGGCACCGAGGGCATTTATGGCATCGCCATCGGAGTTGTGGCCACCTACGTGTACCACTTCGTACTCTTTGGCGTACTGGCCCAGGCCTCGGGGCTTGGTCAGTTGTTTATCGAGCTGGCGACCTTGGTTGCCGGCCGCTATTCCGGTGGTCCGGCCAAGGTATCTGTGGTTTCTTCGGGCTTCTTTGGGATGATTTCCGGTTCGCCCGTGGCCAACACCGTCACCACCGGAGCCTTCACCATCCCGATGATGAAGAAGTATGGCTTCAGCGGTCGTTTTGCTGCAGCAACCGAGGCAGCTTCCTCCTGCGGCGGGCAGGTTACACCGCCGATCATGGGGGCTTCTGCGTTTGTCATGGCGGAAATGCTCGGTGTTCCCTATAACGAGCTGATTCTGATTGCGATCATTCCGGCCGCGTTCCACTATCTGGCCACCTTATGCATGGTGCATTTCGAGGCCCGCCGCCTGAACCTGAAGGGTATGCCGGCTGACCAGATCCCCCGCTTTGGCGCGGTGCTGGCAAAGCACTGGCACCAGGTGATTCCGTTGGTGGTGATGGTGACGCTACTGCTTATGCAGTTCACCCCGTTTCTGGCGGCTTTCTGGGGTATCATCCTGACTATTGTCTGTTCCTATATTCCCGTCGTACTTCGGCCTCTAGGGTTCTTGAAACTGGACCATGAAAGCGTGCTTACGCCACGCAGGCTGGTCGAAAGTCTTGAGGAGGGGGCCAAACAGTCCATCGCCATTACCGCGGCCTGCGCCTGTGTGGGTTTCCTGTTAGGTGTGACCACTCTGACCGGGCTTGGCTTCAAGTTCTCTGGTGCTATTGTCGGGCTGGCCCATGAATTCGGCGGTACCCTCGCAGCCTTCATACCCTTTGACCTGGTGACCGAGAACAGCCTGACGCTTTTCATTGCGCTGTTGCTGGTGGCCCTTGCCTGTATTCTGATGGGCGCGGGGATCCCAACCACGCCGACCTATATTATCCTTGCCTCCATTGTCGCTCCGGCCCTGGATGAGTTTGGTATTGCTCTGCTTGCATCCCACTTCTTTATCTTCTACTACGGTGTGTTGGCCGATGTGACGCCGCCGGTCGCCTTGGCGGCGTATGCGGGAGCGGGGATTTCCGGGTCTGATCCCATGAAAACGGGGGTTACCGCTTTCCGACTTTCCATGGGTAAGGCGCTGGTGCCACTTATGTTCATCTATGCGCCGAGCCTGCTGTTTCTCGATTTCACCTGGTTGGAGTTCTCTATTGCCATGGTCAGTGGCATCCTGTGTATCGTAGCGCTGTCGGCTGCCTATATCGGGTTTTTCAGTGCGCCACTCTCGAAAGTTGAGAAAACCTTGTTGAGCCTTGCCGGGCTGTCTCTGGTCGCTCACAATCCCTGGCTGCTAGTGATTTCCGGCGCGCTGGTGCTCACGATTCTTGGTAGAAACTATAGAGTTGGAAACCGGCAACTGACGGCGCAAACGGGATAGGGGGAAACCATTTGAGTGAAAAGGACTATACAGTTCCGGCCCTGCAGAAGGGCCTGCGCATCCTGGAAATGTTTGATAGCAATTGTCGGGCACTGAGCCAAGTGGAGATGGCGCAACGTCTCGGGGTCAGCGCGAGTTCGATATACAGGATCGTGCAGACGCTGACGTCCATGGGTTACCTGAGTAAGATCGGGACCAACACCTATGCCCTTGGCACTCAAGTAGTGTCGCGTGGTTTCAGCTATCTCGCCAGTCGTGAGATTGTCGAGGTGGCGGCCCCGTTCATCACGAGGCTTCGGGATAGCACTTCGCTGTCCAGCCATGTTGGAGTCCGTGATGGCGCTGAGGTGCTCTATGTGTTCCGTGCGCTGGCATTGCAGAGGGTTTCTGTGAATGTCCCTGTGGGTACTCGTTTCCCGCTGCATACTACCGCCATGGGTAGGGCGCTTTTGCTGGGAACGACGTCGGCAGAGTTGCAAACCCAGTTACAGGGCCAGCGCCTGGATGGTTATCCCAAGCCAGCGCCACAAACGATGCCTGAGCTGATTGCACTGTGTGAAAAAGAGCGTGCTCAGGGGTGGACCCGTCATTACTCTGACCACTCTACGGCGCTGGCGGTGCCTATTCGAAACTTTACCGGACAGGTAATTGCTGCCATCAACATTTCAGGGCCAGACCCTATCATGAACGCCGAAGGCGTTACGGAGACATTGCTCTCGGAGCTTAAGCAAACGGCAAGCGATATTATGCGCCAGGTAGGCGGAATTTAGTTTCCTGCTTTATGCGGAGTCTGTTCGGGGCTTCACCCCGCCTCCGCTTTGCTGCGGTGCCCAAATCGCTGTTGCGAGTTGTCGAAGCAGGTTCTCACCAAAGCTAACGATCAAACCGTCTTCCACAAAAAAGCCCCACATCTAGCGGGGCTTTTTTGTGAAAGATGGCCCGCCCGTCAGGATTCGAACCTGAGACCTTTGCCTCCGGAGGGCAACGCTCTATCCAGCTGAGCTACGGGCGGATGAAATCTAACGCTTTGGCGCCAATTTCGAGTGCGCAATCTTACGTGTGATGGGGGGCTCTGTCCAGTCCTGTTGGTGGCGATCTGCCGTCCATTGGGCATCAACCAGGGATATTCTTTGCCCTGGGATTTTTGGGGTAGTAACGCTCCGGTAGTCGTTCGATATGAGGGAAGAAACGGGTGTCCTTGTAGGGCATTTTCATAAAGCCGGAAACGCCCAGGCCAGTAATCTGGCCCACCGCGGACAGTATCTCGTCCAGCAGGCGGCTGAATTCACGTTCCCGGTCCGGGTCCAGCAGGCGGTAATGGCTGTGGATCTTGAGGTGGCGGGGCAGGGCTTCGAAGATGATCATGCCGGTGTGGTGGATGTCGTTGAGGGATTCCAGCGCGGTGATGATGGTTTGCGGCAGCACCAGGAATTCTTCCGGGTCGGGGCCGTCTTCGAAGTAGGAATGAACCCGTGACTCGTCTTCCACCTCCGGCGCGGCGCTGACTTCGTATTTCAATTGCATGCCGGGCTCGGGCACGAAAGGCTGGTCGGGTTCGGCGCGGTCGATGTGGAGGGTGTTGCGGGCGTTGAACAGGCAACTCTTGAAAATTCCCTGACGGTAGATCGCCTGGGCCAGGTACACCATATTGTTGACGGCGCGGATGAAGGCGGTTTTCAGTGTCGGGTCATGCAGGTTCAGGGACGTGTCGATATAAACGCCATCGGTTTCCCAGCGCACGGCCAGGCCCCCTTCGACGGGATACCGCCCCAGTCGGCTGACGGCGGCCAGGAAGGCTTTTTCGGTTTCTCCCATGCCTTGCATGAAATTTTTATAGTAGCGGTCCAGCTGCACATCGTTCACATCATTGAGGGTTTCCGGGGCGCCTTCCTGGCGGAGGAAAGACTTCCGGGAGCTGTAAACGACCGTGTCGATTTCATGATCGGAGGCGCGGGTCCACACCGGCACCATGGGGGCCAGCGGTGGTTCCGTGAGATCGATCATCACCGTGCGTGCCATTCGCGACATTTCGTTCAGGTAGTAGTCACCGGCTTTTCGCCGGGTCTGTGGGTCCGGGGACAGCATTCCGTCGAGCATGCGGGCGAATTCCATGGGCAGCCCTAGGGACGCGGCGGGAATGGCCTGGTGCCCGAACCGGCAAGACTGGCCGGATGCCAGCGCATACAGTGTGCCCGCAGCGCCCTGTTCATCAAAGCGAGGGGAAGACAGCCCACCGTTCAGTTGTTCCTCACCGATGAAGTAGACATCCCCCAGCCGGGCGTTGGTCTGTTGCAGGTTATCGGACATCAATTCCATCACGTTGGTGGTGAGGAACTGCTGGTTAGCGTCCAGCTGGGCGAACACCGACGAGCCCCAGTCGATCAGGGCAATGTTCTCGGTGCTGGCGTCAAACACCAGGTTCGAGGGTTTGATGTCACCGTGCACGATGGGGCGCCCCGAGGGGCCATTCTCGCGGCGCAGGTTGCGCAGGATATCCGCAATCTGGTCGGCAATCCGCATGACCAGTCTGGGCTTCAGTCGGCCCTCCCGCAGGGACACCTCTTCCAGGTTCAGGCCTGCCGCGCGTTCCATCACCAGGATGGGTTGGTTGTGGGCCCGTTGATAGGCAACCAGGCGAGGCACCCTCGGATGCCGGACCTGCTCGAGGATATAGGCTTCATCCTCCAGTCGGTCCTGCAGGTGTTGGGGAAGGTTGATGCGGGTGAATTTGAAGACGTGTTCGGGGCCGGAGCTGTCCTGGTGTGGCAGGCGGCCGGCAAATACGAAGCCGTAGGCGCCTTTGCCGATCAGTTCGATGTCCTGGTAACCCAGTTGGCGGAGCTGGGCGGCGCAGAGCGCCACCCAGTCCTTGAGCTTCTTGGCATCGTCATGGCTGAGCAGATAGATCGACTGCTCTTCTGGGATGTAGAACTGCTGCAGTTGCGTCTTCTGCGCCATGATGCTCCGTCAGCCTAGATGCAGCAGCATCGACTGCGGCGATTCCAGGTAGCCTTTCCAGCGATTGCAGAAGCGCGCAATGGTGCCGCCATCAATAATGCGATGGTCGCCCGCCCAGCTCACGGTCATGATGGACCGCTCGACCACCTGGCCATTGCTGTCAAAGCGCGGCAGTTTCTGGGTACGGCCAAGGGCCACAATCGCCACTTCCGGTGGGTTGATGATCGGGGCGGCGTAGGTGCCACCCAAAGCGCCAATATTGGAAATGGTGATGGTGCCACCCTTGAGATCCTCCTGGCTGACACGGCCCGAACGGGCAGCCTCGGTCAGGCGAGCTACCTCGTCTGCAATGCCCAGCAGGGTAAGGTCTTCCACACCCTTGATGTTGGGAACCATCAGCCCGGCCTTGCCGTCCACGGCCATGCCGATATTGCACTGTGGCTGGTAGTGGATCTCGGTGACGTCGTCGTTGAGGCGGCTGTTGAGTACCGGGTACTCCTGCACCGCCAGGGCCATGGCCTTCATGAAGAAGGGCATCAGGGTCAGCCTTGATCCGCTGGCTTCGGCTTCTGGTTTCAGTTGCTCCCGTAGTTTCAGCAGGTCGGTGACATCGATGTCCTCACTGTAGATGAAGTGGGGAATGGTGGTCGCCGAGGTAACCATGCTGCGGGCCATGGCGGCTTTCATGCCGCGGATGGGCTCAACACGCACTTCCTGTTCCCGGGATGGCCGGCGGCGCTCACCGCCTGAGCCTGCCGGTTGCGACTCGCCGTCGCTGTCCTGTGCCGGTGAGGTTGTGGCGGGTTTGTCGAGATGAGCCAGTACATCGGCCTTCAGTACCCGGCCGTCCTTGCCGGAACCTGCGATGTCCGCCAGGTCCAGGTCGTGTTCGCGGACAATGCGGCGTACAGCCGGGCTGGCCGGCGTCCGCGGTTGGTTGCGGGATACGACGGGTTGCGCGGTGGTTGGCGTTGGTTTCGATTCTGCTTCCGCGGCTGCTTGTGACGTTTTCCTGGCCTGGGCCGGCTCGTCACGCTCACGGGGAACGAACTCAAACAGCGGTGAATGCACTCGCGCCATTTCCTGCTGCTTATGGTAAAGCTTCGTGACACGGCCGGCCTTGGGGGCGGTGATCTCGACCATGGCCTTGTCGGTCATGACGTCCACCACCGGCTGGTCTTCTTCGATCTCGTCGCCCTCGGCCACGCGCCATTCCACCACTTCGCATTCGACGATGCCTTCGCCGATGTCGGGAAGGATGAAGTCCTCCGTTGGGTCATCGCCATCGGCTTCGCCGGAGCTTGCTTGTGCCTGGGTTGCTGGCGTTTCGCTGGCCGTTTCCGGGGCTTTGGGCTCAGGCGTTGAATCTTGCTGGCTGTCGCCGCCTTCCTCCACCAGTTCAAACAACGGGGCGTGCACTTTCGCGATGTCCCCTTCCTTGTGATAGAGGCGTGTCACCTTGCCTTTATAGGGCGCCGGGATCTCCACCAGCGCCTTGTCGGTCATGACTTCGGCCACCGGCTGGTCTTCTTCGATGATGTCGCCTTCGCTGACCAGCCACTTGACCAGTTCGCACTCCACGATACCTTCGCCGATATCGGGCAGTATAAAATCACTCATGATTGCTCTCCTGTCCTGATATCAACCTAGAAATCCACGCTCGACCTGATGGCCTCGTAGACCTTCAGGTGATTGGGCAGGTGCTCTTTTTCCAGCACCAGCGGGAAGGGGGTGTCCATCCCGGTCACGCGAGCGATCGGGGATTCCAGGTACAGGAAGCAGCGCTCCTGTATGGTCGCCGCGATTTCACCGGCAAAACCACCGGTCAGTGGCGCTTCGTGGGTGACCACCAGGCGCCCGGTCTTGAGTACCGACTTGGCCACGGTTTCCACATCCCAGGGCAGGATGGTTCTCAGGTCGATGACTTCACAGGAAATGCCTTCTTTCTCCGCCCGTTCGACGGCGTGCTCAATCACTTCCATCTGCGCACCCCAGCCCAACACGGTGATATCGGTGCCTTCCTTGATCACTTCGGCTTCGCCCAGCGGCAGCCGGTAGTCTTCGTCGGGCACTTCCCCGACGGAGGCGCGGTAGAGGCGCTTGGGTTCGAAGAACAGGGTCGGGTTGGGGTCGTGGATGGCGCCCAGTAGCAGGCCTTTGGCCTGATGCGGGTTGCGTGGCACCACGATTTTCAGGCCCGGTGTGTGGGCAAAGTAGGCTTCCGGCGATTGTGAGTGGTAAAGGCCGCCGGCGATGCCGCCGCCGTAGGGCGCACGAATCGTTAGCCCTCCCACGTCGAACAGACTGCCCGAGCGATAACGGAACTTGGCCGACTCGTTCACGATCTGGTCGAAGGCCGGGAAAATGTAATCGGCAAACTGAATCTCGGCCACGGGCACGGAACCCTGTGCGGCCAGGCCGTTGGCAAAACCGACGATACCCTGCTCGACCAGCGGCGTATTGAAACAGCGGTCCTTGCCGTATTTCTGTTGCAGGTTGCTGGTGGCGCGGAATACACCACCGAAAATGCCCACGTCTTCACCGAAACACAGCACCCGCTCGTTGGCGGCCATGGCAGTGTCGAGGGCGTTGTTGATGGCCTGGAGCATATTCATCTGGGTCATCTCACGCACCTCCTTTTGCTTGTTCTGCGGTTTTCGGATATTCGTCCGGATGCCGGCGGATGTGCGCCTTGAGTTTGTCGAATTGCTCGGCCAGGCCCGGTGGTACTTCGTCGTAGACGTCGCTCACCAGGGTATCGAGCGCGGGTGGCGGCCGCTTCTGTGCCCGTTTCATGGTTTCGAGCACTTCCCGGCGCATGTTTTCCTGCAGCTGCTTCTCGTCGTCCTCGCTCCACCACTTCTTGCGTTCGAGCCAGAGGCGCATGCGCAGGATCGGGTCTTTCTCGCGCCATACGGATTCCTCATCCTTGCTGCGGTAACCGGAGGGGTCATCAGAGGAAGAGTGTGCCGCCAGGCGGTAGGTCATGGTTTCAATCAACACCGGGCGGTTGTGCTCCACTGCCAGCTTGCGGGCTTCCTTGGTGGCCTCATGCACGGCGAGGATGTCATTGCCGTCGACACGGATCACGTCCATCTTGTAGCCATACGCCCTGGGTGCCACGCCGTCAGCGGCGAACTGCTCGGCGGCGGGGGTGGAAATGGCATAGCCGTTGTTCCGGCACAGGAAAATAACCGGAACGCGGTGGACGGCGGCCATGTTCAGGGCGGCGTGGAAGTCCCCTTCCGATGCGGCGCCTTCGCCAAAGTAGGTGATGGTGCAGTGGCCTTCGCCCGCCAGCTTCTGACCATAGGCGTAGCCCGTGGCCTGGGGGATTTGCGTGGCCAGTGGCGAGGAAATGGTCATGTAGTTCAGCTTGCGGGAACCGTAATGAACCGGCATCTGGCGGCCTTTGCCGTAGTCCAGTTCGTTGCCGAACAGCTGGTTCATGAATTCATCGATGGAGAAGCCGCGATAGGTCAGAGAGCCCTGTTCGCGGTATTGAGCCATGATCATGTCGGCGTCATCCAGTGCGGCGGTACTGCCGATAACCGCGGCTTCCTCGCCGGTGCACTGCATGTAAAAGCTCAGGCGCCCCTGCCGTTGGGCCGCGAGCATGCGTTCGTCGAGAATCCGGGTAGTGACCATCGCCCGGTAGATGCGCAGGGCTTTGTCTTTGTCGAGCTCAGGAGCCTTGGCGCCTTTGTAGAGCGAGCCATCCTGCTTGAGTAACTTGAAGGTGGGAATTCGGAATTCCGCACCGTCGGTAAAAACCGGGTTATAAACAACTTTGGATTTTGTTGTTGTCATAATCCTCTTCCTGGGGTAGTGGCCTGAGGAACAAAACACCCCTTGTGAGGGTGTCGATGCTTGCTTTGAGTATAGCCAAACTGACGGAACCTGGTGCGGCCTGGATCAGATTTGGCTAAAGTTTACCTTAACGTAAACTGGATCGTTCTGGTAGACCCCGGCGGGGGATTTTTTACACAGGGTAGAGCGGCAGGGGTGTCACACTGACGAGCGTGTCGTCGTTGCCAATATTGACGGTGCTGTCCTGGACGGTGCATTGCAGGTTCATGCCGCGCTCAGCCAGGGCAGCCAGCGACTCGGTGTCGTCTGTCGGCAGGTCGATGATGGTGAGGTTGTCGAAGCGAGTCAGTTTGCCCTGGTGTTTCTCCCACCACAGTGGCACGGCGCGGCCACCGTAAGTGTAGAGAATCACTTTGTCGGCCCGGTTGCAGGCCTTGCGCAGGCGGCTCTCGTCGGGCAGGCCGAGCTCGATCCACAGTTCGATCTCGTCGCTCAGGCTTTTTTGCCAAAGATCCGGCTCGTCGTCCGTGCTGATCCCTTTGGTGAATTCCAGGCTCTCGCTGGCGTTCAGTATGAAAGCCAGCAGGCGTATCATCATGCGCTCGTCGGTTTCCGAGGGGTGGCGGGCGATGGTGAGGTGGTGGTCACCATAATAGTGCCGGTCCATATCCGCGATGTTCAGTGTTGCTTTAAAGATGGTTGCCTTGAGCGCCATGGGGTATCCGAACTGGTGTCAAACTTTGGGTATGGGCTAGTGTAGAGCAATTCGTTACTTGATGAGCATGACAATATGTCGATGTTGCGGGGTTTCCTGACTCTGGTTTTATGTTTCATGCTTGGCGAAGCCTTGCGACTGGTTTTCCTGATTCCGGTCAGCGGCGGTGTGCTGGGCATGATTCTGATGACAATCACGCTGATGCTGAAGGGCAGTGTCAGTGATGATCTGGCCACGGCGAGCCAGGGGCTGATTTCGGTGCTGGTGCTGCTGATCATGCCGGGCGTGGTGGGTGTGTTCTTCTCGGCTGATCAGTTCAGCGGGCAGTGGCTGGCGGTGGCGGGAGCGCTCTTGGTTGGCACCTTTTTGAGTGTGCTGACCACGCTGCTGCTGATGGGGTCTCTGGTCAAGGCAGGGCAGCGGAGAGCGTCGGATGACTGATCTTCTGGAACGTTTTTTCGCACTTCCCAATACCCTGTCTGCGAGCCCGATACTGGCGATTGGGTTAACCCTGGGCGCTGTCTCTTATACACATCTCCGAGCCCACGAGACGGACTCCTATCTCGT
>OJEP01000143.1_pt1 | contig 37221 bp, 28 predicted proteins | sample 1593761 | NCBI WGS metagenome assembly OJEP01 (sample SAMN05416783, study PRJEB24817) | seawater metagenome | isolation source: Sea water | place: Canada:Atlantic | collected 2013-11
GCGAGGGCAGCAACGAACTGCGATTCGAGGACGAAGCGGACAAGGAACAGATCTACGTCCATGCCCAGAAAGACCTGGACCTGCTGGCGGAGAATAACCGCACCGAAGTCATCAGGAATGACAGCCACCTGACCGTGGACAATCACCGCAAGGCCCACATCAAAGGCAATGACCACGCCACCGTGGATGGTGAGAAGCGGGAACACACCGGCAAGGATCACAGCTTCAACGTGAGCGGCACTCTGCATCTCAAAGCTGGCACCGCCTGGCTCAGCGATTCCGGCACCGAACTGCACATCAAGGCCGGCCAGAAAGCCGTTATCGAAGCCGGTGCGGAAATCACTCTCAAGGCCGGCGGTAGCTTCGTGAAGATTGACCCCAGTGGCGTTGCCATGGGTGGTGCCGCCATCAAACTGAATGCTGGTGGGTCACCGGGCAAGGGCAGTGGGCAGAAGGTTCAGGTGCCGGAAATGCCGGGGTTGGTGGAGAAGAATGCTGGGGCTGTTGCGCCTGCTGAGATTGCAGATGTTGGCCAGCGGGCGAATGCCGAGCCCAAACCTGTGGTTGCGCACCGATTGAAACAGGCGCGAATGAATCGGGCAGCGGTGGTGGAACAGTGTCAGGAGCAGCCTGATGGTTCGTGTCCTCTCAGTAACTGCCCGTGTGGGAAAGCTCAGCAGGTGTAAGCGGAGAGTTTCATGGTCAATTCACCTAAAAAGTTCAATAAAACTCGTTATCTTGTTTTGGAATCTCAGCAAAAAAAGCCCTTGCTCCAGGAACTCTACGAAATCTCGGAAAGTCCTCAATGGCTCTACCTGTTTGCGGATACCGACTGGCAAGCCTATCTCAAGGATGGTCCGATTTTGTTGGAAGCCGGACAGGACAGTGCTGAGTACCGTTGGGCTCTTAAGGGGCTGAAGCAAGAACGTTTGACCGGTCTTATTCTGGAATCTACAAAGGAACTTGATGTAGTAGCCAACTGGTTGAGGGAGCGCTTGACTGTGCGTTTCGAGGGTCAAAGAGAAGGACTGCTTCGGTTTTACGACCCACTGATCTGGCATCAATTGAAACCACAAAGTAAGCCAGGGGCAGTTGTCATTGATCGGGCCATCTATTGGTATGACGAGCTCGGTCAACAGCGGTGGCTAACGACTGAGAATCCAGAACCAATTGCCATGTCGCCAGCGCCGTCACTGGACGAGCAACAGTGGTTGGCATTGAATGCCACCAGCGCCTAAACATGAATTTATCGTTTTAAGCGAAAGGAATTACATGGATGTCTGAAACCACGTCTACCCAAACAGCAGGAAGCTGTGGCCCGGCCTGCGAGGGCGAATCGTTGATCATTGAGGTGATAGGAAAAGATCACCCTGAGGGGCATGCCTTCCGGATCTATGACGAAAGTGATAATGAGCAGCAGGAATGGTTAGAGAATCAGGGGCAGGTTGAGGATCTGGATGAGTCGATGCTGACTATCTGGCCATGGAAAGGACAGACAAACCGTAACATCTGGCTTGATATTGAGGCTCGGGAAGGCGCTCCCATCCGCGTTCCCCTGTTCAACGGTGTTGCCAGCACCCCGCGTCAGCTCGAGAGACAGTGGAACCGAATATGGCCAGTAGTTCCCCTGGCCATGATAAATGATCCGGACCCGGAACCCGGCCAGTCTGCCGGTAACGTTGTTCCGGTCAGGCCTGGTTTCATCTACATCTTCCGGAACGGCACACTCTGGCGCGAAATTGAGGTTCGCAATGGGGAAGCAGGTGTCCCGGAGTTCTGTGATGTCCGCCTCGCGGATTACCTGGAGCCGGGCTCGTCGGGCGTCACCGATGATCACCGTGACGTCGCAGGTAAACCCTTGCCCGGAATCTGGTTGCCTGTGTGTCACATGAATAACTCCGTCCTGGTCGAGTTTCAGATGGCCTTCTCGGAAGTGCAACTATCTGCTGAGCGTATTACTTATCTGGAACTAAACAATGCAGCCCGGCAGCAACGATGCCAGACACTGCGAGGCCCGGAACCCCCGGTTTCCCCGCTGGATTCTACCGAGCAGCAGATGACGGCGGGCGGTTTGGTTTCCCTTACCCCCCTACCGCCAATGCGACTGAGGGAGTCGGAGCTGGAGCAACGTCTGCCTCGTCCTTGGAATCAGGTTTACAATCTCTCCGGTACCCATGCCAGTAACCTGTTCAGTCAGGCTAGGGAAGAATTGCAGGCTTTTGGCACCGGTGGGGCTTCTGCGGAAGAAGCCTGGGAAGCTGCGTACTATAGCGATGCCCCCCTCCGGGGAGCGCCTGCCGCCCGGGCTGATGCCCTGTTAGCAGGATCAGAACCCGATTCCGTTAATACTGAACTCTGGCAAGCACTCGATACCTCGGAAGATGCCTTGTCATCTGCAAAGGAAAACCACTACGCAGGCGTAATCCTGGAGGACCGCCTCTTTTCTCTGCGTCATCGCCTTACCCAGGCACTGGAAGCGCATCGTCTGCTGACTGGCCTGCTGGAGGCGGTTGGTCAAAAACCTCATAGTGATAGCGCCCAGCTCGTATACCGACTTATGGGGCCGGAACGATTGGGAGGGCAGGACAACCCCTTGCATGTCCACTTGAATGAAATAGACTCTAGCCGATTCGGCCCTCTGCACACCCATCTGCTGACCGCACAACGCCAGCTTGCCCGGGAAGAACTCGCCGAGGCTCAGAAACAACTGGCAGGGCTGGTTCGGCAAACTGATAACCAGATTGCTATGGCGGATCTGTTCAGCCTCTCGAACGCTGACTATATCGAAGGTTTTTCCGTTACCCGAGACCTCTTCCTGGCGTTGGCGCTGGATCCCGACGGTATCGATCATCTGGCCCGCGCCGAGTCCACCAGCGAAGCGCAGGTACAGGATGCCAACGACCTGGTCCTAAAGATCGTTGAAGAGGGCAGCGACCAACCACTGCATCGCATGTTGTTCCCATCTGAGGAATCACAGGGGCCTGACGGCGTAGCTCATGGAAGCGCCGCAAAGGGAGAATGCGGTGATGGCCGATGCCGCCCGGCAGACTTGGAGAGATTACCCGACCAACCACCTAAAATGGATGAGGTGCAGACCCTGACGGCAGCGGCACTGGCCGGTCTGGCGAAGACCGATGCTATTGATCTGTCCTCTGAAGCGAAACGCTGGATGGCCGCCGTCGGCGCGACCCTCGACGGGATCGACAAGCATGTCCGCGCCCTGGCCAACCGGCTGAAATCCCAGGCCTACAGACTCGACAGCCGGCTATATGGTCCACTGTTGAGAATGGCAAAGGCTCGCGATCCCTCACTACTTGGTAGCGTGCAGTTGGTGGCCCGAAATGCGGTCCCCCAGGGTTGGATTATCCTCGGGTTACGTGACCCGGCCTCCGGCCTGGAGATGGGGCTAACCGAAGCCGACCGTGAATATGCCCACAAAATCAACGGCCACCGACGTTTCTACGGAGAATACCTGGACTCTGATGGCAACCCCTTGGCAAGTACCAGAAAATCCAATATTCCGGACCTCACCGGGACCGCCGAAGCCCGCGAAGTGAGAGTCTACGCTGCCCCCGAAACCTCGGAGGTGGTCCGGGCGCAGCGGGATATGAAACGGATGAAGCGTTGGGATGATTTTTTTAGCAGAATCAGGGTGCCTTATCTGGTATTGGTCCTTGAGGGGCATAATATTTGGAATGAATTCAGTCTTCTTAAAAAAGTCGAGGCTCAGAAAGGTCTAACTCGTGCAGGGTTCGGAGTTGTAAGCGCAGGATTAGACTTAATATTTGCAGGAACTATTGCTGTTGAGCGGCTGAGCATGGACCTTAAAATCTGGGGTCAAATTTCTTCCAAGTTGGGAGATAAAGCGTTCCAAACCACCAGCCCCGTTTTCCAACGAGCATTGCCTTCACTTGCTCGGGCAATACCAGCAGTTGTTACAAAACGCATGCTCGGTGGCCTGATTACCGCTGGACTCACTATTACTGTCTCACTACTGGACATGGCCCACGAATGGGATACTGGCGACATTGACTCTGCAGCAGCCTATGGTGCTTCAGCGGTCGGTGGAGGCATGATGGTGATGGGAGGGCTGATGATGGCCAAGATGACCGAGGCTGGAATCGCACCGATTCTGTTGGGCCTGGGGCCTTGGGGTTGGGTTCTGGCTGGAGCCACGGTCGCTATTGGCGCCGGGTTGCTGGCCACAATGCTGAACGACCCGCCTCTAGTCGACTGGCTGAAGCGTAGCCCATTTGGCCCGGAACAAGACGATGCTTATCCCCATCTGGCGGACAATCCGGAAGAAACCTATTACCGACTGGTGAACTTGTTGGCAAAGCCACGCATTACGATTGAAACGGTCAATAACCTGCACGCTAAACTAGCAGGAGAAGGCTACGCCATCGATACAGGGCAGGAGAGAAAGCTTGCAACCATCAACACCGTTGTACGGGTTGAAAATAATCTTGCCGCCATGCTGGACTCAGCCATCCTTACCATTGCCATGCGACCGGTAACGGTTACGCGTACTCCCACCCGCCGAGGACTGAGAACGCGACGGGAGATAGCCGAAGAATCACCGCAGGTGATACTTGAACAACCTATTCCCAGTGGTAAGGCCTGTTACCTTGCACTGCCACCGCGGGAAACCTTTAAAACCACTTGGGGCCAAGAGGGCGTAAGAACCCGTGAGGTAGTGGTCCGTGCGCAATGGCAGGGTAGTGTGGAATTTGACGAAACCTGCCGTAACATGGTCTTTCCCGCCCCGGAACTGCACGACAACACCACCTTTGATCTGGTTGCTCACGGTGAGCCGGACTTCAGCGAGACTCGCCGGCGTTTCTGGGCGGATGAGCAGACTCATAAATCGGAGGAAACCACATGACGGCCATCCAGGAGGATTCCGGCTACGCTTCAACTGCGTATCGCAGCAATCGGAAAGCTCTGGAGCCAAGAGAACCCGACCAGCAAAGCGCCCTGTTCCATAAGACTTGGACCATGGGGCCGCCGTTACCGAAAGGTCCCCTCTCTGGAGTGTTTCCTCACAGCTTTCTGCAAACTTGGGGCCCAAAGGAAGTTAGAGAGGACGATGAGAACCTCCGTCGCTTCAAATCCGAGGCTGAGGCTGGGGGAGAGCCACTTGATCCAGTGGGCTGGATTAATGACGAAAGTATACGCTATGCCTCTCTGCCCAAGGTGAGTTGGGTGCTATTGTGGCTCCAGCATGGGGGGCGCCTCACATCCCTGTGGCTATTTCCATTTTTCATATTCGCTTGGTCGGTTTTGTGGTTTATGGAACCTGAGCGGGATTCTTTTTCACAATTCTTTTCAGATGGAATACTCCCGACACTACTATTCTTTTTCCTACCCTTACTTCTCTGCTGGGGCATTGGCAGATTCCTCGAGATCAAGTATCCAAAAGTTGTCTATCAGCAACCCAAGGGCCCTCTGTGGGAACTCAACCGCCGCACTGGCATGGTCACCCTCTTCAAGGACCCGGAGAAGGAAGGTCAGTCCGGCGAAATACGGGGCGAGGCCCCATTCCATGAATGGGACGGCTACCTACTCAGCCTGCCAGACCATCAGGGCAATATCTGGTATCGGCTGGTACTGGTCCACAAAACGCAGGAGTGGGCGCTGCCCATGAACCAACTATTAGCCGCCACGACCAATAGGGAAGACGTACTCGCATACTGGGATCTGGTCCGCCAGTACATGGACGTCACCAAACCATTACCAGATATTCCATTGTTTGAAGCCTACCGTTACCTCGACCCAACTACCCGTTCGCACGATGAGAAAAAGGGAAGAGATCCTTTATACTGGCGTAATATGAGCGAGCAGGACTACGAAGCGTTCAAACGTAAAAACCGCACCGCTCTGGCTGGCCACTCATGGTAGTCGGCAAAGCACGTTTCAGTGAAGAATCACTAATATCGAAATGGATAGTTACCCATGAAAGGACTCCTAATCCTACTCTGCCTACTAACCACCCAAATCACCCAGGCCGGCACCTACCGCTGGGTCGATGAAAACGGCCAGACCCACTTCGGGGATCGGCCTCCGGCGAACGCAGCCTCTGATGAAGTGGAGCTGAAGGCCCCTGCGCCGTCTTCGGATGCCGATGCCCGAGCGCGCAAGCAGCGGATGAACGAATTCCTCGAGCAAACCGAGCAGGAGCGGGCAGAGCGCAATGAGGCAAAAGCACAGCAGGAGTCGAAAGCGGCGAAGCATGAGGCTATGTGTGAGTCCTTGCGGGCACGTTTGAAGTATATGAAAAGCGTATCGGGGATATACCGGCTGAATAATGACGGCGAGCGGGTGTTTGTCGACGATGAGGAAAACAAGCGTATCCGTCAGGAGTTTCGTGCCAAGGTACAGAGTGAATGCGGCGCCTGATTGCGTTCTGGTTTGTTTTTGCTCTCGTTGCAGCGTTCAACGCCCATGCAGAACCACCGGAACTCGCGCTGGCTGGCGTCTATGAGGAGGGCGTTGCCCTCAATGATTACTGGGTAAGCGAGAAACTGGACGGTGTTCGGGCCTATTGGGATGGTGAGCGATTCTGGTCCCGGGGTGGCAACGAGTATCGGGCGCCGGACTGGTTTACCGAGGGCTTTCCTGATGTGCCCATGGACGGCGAACTTTGGATGGGACGAGGCCGATTTTCGGAGTTGTCCGGTGCGGTTCGACGGCTGGAGCCGGTAGATCCGAGCTGGCGCCAGATCCGGTTTATGGTGTTTGATCTTCCGGCGCTCGATCAGCCCTTTTCTGAACGTATTGCGGCTATGGAGGCGTTATTGCAGCCATCACTGTCGCCATTCCTGGCCATGGTCGTGCAACGTAAGGCCGCGGATCATGAGCGTTTGATGTCGGCGTTGGACAAGGTGGTGTCCGAGGGCGGCGAGGGTTTGATGCTGCGGCGCGGCGGCAGTCTTCATTCAGCGGGCCGCTCAGATGACCTGTTGAAGGTGAAGCGTTATGACGATGCCGAGGCGGTCGTGGTGGAGCATCTTGCCGGCAGGGGAAAATACGAAGGCATGCTCGGATCGGTGCGGGTAAGACGGGATGATGGGCGACAGTTCCGCATCGGCACCGGGTTCAGTGATGAGCAACGGGAAAATCCGCCGCCGGTTGGGGCCACCATCACCTATAAATATTACGGCTTCACGTCGACGGGCCTTCCACGGTTTGCCAGTTTTCTTCGAGTTCGCAATGACGAACCCGCGGCACCTTGAGTTACCCCGCTGAATTACGAGGTCTTCACATGGCGCCCCGAACCTTGTGCTACAGTGAATCTAACCGTGGTTGTTCTAAATCTTCCCATGGTTGCTGAATAGCTGCATTGCAAGGACAGTTTTTCAAGCGGTGTTCAGTGAGCAGTGTGTATCGTTACCACAAGCCGAAATAGCAGTAAGGTTTACTGATAAGGAGGCAACAAATGGAAGCGAAATCCGGTCAGAATGACTATGAGCAGGTCAGGCAGGACCTGCAGCAACTTCGCGAAGACCTGTCAAAACTCACCAAAACCGTTGCCGATGGGCACAAGAGCAATATCAGCAACTTGCGTGATGAAATTCGCCGGGAAAGCCGGGAAGCTTTTGACCAGGTCAGGCAGCGTGGGGATGAAGCCTTCAACCGCGCCCGTGATGCAAGTACTAAGGCGGTGCACGATGTTGAGCACAAAATCGAGGAACGGCCGTTCCTGAGTGTTGTGCTCATGTTCCTGGCAGGCTTGTTGGTTGGCCGGTTGCTGGATCGCTGATCATGCCTGATTCAGCCTGGTTGCAGGGCGTCTTGCGCAAGGCAGTCGCGGCCATCATTGGTTTTATGCTGGCCTTTGTGTTGCTGGTCGCCCTGCTGATCACGGGATTCTACATGCTCGTTAATGCCGCCACGCTGGCGTTGTCACCCATGCTGGGTGAAGCCGGCGCCATGGCGGTGACGGGCGTCTCCTGTCTGTTGCTGCTGGCGTTGTTTTTCTACCGGATGACACGTCCCGCTACGTCCAAAAAAACCGCCAGTAAGGGTGATCGGTCTTCCGCCTCACCAATCGATACCATCAGGGAGCTTGTCCGTAACAACCCGCTGGAAGCCGCATTCGCGGCGTTCACGCTCGGTGTGGTGGAGCACGGAGACCCTCGCCTGAAGTCACTGCTGTTGCAGGGTGGGATGGTCCTGATGAAGGAAGCCGAAGCCGAGCAGGCCCGAGACAAAGACAAAACGGACTCACGGGAAAGTGGCACGGAGGCGCCAGTCACATGATCGTCACCTGAGCGTAACCCCCCGCGCCGACAATAGCCGTGCAGTACCATTCATCGCACAGGGAGCTTGTTATGAAGTTACGCACGTTATTGGTTATGGCATTACTGATGTCTCTATTCTCTGCCGCCCATGCGGCACCGGATTGGCATGGCAAGGGTGAGAACTGGACACCCCCGGCCCTTGAAAAATGGCACGACAAGTGGCCGGACCTGAAGGACAGACATCACCGCGGTAAACGTGAGGTCCATCTGGGGCCGAGACCATTCTGGCTGGTGGAAGACATGGATGAGGGGCGCCTGAAAGACCGGCTCCAGTCCTGTCGCGCCGACAAAATCCGTCCTACGGATTTCTCCATCGGCCATCGGGGTGCGCCGTTGCAGTTCCCGGAGCACACGCTTGAATCCTACGTCGCGGCTGCTCAGATGGGCGCAGGCATCCTGGAGTGCGACGTTGCCTTTACCAAGGATCGGGAGCTGGTTTGCCGTCACGCCCAGAATGATCTCCATACCACCACCAACATCGTGACGATTCCGGAACTGAACGCCAAGTGTACGCAGCCGTTTGTCCCGGCGGACCCGGCAAGTGGCACTGAGGCGCAGGCAGAATGCCGAACCAGCGATATCACGCTGGAAGAGTTCAAGTCACTGGAAGGCAAGATGGATGCCTTCAATCCCATGGCAACCACGCCTGAGGAATACCTGGAAGGAACAGCAGACTGGCGCACTGAGCTATACAGCAGCCGCGGCACTCTGTTGACCCATAAGGAGAGCATCGAACTCTTCAAACGCCTGGGTGTGAAGTTCACGCCGGAACTGAAAACGCCGGTGGTTGAGATGCCCTATGAGGGCGACTACAGCCAGGAAGACTACGCCCGCCAGATGATTCAGGACTACGTCGAGGCCGGTGTGAACCCGAGGGATGTCTGGCCGCAATCGTTCCTGCTGGATGATGTTCTGTTCTGGATCAATGAAACGCCGCGGTTTGGTCGACAGGCGGTGTTTCTGGATCAGGAACCGCTGACACCGGAAAATTCCTCCCTGGCGTGGATGGAAAGCCTGTCGGCGCAAGGCGTGAATATCCTGGCCCCCGCGCTGTGGAAGATGTTGACCCTGGATGGCCACCAACAGATCGTGCCGTCGGACTACGCTGAAAACGCCAGGGCGGCGGGCCTCGATATGATCGCCTGGACGGTCGAGCGTAGTGGTGCATTGGCCAATGGCGGTGGTTGGTATCACCAGACCATTACCGACGCCATCAATAACGACGGCGACGTGTTCAACGTGATTGATGTGCTGGCCCGGGATGTTGGGGTCATTGGTGTCTTCTCGGATTGGCCCGCCACCACGACCTTCTACGCCAACTGTATGGGATATGCTGGTAGAGATCACTGACCGTAGATGCGCGCCTCAGTCATCCGTCTGAGGCGCGCAGATTTCGCATAGTTGGCAGATCTGGCCGCAGGCCTTCCGATGTTTGCAACAGGGTTGTGCCTCGAAAAGTTGTCATCCCGACATTAACCAACATGAAATGAAGGTGAACAGACCGTATTGTGCATTTAACCCACATCCCGCCAATTTGTAGGTAGCCTGAGTTCAGGTAATCGGTATGACGCTTTACCGGTTAATCCAACAGGAAATCAATCATTTCCGAACTCAGAAGGATGGATGCGATATGAGCTATAAATCCGGTTTTGCCTATGTAACGGTTCTGGCCTCGGCCATGCTGGCCGCCCCGGTTGTATCAGCCCAGGACAACACCGATCGCGACAGCTCCGGTGTATATCTGAGCGGCAGTTATGGTGGCTACAAAGCCCATGGTGGCGAGTTTGATGATGAAAACGATCTGTTCGGCGTGGGGCTGGGCTACCAGTTCAACCAGTTCTTCGCCCTGGAAGCCGAGTACATTGATTTCGGCAACTTTGGCGACGATGACGTCGATGGCAAGTTGAAGGGTACTTCCCTTGGCCTGATCGGGCGGCTGCCTTTGACGGATACCTTTGGTGTTTATGCTAAGGCTGGCGCATTTGCTTCGTCGTTCGATGTAGACGCGTTTGACGAAAGTGAGACCTACGATGAGGTCAATCCATTTGTCGGTGCCGGTGTTGATTTCCGGGTCACCGAACAGTTGACGGCGTTTGCGGAATACAACCGCTACAACGTTGATATCGACGAAGACGACTTCAATGGCCAGGTCACCAATGACGGGCCGGACTTCGATACCGGTCGTGTTGGTATGCGTTTCCAGTTCTAACGTAAGTGCTTGAAAACCCGGGGCGATTCTGGCCCCGGGCTTTTTATCAGCTTCTCTGCAATACCTGCCGTATTACTGAACGTTTTCCAGCTCGCCAAACCGCTCTGCGAACAGCGCTGACGACAGGTAGCGCTCGGCGGAATCCGGCAGAACCACCACGATATTCTTGCCCTTGAATTCCGGCAGCTTTCCGATTCTGACCGCAGCCACAACCGCTGCACCACAGGAAATACCACAGAGGATGCCTTCCTCTTGCATCAGCCGGTGCGCCATGTCCATGGCGTCCTGATTGCTGACTTTTTCCACCAGGTCCACCAGGTCCATGTCCAGATTGCCCGGAATGAAGCCGGCGCCAATGCCCTGGATCTTGTGGGGTGCTGGTGTTTGGTCCTGACCGCCGCGGGCCTGAGTGATGATTGGCGAGTCTTCCGGCTCCACGGCAACGGTGGTGATGGCCTTGCCTTTGGTATTGCGGATGTAACGGGTTACGCCGGTCAGGGTGCCGCCGGTACCAACCCCGGAAACGAAGATGTCGATGGCACCGTCGGTATCGTTCCAGATTTCGGGCCCGGTGGTGTCCTCGTGGATGCGGGGGTTGGCCGGGTTCTCGAACTGCTGTGGCATGAAGCAGTTGTCCGGGTCTTCAGCAACGATCTCTTCGGCCTTGGCGATGGCGCCTTTCATGCCCTTCGCCGGCTCCGTAAGCACCAGTTCCGCCCCCATGGCCTTCAGTACTTTGCGGCGCTCCAGGCTCATGGATGAGGGCATGGTCAGTTTCAGTTTGTAGCCTCGCGCGGCGGCCACGAAAGCCAGCGCGATGCCGGTGTTACCGCTGGTGGGCTCCACAATAGTCATGCCGGGCTTGAGAGCGCCGCGTTTTTCCGCGTCCCAGATCATGGCAGAGCCGATCCGGCATTTTACGGAATAGGCCGGGTTGCGGCCTTCAATCTTGGCCCAGATGGTGGCCCCTTCGTTGACCCGATTAAGCTTGACCAGCGGGGTGTTGCCGATCGACAGCGAGTTGTCTTCGTAGATCTTAGCCATGGTGTCGTCTCCTTTGCGTTTTCCCTGTCGCAAAAGGATAGCATCAGCTAGCCCCGTCTGGCTGCCTGATCTTCAGTGGTGAGAGCTTCCAGGCGGTTGCGGCCGTTTTGCTTGGCGAGATACAGCGCCTTGTCTGCCAGCCGAAGGAATTCCGCCGGCACCGTGTCTTTGCCTGGCGTGCCAGTGGCCAGGCCGATGCTCACGGTAAAGCGGATCTGCTCGTCGTCGCAGCAGGTGGTTTGCCCGGCCAGGCCCTCGCGGAATCCTTCCAGGCGTGAAACCAATTCCTCACGGTCGCTGAAGCTGGTGAACATCACAAACTCCTCACCGCCGAACCGGGTAAGGCGGTCAGTGTCACGCCGAAAGTGGGTGCGCATGGTATCCGCCAGCGCCACCAGGCAACGGTCGCCCGCGTCGTGGCCATAGGTGTCGTTGATTTCCTTGAAATGGTCCGCATCCACCATCGCCACGGCAAACCCCGCTCCATGCCTCTGACACCAATGGAAGCTCTTGCTGAACTCACGGTCGAAATAGCTGCGATTGCCGATCTGTGTCAGGTCGTCAGTGACGCTGAGATGTGCAAGCCGGTCATTTGCTGCAGCCAGTTCGCGATTCAGACGATCGAGTTTGCGGTTCCAATAAAACAGCATCCCCAGAAGCACCATGGCACCCATGGTAAGCTGGAATATCAGGGTGTAGTCGACGGTCTGTTCCAGCTTGAAGCCCGCCCATTGCTGTTCAATGGTTTTACGTTCTTCGTCCGTCAGGCTGGACACCAACTTTTGCATGATGTTGAGCAGCTCGGGCTGGTCATTCCGGGTGGCGACTCCCGGGGTCCAGTCTGCGGGAATCCGTCCGAGCACTTTCAGGTCCGCCAGGCCGAGCTCCCGCATGTTGTAGCTGGCTGTGGACAAAGTGCCAAGATACCCTGCCAGCTTCCGTTCCTGAACCATGCGCAGTCCAGTTTTTTCGCTGGGTACTTCCACCAGATTGAGGTGGGGGTTGGTTGTTCTCAGCAGTTCCAGAAAAGCGTAATCCTTCACTACGCCGACCGGCTGGTCCGATATATCATCCAGTGTATTGATATAGGGGGCTTCCACACGCCCCAGTAGCACGCTGGGAATCTGGATATAGGGTTCTGTGAAACTCAGGTATTCCAGCAGCTCCGGTGTTTCCATGGCCATAGAAAGCAGATCGCATTGGCGCTCTTTGACGGCCTTGATGGACTCGGCCCAGCTATCTACGGGAAGAGGAGTGAACTTGATATTGGAACGTTCGGTAAACAGGGCGAAGATGTCGGCGGAAATTCCGAGGTGTTTATTGCCCTCGCTGAGGCCCTCCAGAGGAAGCCAGTCGGGGTCCACGCAGATGGTCAGTCTTCGGTTGCGATCGGCCAGCCAAGCCTGTTCGGCGTCGGAGAACGTTAACGGGCCTGTGCCAGGCGGCCGGTTACGACGGGTAGAGGTGCCGAGCCAGCGATTCTCGATCGTGCGCATTTCCGTTTGGCTGATAGCGCCCAACGCGGCGTCCATAATGAAGGCGAGCGGCTCAAGAGCGGGACGCACACCAAAACGCAGATCTTCTCCCGGCATTTCATCAAGGGTCATTTCACCGGCAATATTCACACCGGCAATGCGAAGTTCCCTCACCCAATAGTTGCCGTTTGGCAGGGCTGCCAGGGCAACATCGACCGAGCCCTCTGCCAGGGCCTGGAACATGGCCTGCTGTGCCGTGAAAGAGAACACATTGTCGCCCAATGCCTCACGAAGGGCCCCCTCATAGTAAATGCCTGAGCCAATAGCGACCTTTAGTCCCTGCAAGTCTGCCAGTGAGTTGAATAGCAGATTCTTGTCCAGCGTGAAGGCGACGTTGGGAATGATGTGGTAAGGCCGGGTGAACCGAATGAACGCCTCACGCTCTTCGGTTTTCGAAATATTGGCCATGATATCGATGTCACGATCCAGAAACCGGGGGTACAGTTCCGACCACTGTCCCGACACCGGTATGATCTGCAGCCCAGTCAGATCCGATATCCGGTTCAGGACGTCGACGGAAAGTCCTTGCAGCGTGTCCTCACCGTGAAAGCTGAAGGGGGCATAGTCACTCATAAAGCCTATCCGTACCGGGCCGACCTCACTGATGTAGCCCTGATGGGCCTCGCTTAGGGTAAAACTCGACGATTCAGCAATGCTCGTCCCACCGTATTCCTGCCAACGGTTAAACAGTTCCTGGATGCGCTCCGCTGGAATGGCAGCCAGGCCGCTGCTGACCCTGTTAAACAGCTCGTCGTTTTCCTTCAGAACGCCAAGCCGAAAGCCTTCTTCTGACCATTCACCCAATGGTGCGGGGCCAGCAACTTCCAAAAACCGGAAACCGGCCTGGTTAGCGTAGTAGTTCAGGGGCAGTTCCGGACCGATGATGCCGTCCACCCAGCCGAAGGCCAGTGCCCGGACCAGGCCGGGAATGGAATCGTAGGTGACGAGTGACACGCCCGCCGTTTCAAGTGCGTCGCGGAAATAGGCGTCACGCACAACGCCAATACGGTAGTCATTGAGGGATTCCAGGGAATCAATGCCTTTGAGCGGGTTGGCTGGGTCATGCATCAGATGCATCTGGCGAATGTGGTATGGCTCGGTAAACTGTATGGTTCTGGCGCGGCCGTCGTTGTATGAAATTCCTTCGATAACGTCGATGTCGCCGCGCTGGAATGCGCCGAACACTTCGGGCCAACTGCCTGCCCGAAACTCAATGTCCAATTCTGACTGGCTAGCCACCTCCCGGACTATATCGATAGAGAAGCCGGAGGCTGTGCGGCCCGCCATGGACGTGTAAGGTTTGTTGTCGGCCACAATGCCAACGGAGATGGGTTCTTTTACAGAGGGCCAGGCAGGCATCGATAGGAAGGTGAGCGCCAGTACACCGAAAATGCTAGCAAGCAGTGTGATCAGAGATGGCCTTTGCCAGGCAATTACAGCGCTCATCGGGTGATTCACAATTCTGTGGTGATTAACTAGTGAGTGTAGTCGTTGGCGGGTTGGTTGCCCAATGACGAGGTGATTCGTGGCCTGCTATTGCTGGTGCGTGATGGTAGGATGTCGCCACCTCAGTACGTTATGGGAACGACCATGGGCCTTTTGTTTGAACAGATCGACAGCCAACCCTCATCATTGGGAGAGATCACGCTTCGCCGCCGTCGCATTCCGGCGCTGGGTGACCGGGACATCTATGAGGTGAAGCTGGGTGAAGAATTTCTCATGTCCAGCATGTTTGTGGACGCGGAAGTCGCCCTGGCGGACCTGGGCCTGAATGCCGTTGAGGGCGAACAATTAAAGGTGGTGGTCGGCGGCCTGGGGCTGGGCTACACCGCGGAAGCGGCCCTCAAACATGAGCGCGTGAGCGAGCTGCTGGTCGTGGATGCCCTCGATACGGTCATCCACTGGCACCAGCAGGAAAAGGTTCCCCTGGGTAAAGTGTTGAATGCCGACCCACGTTGTCGCTATGTGTTGGGCAGTTTCTTCGATCTGGCGGTATCGGAATCCGGTTTCGATACCGACACCCCGGGCAGGGTGTTTGACGCCATCCTGCTGGACATTGACCATTCCCCCAGAGCCCTCCTGAACGAGTCCAATGCCAGTTTCTACAATGCTGAAAGCTTAGGCAGAATGGCGGCCCACCTGCGCCCTGGCGGCGTCTTCGCCATGTGGTCCAACGACCCGCCGGACGAGCCGTTCATGGACGTGTTGCGAACTCTGTTCACGGATGTGGAAGCGAAGGTGGTGTCGTTCTACAACCCGTTCCAGAATCGGGAGTCCACCAACACGGTGTTCCTGGCCAGAAAGCCGCTCAGTTAACGGAGCGGCCGGTGTAACTCGAGAAATCCGGCCTTTGCGGTTGGTGCTGATCATCCGTCATATAGGCGGATGTCAGGATGAACTCAGCGGTGGCCCGGTTGCAGGCGACGGGAATGTTCCACAATGCAGCAATGCGTAGCAGGGCCTTGATGTCCGGGTCGTGTGGCTGGGGTTCCAGCGGGTCCCAGAAGAACACAAGCAGGTCAATTTCCCCTTCCGCGATCTTGGCGCCAATTTGCTGGTCGCCTCCGAGCGGGCCGCTGAGCAGGCAATGGATGTCGTCCCGGCCCAGGTTTTCCTTGAGCAACCGGCCAGTGGTGCCGGAGGCGTAGAGTCGGAGGGAGGCAAAGCGTGTCTGGTTGTCGGCGACCCAGTCCACCAGTTCTCTCTTTTTGTTGTCGTGGGCGACCAGAGCGACGGATTTAACGGCCATTTGCGGTAAAGTCTCCTTTTTGGGGTGTGTCCGGTATAGGGCTCCAGTGTTTCATATTCGTGATAAACGCGGAACAGGAAATAGGTGTTATGTCGACAGATCACGCCATCAACTGGGCAGAGACGCCCGCCGCCGTGTGGCGCCGCCACCGTCAGGGACTGCGGGCCATTCGGCGGCTCGACCCGGTGGGTTGGGCCGACCTGACCGGCATCGAGCGACAGCAGACGGCCCTGGCCCGCAACACCGAGCGCTTCCTGGCCGGTGAACCCTCGAACAATACGTTGCTCTGGGGAGCCCGGGGCACCGGCAAATCATCGCTGATCAAGGCGCTGCTTAACCGGTATCGGGAGCAGGGGCTACGGATGATCGAGGTGGACAAGGACGATCTGGTGAACCTGCCGGAGATCGTCGACGACATCGCTGAATTGCCCTGGCGGTTCGTGATCTTCTGCGACGACCTTTCCTTTGAAGTGGGCGAGTCTGGTTACAAGGCGTTGAAGAGTGTGCTGGAAGGCTCGCTGGAGCTGCCGCCTGAGAACGTCAGGGTGTACGCCACGTCTAACCGCCGGCACCTGATGCCGGAGTTCATGGACGATAACCTGAAAAGCGAGATGCGCGGCGGCGAACTCCATCCGGCGGAGGCCATCGAGGAGCAGGTATCCCTGGCGGACCGGTTTGGGCTGCAGTTGTCGTTCTATGGTTTTCCCCAGGATGTATACCTGCAGGCCATTGATGCCCTGTTTCCCCAAGTGAGTGATCGCGAGGCGTTGCATCTTGAGGCCATTCGCTTTGCCACCAGCCGGGGTGCCCGTAACGGCCGCACGGCGCAGCAGTTCTACCGCCAGTTTGCCGGCGACCCGGATGCCTTTGGCCAGTAGGCAACTGGTTACTGCCGCCGCGCCAGCCTGATGAACCGGTGGTGAATCATCCGCACGCCGATGAACACCAGGCCCAGCACAACCGGTATGGCAATGCCCAGAACCAGCGAGGTGTTGACGTCGAATCCGGCGTCATCGGCGGACTCCAGCGCCAGCTTCAGCAGTGCCAGCAGGTAGTAGCTGATGACCACCACGGAAAACCCTTCCACTGTGTGCTGCATCATCAACTGGATTTTTGAGCGCCGGTCCATGGAGCTCAACAACTGTTGGTTCTGGCTCTGGATGGCCAGCTCCACCCGCGTACGGACCATGTCCGAGGCCCGGTCAACTCTGCGCGACAGGTCCTCCAGGCGCTCCTTCACCGATTCGCAGGTTTCCACCGCCGGTGTCAGCCGCCGGGTCATGAACTCGGTGATGGTGAGGTGTCCCGAAAGCTCATCCTCCCGCAGCTCTTCCAGGCGGGTCAGTACCAGCTGGTGATAGGCCCGTGTCGCTGAGAAGCGAAAGGTGGCGTGGGCGCGGAAGGCTTCGATGCGGGCTGCGATGTTGGTCAGATCCGCCAGTACCTCACGTTCATCGATGTCCTGGTTGTCCGCCAGGGACTGGGTTATCACCGCCAGTTGCTGGTCCATGTCGTTCAGCGAGGGTGTCATCTCCCGTGCCAGTGGCAGCGACAGCAATGACATCAGGCGATAGGTTTCGATTTCCATCAGGCGTTGGGTCAGCCGGCCGAGCTGGCTGTCGGACATGTCCCGGTTGAGAACCATGAAGCGCCCAAACCCATCGCTATGAAGTCGGAAGGTGCCCCACACCCGGGCCTTCCCTTCCCAGGGGCTGCTGCCCACCAGTCGTTCTCCCTCGAACCAGTGGCGGATTTGCGCCAGGTCGGTTTCCGGGCCGTTTGAGGCTTGCTGCAGGTCAATATGAAAGGCGGCCACAACGGTGCCGGTGAGCTTCTCGAGCCATCCCTTGGGCAGCGACGAGATGCCGGTATCCTGGAAGGGCTGATGGTCGTCCCCAATACCCAGATTGATAAACGTGTAGGAGGCAAACTCCATGTGCATTTCACGCCGGATACGCAGGGAGCCAAAGGTGGCCTCGTAGCAGCTGACGTCCTCCAGTGGTTCGGGTTGCCCCAGCATGATGTGCAGGTCTTGCCAGTGTCGGAACTGGACGGCCCGTTGCTCCGGGGTGGTTAGCAGGGCAATGTGGGTAACCTGCGCCGGGCATGGCAGCACGTGGAACGGCCGGGAATGGAGCTCGTTGTAGAGCTCTGCCCGAAGAGGGTGCAGATCCAGCTGTGTGAGCGGCGGGTTCAAGGCTTGGTCCTTTGACGACGATTGAGGGGCCTACAACGGAACAATAAAGGCTCGCGGGTCGTTCCGAAAGACGACTTGTGGCTTACGACTCTGGTCGCGGGCGGGACGGCAAAAGCACTGTAAAACGCACGCCACCGGTATCATCGCTGGCCATCACTTGGCCGTTGTGGTGCTCGGCAATTAACCTGACGATCAACAGGCCCTGGCCCAGGTGTCCTTCCTGATGGCCGGTTCGCACGGACACGAAGGGGCTGAAAATATCACTGGCGAGGTTCTCCGGCAGGGAGGAACCTTCATTGAACACGCTCAGTTCCAGTTGTCGGGCGTTCTGCGTCAGCCGTACTTCAATGTTTCCCTGCTCTGGTGTGAAATCCCGGGCATTGTCCACCAGTTTGTCCAGAAGCTGCACCAGCAATTCCGGGGAACCGTGGCACCGACAACCGTTGGCCGGTCCGACGTAGTGAATACGGTGGTCGGGGTCCAGTTCCTGATAGGCGAGGGTGGTCTGGGAGGCGACTTCGGCCAGGTCAAAGGTTTCCTTTTCGGCGTGGTCAAAGCTTTGCTCCAGCCGGGCTGCCTCGCTCATGCCCTGCAGTATCTGGCTGAGGCGGTCGGTGGCGGAACGGGCTCGTTCGATGTAACTGGCCTGATCAGCCGGGTCTGTGGTTTGCCCCAGATTCTCCAGGGAAGAACGTACCACCGCCACGGGGGTTTTCAGTTCGTGGGACAGGCGCCGGGAGAAGCTCTCCAGATAGTCTGTGTAGCCCTGAAGGCGGTCCACCATTTGGCTGAATTGCCGTGACAGGTCGCCCAGTTCGTCCTTCGCTTTTGCGGGTGGCAGGGTGCCCAATACGCGGCCGTCGTCGTCAATGCTGGCGCTGACCGCCCGCTGCAGTCGGGTAATGCGCCAGGACAGCCAACTGGCGTAACCCAGCAGAACCAGCATCAGGCCGATGATCAATAACACGCTGCGGGAAATGACCGAACCAAGGGTGCTGCCGGACAGCGCCAGCAATTGGTCCAGTGATTCTTCCAGTACCAGCGTCCGGCCATCGCCCAATGATTGTTTCACCAGCATGTAGGTGTCGCCTTCCCGGTGACGAACCAGCCCCTGTGATGGCAGTTCCCCAGCGTCCATGCGATGGGTTTCCGCATTCAGTGGTGAAGGCTCGGGCTGGTAGAAGCTCACCAGTGCCCGCAGGCCGTTCAGGCTGATGCGTTCCAGGATCTGCAGTGGGCTGAGGCTGTCGAATTCAGCCTCGTCGGTTTCGGAGTCGCGTGTCTGACGAGCGATCACCCAGCCGTCCGGCTCCAGGACCCAGGTGCCCTGGCCCGGAGCAATCATGGCCGCAAGTCGGTTTTCGAGTTGTGGCATTCGGGTGACGATGTGCGCCGAGGTGGGACCGGCAGAGACACGTCCATCACCGGTGGCTACCGGCTTTTCCGTAGGCCATGTCACCTGAAAACCAAGGCGGGACGAGGGTGCCGGACGCGGCATTCTCAATTCAGCCTGGTAGCCGTTGCTGACCGCCTGCCAGTAGCCGCTGATGCGATAGTCGGTTGCCCCTTCGCGCTCCGGGTCAATAGCATTGATGGCCCCTGGCGCCTGAGTTCGGATCAGGCGCCGCGTCGTCTGCTTATCACCGATAACCTGGAGTTGGATCTGGTCATGGGGTTGGCGGGGTTTGCCGGGGTTGAAGAAGTCAGCGGTTCTGCCGCTGACACGAATCAGGAGGTAGAGATGGGTTTGATCGACGGCTGCCTGCCAGGATAACTCGGGTCCGTCTTTGTCGATGGCCCGTTGTGTGCCTTGCCACTGCTGTCGGGATTCTTCCTCATCATATCCGGGCCAGTCGTCGCCGTAGCCATCCAGATTCGGGCTGCGGGACAGGAGGTCGGCGTAGATAACGTTGGTACCCGCAGCAATCGTTGGGGTCCCGGTAAGTTGTTCCGCTGCAAAACCGGCCGTGCGTCCAGCCTGGCTCTGCAATTGACGGGCGGCTTGGTCACGCAGGGCCTGGTCCAACTCAAGCACGAACTGCAGGCCCGCCCAGGGAATCAGCAGCATCAGCAGGCTGGCAATGAAGAGTTGGCGCTTAAGGGTCAAAACTCAGGCCTCATGGGCGTTCCAGCGGTAACCCATGCCGTAGGCGGTGTGAATGCCATCGAAGGCGTCGTCGATCTGCAGGAACTTGCGGCGTATACGTTTGATGTGTGAGGTCACCGTATTGTCGTCCAGTACCGTGCTGGCGGCTTCCATCAGTTGGTCGCGGCTGCGAACGTGGCCCGGGTGCTGAACCAGCGAATGCAGCATCCAGAATTCGGTGACGGTCAGGTCGATGGGCTGGTCATTCCATTCTGCCGTCATGCGGTCCACGTTTAATGCCAGGCGGCCACGGTGCACCACCTCATCCGGTTGCTTCAGGGCCTCGGCCCAGGCATCTGCCCTGCGCAGCAGAGCGGTAACCCGGGCCAGCAGGTGGTCCATGCTCATGTCCTTGGTGACATAGTCATCGGCACCCAGCCGCAGGCCGTGAACGGAATCGATGTCGCTGTCGCGGGCGGTCAGGAAAATGATCGGCAGGGTTTTGGACAGGCTGCGCAGGTCCTGGCACAGGGTAAAGCCGCCCTCGGGCTCATCGCCCAGTCCCACGTCGATAATGGCCAGGTCCGGCAGGGCGGTGCGCAATACCTGGAAGGCACTGTTGCGGTCACCATAGGCAGACACCCGGTATCCCCGGCGCTCGAACGCGTCACGGTAGTTTTCCCGGATGGCGGGTTCATCTTCAATCAGCACGATGTGTCGCTTCATAGCCTGCAACCATTCCCCTGTTAATACGGGTTCCTATTTAACCATGGCCTGTGACCAGAACAAGGTAAAGCAGAGGGTTTGCCACAATTCATCATTTTTCTATCGCCGGATCGCCAGATTGTGGCACCGGATCGCCGCTTCCATGGGCTGAAATAGTCGCCAGTTGCCACCAGGCGTGCTTTTTCAACCACAGTGATACAAGGAAGCGAAACAATGCTGTTGACCAACCTGGGACCCTATTCATCAGCCGCCCCGAATCAGAGTGCTGGTATGACGGAGAGCAAGGCCTCTCCGCGGCTTCGACGCTGGCTGGAGGGCATTTCCCTGTGGCTGGCAGTGCTGCTTTTCCTGTTTGTGCACCCGGTGTACGCAGAGGCCTCCGAAACCGGACGCGAAGGCGCCGGTGAGTTTCATTTTGTCGATGATGCCGGTCAGCGACTGGGCTCGGCAACCCTGTTGAACACAGACTATAGCGTAACCGTCAGCGGCCTGATTGCCGACACCCGCTTGCGCCAGAGCTTCCGTAATACCAGCCAGCAGTGGCGGGAAGGCGTGTTCGTGTTCCCGTTGCCGGAAAATGCGAGTGTGTACGGCATGACCATGACCGCCGGCGAACGGGTGATTGTCGGCGAGATTCACGAAAAGCAGGAGGCCAAACGCCAGTACGCCAAGGCGAAGGAGGAGGGCCGCAAGGTGGCCCGGGTAGACCAGCAACGGCCCAACCTGTTCACCACCCGTATGGCGAATATTCCCCCCGGAGAAACCATCACGGTTGAACTCAACTACCAGCAGGCGGTGCGTTACCAGTCCGGCGAGTTCGAACTGCGCCTGCCGACCACGCTGACACCGCGCTACATGCCTGGCCAGGCACTGGACAACGAGCCGGCGCAGTGGTCGGGTGGTTGGGCCACGCCCACCTCGGCAGTGCCGGATGCCGACCAGATCAGCCCGTTCACGGTGCGGCCCGAAGATGTGGGTCCGGATAGCCATCGCGCAACCATTGCCCTGGAAATCAACGCCGGCCTGCCGGTGAGCCGTGTGTCGAGCCCCAGTCATCGCGTGACCAGTACCTGGAACGGCAACACCGTGGAGGTGGCGCCGGAATCCCGGGCCGTGCTGATGGACCGTGATCTTATCGTGCGCTGGGCGCCTGCCCGGGGCATGGAACCCGCAGCCGCCGTTTTCCAGGAGCAGTGGCAGGGTGAGGACTACCTGCTGGCGTTGGTGGTGCCCGGCGTCAATGGAAAACAGCACCTGCCAAGGGAGCTGGTGTTCGTGATCGACACCTCCGGTTCCATGGCTGGCGAATCCATCCGTCAGGCCCGGCAGGCGTTGTTGCGGGGTCTGGATACACTCGATGCCGATGATCGTTTCAACGTCATCCAGTTCAACAGTCAGACCCATTCACTGTTTATGGAGGCGGTTCCCGCCAATGGCAACAACCTTGCCCGGGCACGTCGTTACGTGAAAGGGCTGAACGCCGATGGTGGTACCGAGATGGCTCCGGCACTGGATGCTGCGCTCGAGACGACCGGTGATGGTGTCGAGGAGTCCCGCGCCAGGGTCAGGCAGGTGGTGTTTATTACCGATGGCGCTGTCGGTAATGAAAACGCGCTATTCGGGAAAATTCATGATGGGCTGGGCAGCAGCCGGCTGTTCACCGTGGGTATCGGTTCTGCCCCCAACATGCACTTCATGCGTGAAGCTGCACGTTATGGCCGCGGCACTTACACCGCCATCAATGACCTGTCGGATGTGGCCCGCCCGCTGGACGAGCTGTTCGGTAAGATGGAGGCGCCAGTGTTGACCGATATCGCAGTGAGTTGGCCGGGCCAGGCAGCTGCAACCGAAGCCTTCCCTGGCCGAATTGGCGATCTGTTCAGGGGGGAGCCCATGGTGCAGGTTGTGCGTGGCTTGCCGGCTGAAGGCGCACTCGACGTTTCCGGGCGTCTTCCGGATGGCAGTCAATGGCAACAGTCGCTTAGCCTCGAACAGGCCGCCAACGGCAAGGGTCTGCACCGTCATTGGGCAAAACAGAAAATCGATAGCCTGATGGACATTGGGCTGACCGGCCAGATTGATGACGACGCGCAACAGCATGTGATCCGTCTGGGGCTGGAACATCAGTTGATGACAAAGTACACAAGCTTCCTGGCCCAGGACAAAACTCCGTCCAGACCGTCGCAGGAGGCCCTGGAAACCGACAGCGTGCCCACACTGCTGCCCGCCGGGAGCCAGGGCACCATGTTGCGATACCCCCAGACCGCAACCATGTCTCCTCTGCTGATCGCCATTGGCCTGCTTGGTCTGATGTTCTCGGCTGCGATCATGCTCCTGAAGCGGAGGGTATACCCATGAACCGATTGATCCTCCTGTTGGCGACGACGTTCGCGACTGTCCTCGCAGTTGGCCTGTGGATCCCGTTCAAGGCCCTGGTGGCGCAGGAACTTCTGGAACTGGCCTGGGCTGAAAGCCAGGCACGGCAGCAGGAAACCCGGCCCTGGCCCTGGGCAGACACCTGGCCAGTGGCCCGCTTGATGGTGCCTGAAACAGGACAGTCACTGATCGTGTTGGACGGCGCGCACGGTGAAAGCCTGGCCTTCGGGCCGGGACAGGTGCTAGGGAACGACGGCCGGGCGGGCCCAGTGGTAATAGCGGGCCATCGCGATACGCATTTCCGGGGCCTACAGCACCTGGAAACCGGCAGCCGGGTAAAATTGCAGGATCGCAATGGCAACTGGCGTTCGTTCCGGGTGGACCGTATTCGCGTTGTCGATAGCCGGCACGAGCAAATCAATACCGCACAATTGCCCAGGGATTCGCTGTTGCTGGTGACTTGTTATCCCTTTGATGGCCTTGAGAACAACGGTCCGCTACGCTATGTGGTGGAGGCCACAGCCGAGTCCCTGGTGACGACCAATCAAGCCGATAACGCCCTGGCCCGAGAGGCTGTTGCCGGAACCTGATTTTGGCGTACACTTGTGCGCCAAAAATTGCATCAGGGTTGTCGTTAATGGGAATGCCAAGAAAGCTGCTGGCCTGGCTGATGGTGCCGGTCATCTGTCTGTTTGCACTGGTTCTGTATGTTGCCCGGCCATTTAATCCGAACAATAACCGCTTGCTGGCACGAACGATTGCCCATGTCGGTCGTTTTCTCCTGGGCATGGAGCGCCCTCTGGAAGGGGCCGGCAACATGCCGCAGGACCGGCCCACGGTCGTTATTGCCAATCACCAGCACAACGATGACCTGTTCGTGATGGGGGATTTGCTGCCTCCCCGCACCGTCACGGTAGGCAAATCATCGCTGATATGGATCCCGTTTTTTGGCCAGGTGTTCTGGCTCGGAGGCAACGTCATCCTCAACCGGGGACGCTCCCACAAGGCTGTTGCGGTGATGCAGGCGACCAGCGAAGCGATCAGCCGTGACCGCAAGAGCCTCTGGGTCTTTCCAGAGGGCACCCGCAGCCGCGGCCGGGGTCTGCAATCATTCAAGAAAGGGGCTTTTCACGCCGCCATTGCTTCCGGTGCGCCCATCACCATGGTCTGCGCCAGCCAGTATTATGATCGTACCCTGGGGTGGTCCGGCCGTCGCGAACCGGTGGCTATCCGGGTGCTTCCGCCGGTTGAAACCGCAGGGCTCACGGTTGCGGATATTCCCCAGTTGATGGCCCAGTGCCGCCAGCAAATGGAAACGGCCATCGCGGACCTCGAACCTACCGCCTGAACGTGTCCCACGAAACTGCCTGCCTCCCTGCGGAAGTGCTTGAAGCGCCGGGTAAAACAGGGCAGTCTTTCGGGGACTGTTTCGCTGCTCGGAGATGCATACTATGAATCTGATTCTGTTCCTGATTATTGGTGGTGTGGCGGGTTGGTTGGCCGGCCTGATCATGAAGGGCCGAGGCTTCGGCGTACTGGCTAACATCGGTATCGGTATTGTCGGGTCTGTTCTGGGCGGTTTCGTTTTTCGCCTGCTGGGCCTGGCTGCGCAAGGCGCCATTGGTGAACTGGTTACCGCCACAGTGGGTGCCGTGTTGCTGTTGGCCGTCGTCAGCGCGATCAAGAAGTCCTGATTATGATCGTACCTGTCTCTGCCGTTTTTGCGGCCGTTCTCGGGCTGCTGTTGCTGGTGTTGTCGGGGATGGTTTCCCGTTTCCGCCTGAAATATAAAAAGAGCCTGGGCGTCACCGACGACCGGGACTTCGAGGCGGCTGTCCGTGCCCAGGCGAATCTGGTGGAATACGCCCCCCTGGGGTTGGTGATGCTGGCGATTGCCGAGTTGAACGGGGTTTCCAGTGGGCTGGTGTACTGGGCAGGGATGGCCTTTGTGGTGGGGCGAGTGTTGCATGCCTTCGGCATGATCAATGGCCGGGGTGGCCCCCATATCGCCCGTATGGCAGGTATCCTGTTGACCTGGGTTAGCATCCTCGCCATTGCCGTATTGCTGCTCTGGAATGTGTTCCAGGTCTACGGCTGAGTCTCCCGCGGGGGCGACGCGGCCCCCGGATCTTTTATTTGTAAGGCCGGGCTCCTAGAGCGCCCGTGCCATTTCCATGGTGACGTATTCCAGTTCCAGCCGGCGGTTGGCGGCGTGGTCTTCCGGGCGCGCCAGGGGGCGATCGCTGCCCCAGCCGCTCACCAGAATCTGGCTTTCCCTGACGCCCTCGCGAATCAGTACTTTCGCCGCGCTGCTAGCCCGCAGGCGGGACAGGAAATGGTTGTATTCACTAACGCCGAAATTATCGGCATGGCCATGGATGCGCACCGTAGCGCCCGGGTTGTGTCGCAGGTAAAGCGCGTGCTGGCGCAGGATGGCCAGGTCCTGCTCATCCAGGCGATGCTTGTTGAAACCGTAGTGGAACCGTAGCCGGTGTGGCTTGCGGGGTGTGTCGTCCGATGCCAGTGAGGGCATTGGCAAGCCTGATTCGATGGCCGCTCTGGCAAGTAGATCCGGGTTGTCCAGTATGAGTACAGTCATGGCAGTTTCCTTGGTTGCACGTCCTGTTTTTCTTGTTGTCCCGGCAACTATTAGCTGTGGCCGGGACAACGGCAATTGGCGATTGGTCGAAACCCATACTTCGTGCTCGTTTCGAGCATCGTGCGATTCGCCCCTTTGCGGCTGCCCTGATTGAATGTCATTTGTATGACCATCGTGTGACAACCGCAGAGTAGCCTGTTTGTGGTGCCGCGCACAGTTTGTTTTGCCCGTGGCCGGCTAAACCGCTTCAGGATTCATTACAACGCGAAAAACTGGCCATGCTGTGGTAAAAAGCACCTCTCAAGGGACAAATTATGATGAATTGTGACGGCCCATGCTGATTATCCCCGCCGAAAACACCGTGAACTGGAAGCGCCCACCCTGGGTTACCCTCGGGCTGATCACGACTTGCCTGCTGGTATTCTTCTTTTACCAGGGCGACGACAACCGGCTGATTGAAGAAGCGGTTGAGCAGTATCTGGAATCGGACCTGAAGTCTTTGGAAGCCCCGGTATACGAGGACTACCTCGAGCGCCAGATCGAGTTTGAAGACAATCAGAATCGGGTCTACGACCTGCAGAATTTCCAGAAACTGCAGGAAGAGGGCGGGGACCTGTGGGTTGCCTACAGCCTGTTGGCGGACCGTGAGTTTTACCAGTACATGCTGCAGAACCGGGACAGGCTCTGGGCGCCGGCCGAGCGCCGCCTGTGGCTGGAGCAGCGGGGGGACATTCAGACCCAACTGATGGACAGGCTCAGCGCCAATCAGCTGGGGCTGGTGCCCGCGGAATTTTCTCTCTACACGCTGATTACCTACCAGTTCCTCCACGGCGGTTGGGGCCACATTATTGGCAACCTGGTGTTCCTGTTCCTGCTGGGGTTTACCGTCGAGAAGGCCCTGGGGGCAGGGCGTTTCCTGCTGGCATACCTGTTGTGTGGCGCTCTGTCGGGTGTGGTGTTCACCGCGTTCTCCATGGGCAGTTACATACCCCTGGTGGGTGCATCCGGGTCCATCTCCGGGCTCATGGGCATGTACGTAACCATCTACGGGCTGCAGAAAATCCGCTTCTTCTATTTCGTTGGTGTGTACTTCAATTATTTTCGCGCCCCGGCGTTGGCGATCCTGCCCGTGTGGTTGGGCAAGGAAATCTACGATTACTGGTTCGCCGGGGCCACGGGCATTGCCTACATGGCCCACGCGGGTGGCCTGGTGGCCGGCGCGGGTATGGTCTGGCTGCTGGGCAAGAGCTGGTTGCAGGTGAAGGAAGAGTTTTTCGAACCAGAGGAAGATGAGCAGGACGAACGTTTCACCACCGGCTACAGCCAAGCCATGGCCAGCCTCGGCCGCATGGATTTCGACTTGGCTCGGCGCCAGTTCGAGGCGCTGAGAGAACACTACCCGGACCGCACTATCCTGTTGGAGCACTTATATCAGCTGGCGAAACTGCGCCCGGACCTGCCACAATACCGCGACCGGACGCAGGAATTGATGAACGAGTCCCTTAGCCGTCGCCAGCCCGAGCGGATGGTCGAAATCTGGCAGGAATACCTGGGCAAAGGCGAGGGCCATGCCCCGCTCGACGCAGAGGACCACAACCGGGTGTTGTTCACCTGCCTTCGTAATGATGACCTGAAAGCCGCGGAGAAAGCCTTCGAACGCCTGCGCAGTGCCGGTGATCAGCTCCTGGCCAGCGAAGCCTGCCGCTTGTTGGCCGAGGAGTTCGAAAAGCGCGAGATGACGCCCAAGGCTCGCCACTACAGGCAGTTGTTACAAGAAAGCTAGCTCACGGTTGGACGGCCGATTGTTGGGGAGGCTTTTCCAAAACACGCTGTGAATACATCCATGTACGCTCGGCTCCGCCATCCATGGCTACGCACGGTTTTGGAAAAGCCTCCCCAACAATCGGCCTGACTCCCTTACTCCTGAACTGCGAAAGAAGCCTTCGGGCCTTTCAATGGCTCCCGGTTCTCAACCTGCTGCAGGTACACATCGACCTGCTCGTGCAGGGGATGGTTCAGGCATCGCTTTTTGACGAAATTCAGGAACGCCGAGGCCTTTTCCCACTGCCCCAGACCGTTCGCCAGCGCCTGGGCGACCAGCAGATAGGCCGGTGCCAGTTCCTCGCTGTCCGGGAAACGCTTGTGGAAGTCCTGCAGTAACTTCAGTGCCGGTTTGAAATGCCCGCGCTGATACAGGCAACCGGCGCAGCGCACTGACAGTTCGGGGTCCTCCAGCCGGAACCCCGGCTCCACGGTTTCGATAGCTGCCAGTAACGCCGCGATACCCTCGCCGTCGTTCCGTTCCGCCAGCATGTTCAGCAATCGGGGGTGATACCGATACAGCTCCGGAATATCATTACGGGCGGTCAGCAGCTGATGCAACTGTCCCAACCGAAAGGCGTTCTGGGAATCCCGTTTCAGGGCTTCCTTGAGCATCGACTGGACCCGGTCGTAGTTGCCGTCCTTCAGGTTCATGTCAATGTCGGCGTCAAACCGATGGGTGCGGTCGCGGTTCTGCATTTCGCCGGCGTTTTCGTCATCCTGCAGATCGCTGGCAAAGCCCAGCTCCTCCTGGTACTGGAACAGCAGGTAACCCAGCATGTGGAACAGAATCAGCGTAAAGGTGCTGTTGAGAAAGCCCGCCAGTGTGCGGGCAACACCCGGAGCGAAGTGGGTGAGGGCGAAATCCTGGGCCGCCCCGGACGCCAGGGTCAGCAGGATCAGGTAGCCATACAGCAGGAAATAGGGCGTGCCGATGCGCGAGATCAGCACCGCCAGGTTCATGGGGTTCACCGCGGCCATGACCGAGCGCTCCATGGCGAGCACCATAATGCTGGCGGGCAGGGCCAGTATCACGAAGGCCACGGCCAGGAACATCAACAGCGGCCCGCCGACCATGGCAGCGGCCGCCACCATGCCGCCCATAAGCGCAAACACCAGTAACTGCAGGATCACAATGTCAAACCCGCTGCCGGTGAACGCCACTGCTACCGGAGGCGGTTTCATATGACCCTCGGCGGTGTGGCTGATAACGGCATAGGTATACTTCAACAGTGCCAGGGCCAGCACCAGCGTGATAATCAGGCCGATGAGGTTGCCGCTGACGACCAAGGGCACCAGCGTACAAATGGCAATAACCATCAGCGGATCGGTGTGGAACGGGTAGCGGAAGAAAGCACCGATCCGGTTCCAGAATGGCACGGCCTCCGTGGCGGCACCGAGATAGCGCATGGCACGACTGCAGTGGGGGCACAAGGCGTGTTGTTTTCGGGTGTCCGCATCCGGCATGCAACGGGTGCAGTAGTGTATCTGGCAGTCACCGCAATGCCATTTTGCGGGTTCGCCGGGGTGGTAATGGCAGTCGTGTTTCACAATGGGCCCGGTTCTGGTACATCGAGGGTTTGAGGGGCAATGATGGCAGAAGGTCGGGTAGACTGTCACCGAATTTGCAGCGTACCAGTGTGGGTGGCATCGCATTAACGGAGGTTTCTTGGAGCAGGCGGCGGATCTGAAAGCAGTCGGGCCGGACAGCACGGGTCGCAACGACAACCGGTACACCTGGCGGGGCATTCTGTCCCTGGCCCTCAAACACAAGCCGCGGCTGGTGAGAGCGAACATGCTCGCCATGCTGGCCACGGTGGTCAGCGTGCCTATTCCCCTGCTGTTGCCGGTACTGGTGGACGAAGTGTTGCTTGATGAGGCCGGCCCGGTGCTGCCCGTAATGCAGACGATGCTACCCGAAACATGGCACCTGCCGGTGGTTTACATCGGCCTGATGGTGGTAGCAGCGTTTCTGCTAAGGTCGTTGTCGCTCACCTTCAACGTGCTTCAGTCCCGTGAGTTCTCCAAGATTTCCAAGGATGTGGTGTTCCGTATCCGTTCCCGACTGCTGGGCCGGCTGCAGCGGGTGGCCATGTCGGAGTACGAAACCCGTGGCTCGGGCGGCATCACCAGTCATTTTATTACCGACCTGGATACCATCGACCAGTTTCTGGGTACCACCATCAGCCGTTTCCTGGTGGCGAGCCTGACCGTCACCGGAACCGCCATCGTGCTGATGTGGGTTCACTGGCAATTGGGACTGCTGATCCTGCTGTTCAATCCGCTGGTGATTTTCGCCACCATGCTCATTGGCAAACGGGTCAAGGAACTCAAACGCCAGGAGAATAGCGCCTACGAGGACTTCCAGGGTGACCTGACGGAAACTCTGGACGCAATCCACCAGCTCAGGGCGGCTAACCGGGAACAGCACTACCTGCGCCAGCTGATCAGCCGCGCCCGCACGGTTCGCGACCATGCCATACAGTTGGAATGGCGCAGCGACGCCGCCACCCGCGCCAGCTTTGCGCTGTTCCAGTTTGGTGTCGACACTTTCCGCGCGGCCGCGATGGTGACGGTCCTGTTCAGCGACCTGAGCATCGGCATGATGTTCGCCATCTTTGGTTACCTGTGGTTTATGCTCACGCCGGTACAGGAAATGCTGAATATGCAGTACGCCTGGTTCGCCGCCAATGCGGCGTTGGCGCGCATCAACCGCTTGCTGGAGCTGGAGGAGGAGCCCCGCTACCCGGCGCTGGAAAACCCCTTCAGGGATCGTCACACCGTTGGCCTGACGCTGAAGGACATCCACTTCAGCTACGGTGAGGAATCCGTGCTCAAGGGCATTGACCTCCATCTTGAACCGGGAGAGAAAGTCGCGGTTGTGGGCGCCAGTGGCGGCGGAAAATCCACTCTGGTGCAGGTCATTCTGGGTATGTACACACAGCAGCAGGGGCAGGTGCTGCTGGGTGGTGTGCCGGTCCAGCGCATCGGGCTCCCCTGTCTGCGGGAGAACGTGGCCACCGTGCTACAGCACCCGGCCCTGTTCAACGACACCGTGCGACAGAACCTCACCCTGGGCCGGGACAAGACCGACGCCGAACTGTGGCAGGCCCTGGCCATCGCCCAGCTGGACGGGACCGTGGCGGACATGCCTCAGCAACTGGATACCATGATTGGCCGTCAGGGGGTGCGTTTGTCCGGTGGCCAGCGCCAGCGGCTGGCCATTGCCCGCATGGTGTTGTCGGATCCCTCCGTGGTGATCCTTGATGAGGCCACCTCCGCCCTGGACGCCGAAACCGAGTTTCAACTGCATCAGGATCTGGAGGCTTTCCTGCGTCAACGCACCACCCTGATCATTGCCCATCGTCTGAGTGCCGTGAAACAGGCCGACCGTGTTTACGTTTTCGAGGACGGCTTCATCACCGAGGAAGGGCATCATGACGAGCTGATCGCCCGCCAGGGGCTCTACGCCCAGCTTTATGGGGATCGACAGGCCTGAGGGGGATAGGGGTATTCACCGCCGCAATACTGAACATTCACGGAACCGCAGTTGAAGTCTGGTCAATCGGTGCAATAGTTATAGGAGACTTTCAAAATCAGGGTCTTTGCATCAGTCTATTGCCATCCGCGGTCAGTACGCTGATGCAAAGGCTACTGCTAAGCCTTCCGAAATCTTCGGATCATCAAAAGGAGGCACCTCATGTCGAAACAAAGCCTGAGTAAAGACAGTCTCAATACCCTCTCCAGCCTGGAGGCTGGCGGCAAGACCTATCACTTTTACAGCCTGCCCAAGGCTGCCGACACCCTTGGCAACATCGACAAGTTGCCGTTTTCCCTCAAGGTGTTGATGGAAAACCTGCTGCGCAACGAAGATGACGCCACCGTGGACCGGGGCCATATCGATGCGATGGTTCATTGGATGAAAGACCGTAAATCCGATACCGAAATCCAGTTTCGTCCTGCCCGTGTGCTGATGCAGGACTTCACCGGTGTCCCCGGTGTGGTGGATCTGGCGGCCATGCGAGAAGCGGTCAAGTCAGCCGGCAAGGACCCCGCAATGATCAATCCGCTGTCGCCGGTGGATCTGGTGATCGACCACTCGGTGATGGTGGACAAGTATGGTGATCCGTCAGCCTTCAAGGACAACGTTACCATCGAGATGGAACGCAACCAGGAACGCTATGAGTTCCTGCGTTGGGGCCAGCAGGCGTTCGACAATTTCCGCGTGGTGCCGCCTGGGACCGGTATCTGTCACCAGGTGAACCTGGAGTATCTGGGTAAGACCGTGTGGAGCAAGGACCAGGACGGAAAAACCATCGCCTACCCGGATACCCTGGTGGGAACAGATTCACACACCACCATGATCAACGGCCTTGGCATCCTCGGCTGGGGTGTGGGTGGTATCGAAGCGGAAGCGGCCATGTTGGGCCAGCCTGTGTCCATGCTGATTCCGGAAGTGGTCGGTTTCAAGATTACCGGCAAGCTGCGCGAAGGCATTACTGCAACCGACCTCGTGCTGACCGTCACCGAAATGCTGCGCAAGAAAGGTGTCGTGGGTAAGTTCGTGGAATTCTACGGCGACGGCCTGAAAGATATGCCCGTTGCGGACCGTGCCACCATTGCCAACATGGCGCCGGAATACGGGGCTACCTGTGGCTTCTTCCCGGTGGACGAGCAAACCATCAAATACATGCAGCTGACCGGCCGCGAAGACGACCAGCTTGAGCTGGTGGAGGCCTATGCGAAAGCCCAGGGCCTCTGGCGCCAGCCCGGCCAGGAGCCGGTCTACACCGACACCCTGGGACTTGATATGGGTGACGTCGAAGCCAGCCTCGCCGGCCCCAAGCGCCCGCAGGACCGGGTTGCCCTGAAGAACATGAAGGCCTCGTTTGAACTGCTGATGGAAACCGCCGAAGGCCCGGCGGAATCCCGTGAAGGCAAGCTGGAATCCGAAGGCGGGCAAACCGCTGTGGGCGTTCAGGAAAGCTACGAGCATGCCGCCAGTCAACCATTGGAAATGAACGGTGCAAAGACCCGGCTGGACCCTGGCGCGGTGGTCATCGCAGCAATCACCTCCTGCACCAATACGTCCAACCCCAGCGTGATGATGGCTGCGGGCCTGATTGCCCAGAAAGCGGTCGAAAGGGGGCTGGAGACCAAGCCCTGGGTGAAAACCTCCCTGGCGCCGGGCTCCAAGGTGGTAACCGATTACCTGAAGGTGGGTGGATTCCAGGACGATCTCAACAAGCTTGGTTTCAACCTGGTGGGTTATGGTTGCACCACCTGCATTGGTAACTCCGGCCCGCTGCCGGATGCCGTTGAAAAGGCCATCGCCGATGGTGATCTTACTGTGGCCTCGGTGTTGTCCGGTAACCGTAACTTCGAGGGCCGGGTGCACCCACTGGTGAAAACCAACTGGCTGGCCTCGCCGCCGCTGGTGGTGGCCTATGCCCTGGCAGGCAACGTGCGCCTGGACCTTTCCAAGGATCCTCTGGGTGACGACAAAGACGGGAATCCGGTGTACCTGAAGGACCTGTGGCCAAGCCAGCAGGAGATCGCTGAAGCGGTCGAGAAGGTGAAAACCGACATGTTCCATAAGGAATATGCCGAAGTCTTCGACGGCGATGCCACCTGGAAGGCGATCAAGGTCCCCGAGAGCAAGGTGTACGAGTGGTCGGACAAGTCCACCTACATCCAGCACCCGCCGTTCTTCCAGGGTTTGAAGGAAGAGCCTGACGCTATCGACGATATCAAGAACGCGAACATTCTGGCGTTGTTGGGTGACTCCGTCACCACCGACCACATTTCACCGGCCGGGTCGTTCAAAGCCGACAGCCCGGCGGGGAAATACCTGCAGGAGCGGGGTGTGGAACCGAAAGATTTCAACTCCTACGGTTCGCGCCGGGGCAACCACGAGGTGATGATGCGTGGCACCTTCGCCAACGTGCGCATCCGGAACGAGATGCTGGACGGCGTTGAGGGTGGGTTCACCAAACACATCCCCACCGGCGAGCAGATGCCCATATACGATGCCGCCATGAAGTATCAGGAAGAGGACACCCCCCTGGTGGTCATTGCCGGCAAGGAATACGGCACCGGCTCCAGCCGTGACTGGGCTGCGAAAGGTACTCGCTTGCTGGGTGTGAAGGCCGTGGTTGCCGAGTCCTACGAGCGTATCCACCGCTCCAACCTGATCGGTATGGGCGTGATGCCGCTGCAGTTCAAGGACGGGGTCGACCGCAAGAGCCTGAAGTTAACAGGCGAGGAAACCATCAGCATCAAGGGCCTGTCCGGTGACATCAAGCCGGGTCAGACACTTGAAATGACGGTGACTTATCCGGATGGCAAGACCGAGACCTGCGAGCTGCTGTCCCGGATCGACACCGCCAACGAAGCGGTCTATTACCGCCACGGCGGTATCCTGCACTATGTCGTGCGGGAGATGCTCAAGTCGGCGTGACTGTTTGGTCTGGCGTTGGTCTGGCAGGGCAACCTGCCGGGCCTCTCAATACCCTGTTACCCATTACCCCGCCACTGGCAGTTCCAGCCAGAACGTAGCTCCCTCGCCCGGAACGGATTCATAGTCCACCGTGCCATTCATGCGCGTCATCAGTTCCCGCGTGATGGCCAGGCCGAGCCCGGTTCCGCCACGGGCTTTTCGGTCCGACGCATCGGCTTGTGAGAACTTCTGAAAGATATGCTCCCGAAAATGCGGGGCGACACCTTCACCGTGGTCTCTGATACACAGCCGAACCGACTCTCCACGATGGCTGGCGAAAATGTCGACGGAGGATCCTGCCGGAGAAAACTTGATGGCGTTGGACAACAGGTTGGTGATGGCCTGGTTCAGACGCTGACGATCCACATGAACTGTCACGGCTGGCAGTTCGGACACCTGAAGGTGAATGTCTCGCTGGTGGGCAAAGGTTGCGATGTTTTCAACACCCTCGTGGACAAGATCTTGTAGAACATAGTGCTCGCGATGGAAGGGCATTTTGCCGGCCACAAGCTTTTCCATATCGAGTAAGTCGTTGATCAGGAATGTGAGCTGCTGGCTGTTTCGATAGGCGATGTGCGCCAGTTCCGAGGCTTTCTCCGGCAGCTCGCCGACGGCATTGTTGGCCAGCAGCCCCAGGGAACCGGAAATCGAGGTCAATGGGGTGCGAAGCTCATGGCTGACAGTGGAAATGAACTCACTCTTCAGGTGGTCGGCTTTCTTCCGCTCTGAAATGTCCTCAGTGATCAGCCAGACAACGGGTTCGTCGCCGTCATCGTCCAGTTGCAGCCCGTGGAGCATGACGGGAGCCAGTTCCTGCCCAGGCGTCATGAAGTAGCCTTCAAGGCCGCTGAGTCTGGAATGTTCCCCAAGTGTTTCCTGGACCCTGGGCCTGTTTGCCAGCGGCTCCCCATGGACATCAAACGGTTGGTCGAAGAAATCCAGTGACTGGACGGAACTGCCAAACTGGTTTTCGAACGCTGGGTTTGCCCGGAGCAGTCGATTGGAGGTGACGCTGAACAGCCCGATGCCCATGGGTGCCAGTTCGAAGAGTCCCCAGAGCCGCCGCTGCATCTCGCGATCCCGTGATATCAGGCTGGTGAGCCAGAAAACCGCACCGCCGACAATGATCAGCATCGCAAACAGGCTGCCGCGGAAGATCCAGGGCTGGCTCGGGTGGTTTGGCCAGCCTCCAACCGGTTCGGCAAACAACACCCAGGTAGCGCCCCTCATGCGTATCGTGCTTGTGACCGGATCTTCCCATTGAAACGGGCGTGTTGAGAAGAAAACCGACTGGGTGTCATTGAGGTCGGCCGAAGACGAAATCGCAACATTGAAATCGTCTGGCAACGTGTCTAGCCCTATCGACGAGTACAGTTTCTGCAGGTCCAGTATCACTGAAACAACACCCCATAGATCGCCTGAGGCATGCTCGAATATGGGAACACGCCCAGCCAGCCCTTGCCCACCCTGAACCAGATTGATGGGGCCGGTGAATACCACGCGACGGGTGTTGAGCAGCATTTCGATTTGATCTGGCGATAAGCCCTGCGTGGTCAGGTCGAGCCCGATCGCAGCCTCATTGCCGGCCAGTGGGTAGACATGGCGAATCACGAAATCCGGAGATAGTCCAATGCTTCGGAGTTCTGGCGCCAGGCTGAAGATGACCGACGCCAGTTCCCGGAACCGTTGGTCGTCGATATCGGGTTGTATTGCGACGTTGGCGGCCAGCCCCCACACGGTCTGAATGTTCTGCAGTATGGTGCTTTGCAACTTGAGGCCTATCTCATCCGTCTTTTCCTGCCAATGCTGACGGACATCGTTGCGGTGGCTGGAAGAGCTGGACGCATCAAGGGAAACCGCGACAACAATAACCAACAGCAGGGCGCCCAGCCTTGCAGCCCAGATCAAACGATGAAACACGTTAGAACGCGTTTTTGCTGCCACTATCGATTATCCATCACTCTCATCGGGTTTGATATCCAGCCAGAACGTCGAGCCGTATCCCTCGGTGGACTTGAATCCCACGTCGCCACCCATTTGAGACATGACCTCCCGGGTAATGGCCAGCCCGAGGCCCGTACCGCCCCGTCCACGGGTGTCCGAGCTGTCAGCCTGGGCGAACTTTTCGAATATCCTGGGTCGGAAGGCATCCGGTATGCCGGTGCCATAGTCCGTGACTTCGATGCGAAAAAGACCGTCATGGAGGTGTGTCAGTATGACAACTTCGGCCTCCGGCGGGGAAAACTTGATGGCGTTGGACAGCAGATTGTCGAGCGCCTGTCCCAGGCGAAGGGCATCAATAACGGCGTTGATCCAGGGATGGTGGTTTTCGAACCGAAGGGAAACCTGTTGATCAACGGCATAAGTGGAGAGTCGGTCTACACTGTCCTGAATAACGGTACCGATGTTTTCACTGCGCATTTGCATATCCACTTGACCGGATACCAGTTTTTCCATATCGAGAAGATCGTCAATCAGATGTCGCAACTGATCGCTATTGCGGGCCGCGATAGCCACCATGGCTTTGACCTTGTCAGGCAGGGGGCCAAAAACCCCGCCCGCGATCAGCCCAAGGGAGCCTGATATGGAGGTCAGGGGGGTTCGTAGTTCATGGCTGACGGTGGAAATGAACTCGTTTTTCATCCGGTCAATCTTACGGCGCTCTGATATGTCCTCAACCAGCGACCATATCAGTGGCTCGCTGCCGGCACGCTCCACCAGAACGCCCTGGAGGAGGATCGGGAACCGGGTGCCATCCTTGCGGATAAACTCCTGTTCCATGGGCCCGAATCGCCCGTGTTCCTTCAAATCAGTGATGGCCTGTTGCGTCTGCTCCCTGTAATCCTCGGGCGTTGCGCTCCAGTAGTTCAGCGCCAGGAACTCGGAGTAGGAGTAACCGCTGTATTCCAGCAACGCGGTGTTAACATCATGGTTTTTCCCGCTTCTGAAATCGGTCAGAAGGATGCCGATTGGCGACAGTTCGAAGAAGGTGCGTAGCAGCTGCTCCCGCTCCGCGAGGGCAAGCTGAGAGCGCTTTTTTTCATCAATGTCGGCGACAAATCCGTGCCAGATGGTGC
>OJEP01000157.1_pt1 | contig 33649 bp, 34 predicted proteins | sample 1593761 | NCBI WGS metagenome assembly OJEP01 (sample SAMN05416783, study PRJEB24817) | seawater metagenome | isolation source: Sea water | place: Canada:Atlantic | collected 2013-11
TATTCGTCGGCAGCGTCAGATGTGTATAAGAGACAGGCATTAGTTACGCCTAATACTTCTACTGTGTTATGTTCAGCTTGAAATAAATCTAAAGCACTTAAAAAATCTCTTAATTTGAATATTTTAAAAGCCTCTTGTTCTTTAAATAGACCTGCTTTTATTAAAATGTTATTTGCCTGTTTAAGCTCATGCTCTTCGTGGAATAAATCAAACATACGCATAGAACCTCTTAGTGTTTTAATATCGTACTTGATAGTTTTTACCTGATCTACTTTAACAATTCTGTTATAGCTAGCATTCGAATTAAGATTAACTCTAATATATGATAGGTTCGGCATGGATTGAAATATCTGCCATATAAAATATATTGATGTTGCTTCTTTATGTATATTAACGTCGCTCACTGTACGAAATCTATTGACATCGTTAGTAAATTTAGCGTTTAAATATACTTCCATACGCTCCTTAGATACTAACATACTATTAGGAGTCATATTTTTTGATTTATTATCTCTAGATATGATGCCCCATAGTTTTAAATCTATCGAGTTGTATCTGTATAGAGTTATATCTATTATTTCAGTAAAATGATCATTTATCTTTTGCATAAACCTCTATTTGTTCTTCAATTTTTTTTAAATCAGAAAACAGAGCTTCCTTAGCAAATTCTTTTAGTTCGCTAAATTCTCTATTACCAATCTCATTCTTGTCCATATAAATGGCCACAGCTCTTTCACTGGGGTTATATTTATCAGGCGTATTTTTCTTTGCTTTTTTAGTTTTAGTATAAAACCATCGAGGCACCGATTGGAATCTAGAGGCGACAACTGACCAACATTCTACTACATTACCACCGTTAATCCCATTAATATTAAACATCATTGCGTTAGCAGGATATTTAATAGACATGAAACGATTAATCATGAAATGATGTCGCTTTTTAGTATGTTGTTTTATTTTTTTGTAATCTCCTGGTCTTGTGAACATAATCTTCACAAAATCAAATAGTTTTGTATCGTCTAGCATATTAGTTATATGTTATTGTACGGTAAAGTTTACCCTATGATTGCGTTATATGCCTCTTGATGTGCATCTAGCTTTGACATATTATGGAGCAGTTCTATCTTGATCGCTCGGTCTGCAACTTCAGCCTTAAGGCCATGTGCGTTAGCCTCTGCTAATATTTCTTCTATGTGAATATAGTCAGTTAACGTCATATTAAAATAACTTTTTAGTTGGATCCTTTTTAATTGTCTTTGCAGTTTTCTTACCTACAAGTTTCATTGGAGATTCTTCTGTTGGGAAATCCATTCCTGCAAAAGGATCTGGTGCATAACTGTTTTTCTTTGCACCCTCTAGCCAATCTGTTCCTTCTAAGATTTTATCCATTTCCATAATAGAATTCTTATTCTCGATAGCACCTTCCCAATCTTTTTCAATGGCAGCATAAATAGCCTTTTGAATTGGATCTGGAATAGTCTTGTTATGTAATAACATTAGAGCTATATTCTGTGTAAGATTTGTTTTGATTAGTGTTTGAGAACTATGGCCAACAACTCTATAGATAATATCTACTAATACGTCTTTTGCTTCTGATGAGAATAGAAAATCAATTGTAAAGTCTTTATTGTATTCTTTAATATACTGATCCCATATAAGATCTGCTGTTTTGTCAGTAATAGAATAGTTACGCAACTTACCAGTCTTCATTTCTTTTTGCCATGTAACAACTGATGATATATTATCTGATTTATCACCAGTAAGTATCTTTTGGAATATGAATTTGTCGCAATCAACTTCTACAATATTAACCTTGTTAGCTTGAACCCAATCCATAATGTCTTGTTGATAATTATCACGTAACATTGTTTGTCCACCTAGGTTGAATAACATCTCGTCGCTTGTAAGCTCGTTAGCAGCAGAGGTTTCCATATCTTTACTGAAACCTTCATAACCATAAAGAGTCTTCTTAGTATTGTAGTACCACAATGTATGTGCGTCGTTGGTTTCTGAATAGTTAACTAATTGTATTAGATCTCTATCACCTGACCATACGATACATGATTTACCTCTAGCATTTAGGGCAGCTGACCATCCGAAGATAACATCATCTGCTTCTGCGCCTTGTATTTGATGTACAGTTACACCTTTAGTAGCAACAATTTCTTGGAATGCTTCGTATACTTCATAAACTGCAGTCCAATCTACGTTACTGTTCTGTTTCCTAGTACCTTTATATTCGGCAGCAGGAAATAGATCCTTACGCCATGATTTTGAATCCACGGTTAATACTACATCATCGACAAACATCTTTAGCTTACGCATTTCTGATGCAAAATCAATTGCTAGTTTTCTCATAAATTGAGACTTTTGCTTATCGTCTCCTAATAGCTTACCAGTTTTTGGTTTTGGTAAGACAAATAATCTACTGAAAACAAAGTAGTTTCCGTCGATCAGTAATGTATGTTTTCCCACTTTCATATTTTTGTTATTTAATATCTATGTGCTAATATACGAATTATATTTGACATAAAAAAATTATTCGATACTTATTTTGCTTTTAATTGCTTTTAATTATTCCTTGTATCTCGTATATGCAACTTAACATTGTTATTACGGGATCGATTACATGAACTCTCTGCGATTGATGTTTAGCTACAGAAATAATAATCTGTGGGATATGCTTAACTGATTGCAATTGTTCTTGCTGTATATATTCTATAAATTCTGCCCCTAGTGTTTGTAAGATATCATCTACTCTATTAGAATAGTTACTTACTAGCATTTGGTAGTTCTTCGCCGGGTCTGTTTCTCTAAAGACTAATTCAAATACATCTTTATAGACCGAGTTAAATTTCTTTACGTTATCAACCGTGATTGCATTAGTACCTTGAGTTTTAAACCCTTGTAGTTTATTTAGAGTACTTCTTAAATCTGGAAAGTTACGCCTAACAAATTCAACTAATGCGTCTTTCTCAATTGTCATTTCTTCTGCCTTACAAATATCATATACTCTACGGATATATTTCTTTGTTAGTTCAGTCTCCTCTTCTTTATCAAAATCAAAGTTAATTACTTCAAATCTTGATAGGATAGGATCTGGTAGTTTATTAATGTAATTACATGTTGCGATAAACCTTGAGTTAGATGCGAATGTCTCCATTGTAGCACGAAGTGCTTTAAAGAATTGATCCGATACACCATCAACCTCATCTAGTATTACTACCTTAAACATGCCAGGTGCATCCATAATAGATACTGTTGAACAGAAATCTATAATTCTAGTCCTAATCACCTCAACCGAAGTATCTGTGGACGCGTTGATGTACAAATAAGGAAGCTTAAACTGATTTACTATAGCTTTTGCACAAGAAGTCTTACCTGTCCCTGGTGAGCCCGTAAACAGCATATTCTGGACTAGTCCATCTTTAAACTTGTTCATTACCGCATCTGGTAAAATAAGTTGTTCTAATGTAGAGGGTCTGTACTTCTCTGTAAATAATTGGTTTATTGATTGCATGCAGTATATGTTTAATTGTTATAGTGTTAAAGTGCCTAAATGTTTCATAGATAGATATAGTATATGAGTATACGTATTGAAAAGACTGGTGGTCCTTGGCCCGCAAACAGATATGGTATCATCTTAAAGTACTTACCAAGATTTTTAAGAAAGTTTCTAATAATTCATAGAAATCTTGCTAAACATTCTGATGATGATCAGTTCATGGAGTGTGTCTTGAAAATGCAAAAACCCAAATCTACTACTTCTACTAAGATTTATTGGGATATGAGAACTGATACTGCCCATTCTGAAAAGGGATTAGAACGTTCATATAATACAGTTAATTGGCTATGTGCTATTTCACTTAAACCTATCAAGGCTAAGTTTATGAATTTTGATTTAAAGAATTTCATACACTCAGAATACTATGATGTATTAGATGCACCAATGATCGATAGTCGTATCCTTAAATCCTCGGTTGAGTTTCGTAAGAAATGCAAAAAACTCCTGCTCGCAGAACGAGAGGAGTTTCTTAAACTTGCAAAAAAGAACGCTAAGCGCTCTCTTTAATATTACATTAATGCTTTGAATTTCTGAGCTATTGTCATTGATTCGTGTAACTTAGATTCAGTAACTGCTTCGTTCTTTAATCTTTCGATATCGTCTTGAATAGATGCCTTTCTGCCTTGGTCTGCAGGTGTATTTGATTTTATTGATTTAAGTAATTTTTCAAGCTCTTTAATCTCCTTAGAGTTTTTTGATTCAGTAACTACTGATTCATCTTTTTTAGCTTCTCTTTCTTCTTCTTTCTTTATTTGTGCTTTTAGATCGTCTCTTAATACATCGGCCATTTGTTGTGCATCAGATGCCGCTTCTTTATCTCCTTCTGCTTCAGCTTTTTGTACTTTTAATTCTTCTATTCGCATTTTAGCTGATATCATTCCGGATTGTTTGTAAGTCTGAACATCTCCATTCTTATCTTTATCTTGTTCAGATTCCAGTTCTTTACTTGCAGCTTTGATTTTGTTATCTATTTTAGCTATTTCTTCTTTAGAAGCAACCTCAGTTTTATCTTCTTTCTTAGGTTCTTTCTTAGGTTCTTTAGAGCTTCCGGTAAGTTCTTTTAGTTTTGCATTAGCTTGTTCATCAGATAGACCCGAATCTCCTAGTTTAATATCTTTAACGGTTATATCATCTAGATTTGCAAATTTGTCTTCAGCTTGAAGAATCTTTTTTTCATCTCCGGATGCTTTAGCTTTATCTAGAGCTGTTTTTGCAGCTAGATATTGTGTTATTCTAACAGCAGCCTCTTTTTTATCTTCAGCTAGGTCTTCTAATTCCTTTTTAGCTTTGTCTTCTATTTTCTTTGCTTTAAGATCTAAATCTTTTTCTTTTTCTGCTTTAAGTTTGGCAGCTGTTGCCATTTGAGCCTTAAAGGTTGCTTCATCTTTTTCTAACTGATCTGCATCTTTATCAACGCTATCAGCTGCTTCCGCTTTAACTTCTATTAGAGTAATTTCATGTTTGTTGTCGACCTCTAGTTTATACATTTCCCATTTATTAGTATACTTTTCATCGTCAATTGGATTGTCTTTAAGCATTTTCTGAGTGGCCTCTGATTTTGCTTTAATGTCTTGGCTTGCTTTAGCAGATACTGCTGCCTTTTTAGCTTTAATCTTTTCGGCTATTTGTTTTGAAGCTTTCGCTTCTACTTCATCTCGCTTAGCATATATCTTCTCTTTGATCTTTGCTTTAGTCTCTGTCGGTATATCTTTTTGATTAACCTGATCTATTTGTTTAGTAAATTTATCTCTAAGCTTCTTCTTTATTTCTTCTCCTAGCTGTTCTTTCTTTGCATCGAATTGTCCTTCTAGTTCTATTTTCTTTCCTTCTGCGTTAGCCTCGTCCTTCTTCATTTTTGCATAAGTTCCTATACGAGTTCCGAATGCCTGAGCTGCTTTAAACTGGCCGAATAATTTAGCAAAGAAACCGTCTTCTTCATTAATAGCCACTGATTCAAATAAAGATCCATCTTTAAACCAAGCATCTGCTTCTAATAGAGCTGCTTCAGTAATTTGCTTTGAAAGTGCTTCTAAGTTATTTAATATAGCATCTACATCTTTAAGAATCTCAGATCTTACCTCTTCGCCTGATATGACGCTTGGTATAGCTTCTGCTGGTTCATTTGTAATAGCTGGTTGGGCTGGTTGAGCAACTACCTTATCTACGGTAACTGAATCTCTTTGTGTCTGTCCAGCGGGTGTTACTGATTGAGATGGTTTAGAAAGTTCACTTGCAGAAAAGTCTTCTAGCAATTGAATCTTTTTGTCTAATTTAATCTTTTTCATATTAGTTGTTAAATTTTCTATGATTATTCCTATAAGCTATATATCCCCTTAAAAATGAGCAAAAAAAAAGACCCTCAATTAAGAGGGTCTTTCTAATATAAATTCTATTTTCCTTTCAGATTATAGTGCGAAGTTCAATAAAGTAAATTTCTCATATTGAGTTCCTGCATGGAATCCAGCTTCAACTAAAGCGTATCTAGATTTTACAGCTACTTTCGGAGCCATAGTTCCTTCAACGATAGTTTGTACTGATTCAGCCATTAAGTAAGGCATGAATACTAATCCAGGTCCGTTACCATCACCTTTTCTACCAACTAATACTTCAACAGAGTTAAAGTCAATTGATGGATCAGTATAAACGTTGATACCAGCAATAGATCCTAATGGATAGATTGAACCAGCAACTTGGTTTATAGTGTTAGCCATTGGGTATGCTACGAATCCAGCAACACCTTGTAATGCAGATGCAACTTTTCCACCTATTACAGCGAAGTTACCAGCACCACGTCTTCCTCTTTGCGCGATTAAGTTACCGGCAGCAAGGATAGCAGTTAAGATTCTTCTGTGTGAGTCACCTTTAGTTTCTCCAGCAGCTACAGCGATATTCATAGTTTCACCTATACCGAATAAGTTTTCACCAGCTAAATCTCTCATCGTTAATAAGATGTGATTGTTAATAGACTGAGTCAACTCATTAGTTAATACTGCTTCTACTTGAGCAACAGCATCTACACCGAATTGTTTTAAATCTTGTACTTGTTCTCTAGTAACTGCAGCAGCAACTTGGAAAGTTTCAGCAGCAACACTTTTAGAGAATAAAGAAAGACCCATTACTTTGTCTCTTGTAGACTCACCAGTTCCTCTTGACATTGGGCTACCTAATGCTCCAGTAGCTCCAGTAAATTCAGGAATGTGATCTTCTAAAGCAGCAACTAATTCAGCACCAGTATATCTAGCAGCGATGTTTGCTTCTTCTTCACCAGCAACTACAGATAATGCATCTACAACTTTGATGATTGGTTTACCATCGATTCTTGAAGTTCCAGCAGCAACATCATTACCAGCAGCGACAACGCCGATGTTAGCTTTGATATAAGTTGGTGCTACAGAACCATCAGCTCCTCCGTTTGCAACGTCAGAACCTAAAGTTCCTCCTTCGTATACGAAGTCTAGGTAAGATAAAAGACCCATTGGTCCAGCCATAGGTACTACAGGTACTAAATCTAGTCCGATAGTTTGTGCAGCAACTTGCATTGCTAAAGGTAGTAAAGTTGGAGCCTTATCTCCAGATCCTACACCACCTGCTGTTGGAAAACTTGTGTTTCCCATACCTGCTAAGTTCATACCAGGATTTAACGCCATAATGTTTGCGTCTTCATAAAGCTTGTGATTGTGACAGTATTCTGACATCCAAGCTAGTTTGCTTGCTTCATTGATTCCTGTTGCTTCCTCGATAATAGGAGCCCAAGTACCTCTGATCTCAGCTTCGTTAATTAAATTTGCCATTTTGATTTTTGTTATTTTTAATGGTTTTTATGTTTCGTTCGATTATTCGATTGAAACTCGACTTGCTTGAGTGTTCTGCTTCTGTCACTCTTTTTATCGTCGATGTTATTGTTATTATAGTTTATATATATTACTTTTTAAATCTTTTGTTTAAAGCAGCAGCCATATCAGATACATCATACAATGGTTTAACTGTCTCTTCAGCTTTAACCGCTGCAGATTCGTTTACCGTTGCTAATTTTTCTAAGTCAACTTTTACCTCTCTTAAGTCTCTAGTTTCCCAGAAATTTCTAACTTGATATTCAGTATTTAAGTTATGGTATTTTGCTTGCGCTTTAACTTGTGTTTGCTTTGCTTCACTAAGCTGTTCGAACTTTTCTTTATATTCTGCAGGTGCAGAGCTTAAATAGAAAGGCTCAGCAGTCTTAGCTTCAACAACAGCTTCAGCGTTTTCAATGATTGCACTAATTTGTGCTTCATTCATAAATGATCTTTTTGCAACCTTAGCTCTAACTTCAGATTTAGCATCTTCGTTTAAAGTGTTGTAAGATTCTTGTATATTATTAGATACTACTTTTAAGAATGCTGGAGCTTCGTTTTCTTTAACTTGCGCAGCTTCTACTAAAGTATCTAATTTAGATGAGATTTCGTTCTTGTAAGCTTCTAATGGATCGTGTACACCATCTTCGCCTTCAGCTTCTTCATCAGATTCACCAGCTTCAGCTTCTTCAGATTCTTCATCTGCAGTTACATCTTTAGTTTCATCTTCTAATTCGTCAGCAGGCTCTCCGATATCTCCTTTAGGATCTACATCACCTTCTTTAGAATTATCACCAACTTCTTCTAAGTCAGCTTCTTCTTTTTCAGCAGCAGGATCTTCAGCTTCTTCAACTTCTTCAGTCTCTTCAACTTCTTCAGTCTCTTCAACTTCTTCAGTCTCTTCAACTTCTTCAGTTTCTTCAACTTCTTCAGTTTCTTCAACTTCTTCTGTTTCAGCTACTTCTTCAGCACCTTCGCCAGCTTCGTCTTCTTCTGTAACTTCTTTTGCATTTGCAAGTTCTGCTTCAGCTTCTTCTACTTTAAATGTTTTACCATCAAATTCGAATTCATCTTCGCCAGCTTCTTTAGCTTTAGTAACTGCGTCTCCGAAAGCATTACCTTCTTCAACTTCTTCAGTCTCTTCAACTTCTTCAGTTTCTTCAACTTCTTTAACAGTCTCTTCAACTAAACTCTCGTTAATAGATGAAGCAATGTATTCAGCATACTCAGATACTGATTGTAAGTTTTCTTTTAAGTAATCAACATAAGCTAAAAGTTTATCAGCTTTGTCAGTTCCTGCAGTATTTGATTCAGCAACGTTATCTGCGAAATCTTTAACTTTAGAAATTGATTCAGCTAAATGCTCAGAGTATTGTATACCTTGATCTAATTTTTCAGCTACAGCTTCAGTATAAGATATACCTGTATCTGCTTTTTCAGCGACGTGTTCCGAATATTGGATAGACTCGTCTAATTTGCCAGCCAAATACTCAACGTATTCTGAGAGAGTATTTACGCTTTCAACTATGTGGTCGTTATGTGATTTTACATCTTCTAACGTTTCGTCCTCGTTTGTTGCGCCGATAGACTCTTTAATACCTTTAATTTCATTAGCTAAGTACTCAGAATACTTATTGAAATCTTCGGCTTCTACAAATTTTGCCATGTTTTTTTCTTTATTGTTTGTTTCTATTTTGGTTTCAGTAATTTCTTTAGTTACATCTACAGCTTGACCCTCATTCATATCATATATCCATAAACCTGAATCGTCATCGAATCCAAAGGATTCATTAACTCTTGTAAGTTCGGCGTTCGCAAATCCAGGATCTGCTACTAGGTCATAAGTGAATAGTTGTTTGATTTTTACCTTTCCGTTTGATTCAACGGCTCCGGCTGCTCTTGATGAGATTTGTAAAGGTACTCCAGCATCTACTAGCGCTTTCGCTTGACGTCCAGCGTCAGTATCTAGTAATTTGATTTTCCCTCTTACTTCTTTTGTTGCTTTGTCGTAATGTAATTCAGTAATAATGTGGGACACACTCTTAAGTGAAACATCGAATTGCTGCGGGTGATCTAACTCACCTAATAGCTTAGAAGACTTAATCTTGTCTTGTAAAGCCTCTATCTGAGGAACGTATTCGCTCTCAGTGTAGATTCGATTGTTTTTATTCTTTTGATCTATCTGACCAAAAATACCTTCCAGAATGTAGTCTTTATTATCCGATTGCTCTAAAAGCAATTGTGATGAAGACATTTCAACTATTAATAAGTTGTTGTTCTTTGCCATAACTATGGATTATCTATTTTTATTATATATCTACTTGTATTATGCAATTATCCTAATATCTTTTTAGATGTCTAAATCAAGCTCGTCATCCGCGCCTTCTTCTTTGTCATCTGTTTCTTCTTCTCCCTCTTCTTCTTTCTCTTCTTCAGCATCTTCTGCTGACTTATCAAGGTAGAATGCTAATAGAATATCCATCTCACCTTCTGCAAATGCATCATTTCCATATTCTTTATAGAAATAATCTTTAAATTCGCTTTCGGTTTTAGAAGCTGTAATAGCTCCTAGTATTTCTGCAGACTTAATAGTTTCTCCAGAATCTAACGTTAAATCTTCAACGTAAATCTTTGAGTCTTCTCCTGCCTTTAAGGCGTCTTCCGAAATAAACTCTTCAAATGTTTTAATAATTTTCATATTTTATATATCTCTTTTTCTTAACTATCTAGGGTTGGTTGCTTAAATGCCCATTCCGTCATCTTCCTCTTCAGGCTCTTCGGCGGCATTTTTTCTATCCTTTGCTTTAAATGCTTGGTTAGCTCTAACCTCATCATCTGATAACTTAAGATATTTTCTAACTAGATACTCTTGATCGAAGTAATATTCTTCTTCCATTGTCTCTTGGTTAGTTGTCATTAGAGAGTCTCTCATACTAGATATAAAGTCTAACCTAAGTGACATAATCTCTTGTTCTTTTAATTCTGCAAACATGTTCTCTTCATTATACCTTAGAGCTACTTGCGTTTTAAATTGTGGATCGTCAGTAAACTCTGGGTATTTAAGACACATTTGAATATACAATGGCTTAACCAATATCTCTTGGAATACAGATCTTAATCTCTTAATGAACTTACCGAATTTGATTTCATCTCTTACCATACCATCACCTGCTAATGCAAAGTCACCGCCATCATCTTCATATAAGAATCTGTTGTAAGGAATTTTAGAAACCTCTTTAAGTTTATCTTGGAAATATTTAACTGCTTCAGTGTCTGAAAGATCTGGTCCTTCAGAACTAAGAGTTTCGATTTCTGGTTGTTCACCATCTTTAGACGGTAACCAGTATTCTTTACTAAATTGTAGCATTGGCTTACCATCAGTTTCTAATGTTCCTGATTCGAAGTCAAAATCAACTACCTCTTTATAGTTATTCATTAACTGAGCTAACGATTGTTTTGCTCTAGTTTTAGATTTACCACCAACAGGTATAATAAACTTCATTCTAAATGAAGCATTAGTTACAGCCCAAATTACTCTGGTATGTTCCATGATTCTTAATAGATTAAAAGATCTAATTAATCTTTCAACATAAGATACTCTAGAAGCTGTTGACAATGAAGAGTATGCAATATAAATGATTTGAGAATCATATAACACTCTTTCTTTTGTTGGATCATCTTTAAACTGAATCCATACTTTTTTACCATCGTCATTATTGTAACCTGGCATTAAAGTAACTGGATCAATCTCTTTAAAACCTATAATCTCTTTTTGGTCTGGGGAATAAATTATCTCAAATGATAAGTAACCATCTACTAAGAACTTTCTAAAAAAGTACCAAGCTGATTGTTCACCATTAAATCCAAAATAGTGATAGATTTGTCTAAAGTATTTGTTAAGGTCTTTTTGTACGTCGTCTGATACATCAAGTCCCATAATCTCTGGCTGAGCAAAGAAGTTCTTATCATCGTATACTACTGCTTCATCACAAAGTATATCAAGAATATCTTCTATCTCATCATTCATTGCGAACTTTCTAAGTTCGTCTCTTTTTCCAGGGTAATCAATATCAAAGAACGGTACGTTCTTCTTCATGTTTATATCTCCCATGGATAGTGCAGCAAATGCACCGTAAATATCGTCGTTGTCTAATCCGAACGGGTTCATCTCTTTGTAACCGAACTGATCTTCCATCGGTCCAATTGCTTGAGATTGTCTAAGCACCATGTCATCATAACGCATGCCAAAAGAACTTAGCGTTTTCAAAGCGTTTGAAAGGCTAAATGGTCTTGAGTTTGAACTAAGTGGTCCGTTTCGTTTGTCAGTAAATCCTGCCATAATATATTATTATTTCTGTTTTATATATCTCATTTATTTAGATGGTTTCTGAAGGCTGCTCTGATCTTGCCAACTGATGAGCCATTTAGCTCTAAAAAGTCGCAAAGAGCTATCCTAGCCCAGTTTTCATACGATACTACAACCTGTTGAGATTTACGGGATGTAGAATATTGTCTTATTGCAAAGTCGAAACCAGATCTCTGTAAAAAAGATTTGGCTCCTTGGTAAGATAATGATAATGGTCCTTGTGCTCTAGCGTTGTTTTCTTTAGCACCACGGTTCTGTCCTTTAATATATCCTTTATATTGCTCATAGACGAAGTCTAAGAGCTCTTCTTTTACAGGGACTGGTAACATATTAAGATTAATCCCCATGTCATTTCCTGTGTCTGAGCGGTTCAGTGCGAGTACTATAGGATTACTATCCCACCATTCTGCTACTACAGGGTTTTCATATCTAAAGACATAAATCTTTCCTGCTTGAAATGGACCCGCTGATCTAGCGACAGCTTTTTCTCTAACTGATTTACTAGAATTGGCAAACCATTCCTCTGCAGCACCTGCAGCTCTTGCCTTGCCTCCGGATTCTTTACTTAATGCTCTTATGTTGTTTTTAATCTCTCCCATTATTTAAGTGTCTTTTCAGTTAAGACTATAAATCGCCAACCTCGGTTCTCACACCAAGCATTTGCATAGGCATATTTATCTCGGTTTTTAACGTACTGTTCTGCTAAAAATTTATAGGAGTTAATTGCCTTTTTAGATTTGGTCTTAGGTGGCAATGGTTTTTTAATCTGTGCTTCTGGTTTAATTTCAACCAGCCATTCTACCGGTGCTTCGTCATTTTCACCTGCAGTCTTCATATAGAAGTCTGGATAGTACTTATGTTCTCTACCATCCTTTGTCCATTTGTATTTAATCGTTACAGGCTCGCTGGACCATTTTAATACATTTTCTTTAGTATCACACATAATGCAGAACTTTCTCTCCCATGAGGAACGATAAATGATCGGCGTAGGGCCGATATACTTATCTGGATTTATTGGGTTGTAATACCCTTGAATAAATCCTGAGTTACTATTAGGTTTTAAGTTCTTTATTGACATTAGATGTTAAACATTCCGGATTCACCATCACCATTCTTAGTGTTGATGCGATCCATTGACATAGTTCCTTTATATTTAGTAGGATGTATTTTATTCCAGCCCTTTGCATAACCTCTCTTTGCTATCTCCGTAAAGTATGCAAATGCGTTAGTATATTTAGGGTTAAAATTCCTCCAGTATTTAAGAAGGTCTAACACAGCAAATTGCTGACAGTCGTTCTTATCGTCTTCGTTTAGATATACTAACTTTCTAATTGCTCTTTCAGAGATTAGTATAAGCATCTTTTCAGCGTCTTTCGTTAGTTTATCATCTTCTAAAGATTGCACAATTTGATTGTACAGATCTTTGTTGTTTAAGTAGTTTTTCTTTCTTGCCACAGTATGTGTTTAATTAGATTACTAGTTATACTAAAAAAAGCCCATTTGTTTCGAATGGGCTTTCTTATTAAAATATTATGTGTAGTTTACTATACAGTATCTTCGCTTGCGATATTAACTTTGTACTTTTCTACTCTGAAGGGTTTAGCTCCAGCGAATACTGTTAATATATCGTTCTTTCCAGCTTGTGCATATTCTACTGAGTCTACCTTAATTACTGCGTCTTCTTCAAGTCCTTCAGTTTTTGTTTTTAATGTAGCATCAATATAACCATCTTCGATAGTTAATGTATCTTCTTCTAGTGCTTCAATTACTTGATTGATCTTAGTAATTTCAGAACCAATTAGTTTATCTGCTGCTTTAATATCTGGTAAGTTTCTATCAGCTTCAGCTAATCTACCCTTTTGATCATATAAGAAAGATAACATCTCTTGGTAAAGAGCTTTTGTTTCTTCTCTTTTAGATTCGTTTAATTTAGCATCATCTAGAAGATCTGTAAATTGTTCAGTTATATCTGCACCTGTTTGTTCTTTTACATATTCAATTGCTGCGGTAGTTAACATTTTTTCAAATCTAGCTAATTTAGTAGATTCGTTTGTTCTAAATATGAAAGCATTATTTTCTGCTCTCATTGTTACTACAGTTACATCAGCCTTAGTTGCTTCAGTTACGAAGTCTAATACTTTATATGATGCAAAGTTTTCGCATGCTAATTGAAACGCATCAATTAATTTCTTATCAGCATACTTAATATATGCAGATGCGAAGAACATTTCAGATAGTTTATCTTGTGTTCCTATTGGTACTTCAATATTACCTGCTTTGTAAATGTTTTCTTTTGCGTCAAACGAGAATCTTACTGTTAAACCAGAAACCTTAGCTTCATTAATTGCTTCTTTAACACTTTTGATTTCAGTTGTAGCTTCTTTTAAGGCTCCGGACTTTTCACCCTTACCATAAGTTAATCTAAGTTCTTTTGCTGCATCTTCTAAAAATGTTAGTTTCTCTGAAAGAGCTAAATAAGTATCGAAGTTCTCTACCGTACCTTCTTGTATTTTAGAAACTGAAGCCTTAGCATTGTAATCGTAGTAAAAAGAAATACCTGATTCGTTAATGTCGAATGTTTTACCTGCTGCTACTAATGTTTTAAAAGTATCATTAGTTTCAGTTACAGTTTCGATGTGACTTCCTGTGATTTTGAAATCTCCGCCAGCTGCATGGAAAATATATCCTTGCCCTTGTTCTAAGATTGGTGAAGTAATTCCTTTGTTAAATGTATTTGTCATTTTGAAATTTTTATGTTTTCTTATTGTATATATCTATCAAATTATTGATCTAATTTATCGCCCCATGGAAACTGCTTAGCTTTCACTTCGTAATTGTCTCCTAATAGAGCTGAATTAGGAGATCCTTGTCCTGGAGTTGTCAGGTTGCTATTACCAATTGCAAACATTCTATTAGACTGTTTTCTACGTCTAGTAAGTCGTTTTATTTGAGATTCTGTTGTTAATTGATTACCAAAAGTAGCAACTAAATCTAGATTTGTAACATCCATACCTGTTGATGTTTTAATCCATGATTCTCCATTAGATTCCCACATAGATGGTTCATAATTATCATAATATACCATTGGCATTGTATTACCATTAGCATCAAGAATAGCATTACCATTTTCATCAACTCTAATTAATGTTGGATCTAAGAATCCGTTAGGATCTATATAATCAGCAACGACTACGTTAGTATAACTAGTTCTAGTGAATTTTCTATAAACATCTTCTTCGAAATCGAATGACGGTATAAATGAACTGATCTCAAGTGTAAATGTAACCTTGTGATTTCCTTTATCATCAAATGAATATTCAACTGGTCGTTCTTGTTCGTAATCATCTGGCATTGCATACTCAGATGTAATTCTATAAGTACCTTCTTCTAAGTGGCCTGCATCTACGTGGTAGAAATTAGCCTTGTACATTTTCTTAACAATAGCCTCGGTAATTTTAAATAGATCTAATTGACTAGATAGTAATATTTCAATATCAACTCCAATAACTATTGGTATCATTTCGAATTCAGCAACATAACCTTCCATTAGTCCGTCTTCATTCATCATCATATAATGACCCATGTTTCTTTTGTTAACTAACTTAGCAGGATCAACTGCAAATGAACTTAGATTTACAATACCTCTTGGTACTTTATCATAATTGCCATCTGCAAATTCTCCGTTAGGATCACATGCTTCGCCATTAGCATTAGAAAATAAGAATGCATCTTTCAAGAAATTCTCATCCCCAGATACTGCATAGAAAAAAGGTACATCTATCTCTGCTCTTTCATCATTACTAATCTGTCTATGAAAACTTAACTTGTCATTAAGATCTGCTAATAGACCGACGATGACGTGTCTAATAACTGAGTCATCTTTATTGAATTTTAAATTATATGTAGCCATAAGTTATATATCATCTTTTCTAATCAAACAAAAATGGCCAATATTTCTATCGGCCATTTTAAATAAATTAAATTAAAGTTTTATACTTCACAAATTCCAAATTGTAGAGGTGAGGTTGCTAAATCCCAAGCGAGTGCTGCACGATCATACGCATCAACATCAGTTTGTTCCCCAACTATAATTGAATTAGTTGTAATGAATTTTTCAGGAGCGATTAACCCTTCAGTACTAATAATACCTCCTGGAACTAATACTCCTTGTTCATCTGATCCTGTGTATTTAACAACACCTGCTTGATTAGTACCACAACCTAGAATAGTCCAATATACTGCACTTGGCTCTTCGTTGTTACTTCCACCGCCTGGATGATCTGTCCAACAGTTGTTAGCATTTAACCACGTTGCTGCTGCTGGAGCATCTGCGAATGATTGTCCTGTAAGTTCTTCAGCTATTGCTTTAAAATTTGCTGCAGTACACATTTTAAAAGATAGCTTTACAGCTGATCCATTATATAGATATTCTCCGGCATCCATTCCAGGAACATAACTTTCTGTATTGATAGTTCCTTCTGTATTAAAAGTAACAAATCCACCTTCTACGTATTTAGTATAACAGATTGTATACTCCATGCCTGTTCTATTCTCGTCTGGGCCAACATGCCATGATGTCATTCCTTCAACAGCAGGCGCTCCGCCTAATGCATTTTGTGTGCTTGCATTATCTTGTATTAAAAGTATACCTTGATTAGTATATCCCAAAGCCGTGATATTTGCGTTAGTGTTCTTAACACCGAATTGTCTTGTACTTATTGCCATAATATTTTATATTATTATTTTGTTCGTTTTATTATATATCCTCTTTAATCTATGTTTTCGATCGTAAACTTAGAAAAGCCGTTCTCTCTATATATTTGTATCTTCTTATCGAATATCTCATGTGGTAATACTGAGTGATTAATCACAAATGTATTGATTTCATGTTCTTTGATTACTTGATTCAAAATCTTTAATATATTATAGACACCATCATGGTCTACTGAAGATAATAACTCATCTAAGAATAATAGATTTAGTTGTGGAAATCTTAATTTTAAGATTTTAATGATTGCGATAATAACAATAAAGTCTGCTTTCTTACGCTCACCTGTCGAAAGTGTCATTGGATTAATATCTTCACCTAGGTGATTAATAATACAATTAAACTTCTCATCAAATCTAATATGGAATTGCAAGTGCATCGTTTGTGCCATCGCTGCTATATTAGTATTAAGTCCTGGTAGGATAGTTTTAACTGCTAAGTTCTTAACTCCATCTTCACCTAATATCTGTTCTACTATTTCCATGAAATGGTAGTCTGCATTTAATGTATCTTTACTAGAAGACTTTACGGCTTCCTTTTCCTCAAACTCTGTAATAAGATTTCTTAGGTGGTCGAAGTCAGATCCTTCTGGTGTATTCTTTAATTTTATCAGCTCTCCTTTAAGACCCCTCATCGTCACTTTATTATCTGAGATAGTCCCTTCTAATTCTACTTTAGCCTCTCTTGCTTCAATTACTTTAATTTGTAATTGATCCATCTCAGCTTTAATAGATTTTATTTGATCTGTGCTAGCATCTATTTTATCTGCAAATTCTGTCTTTTGAGAGGTATGCCAATCCGAAGTTAATTTAGTTTCACAAGTTGGGCAATGCCCGCTCTCATATAGCTTTAACTTCTTATTTAGATAATCTATTTCTCTTTTAATATCTCCAGCTTCAGTACGCTTCTCATTCCACTGTTCACTAAATACATTCATTGAATCCTCTTTGGCCTTACGACCTGTTTCAATTTCTAATACCACTTCATGCAGTGCTACTAATTCGTCTTTTAATTCTTGAATCTTAGATTTACTTTTATCTGCAGATTCTTCTAATAGAGTATTTAATTTACCCTTTACCGATCCAATAGAATCCATAATCTGATTTAATTCAGCATCAAATGAATCAATATCGAATTTAATATCTCTACGCTGATCTTTGATTTGCTTTTGCATATCATTTAGAATAGAGAAACCAAACATCTTATCGATAATCTGTTTCTTATCTGAATTAGACATAGTTAAAAAAGACTTAAAGTCATTTACTGATAGAATAATAATATTCTTAAATACATGGTATGGTATACCGAACACCTCATCTTCTAAGTAATCCTGTACAGACTTCTTACCTGCTTTATCAAACTCAACACCATTAATTAATACTGAGAATTTATTAGGCATTAAGCCTCTTTCAATTTCAATTGCCATAGTACCACACATAAGACCAATCTTAACATGTAGTTCTTTATTAATTCTATTTGGTAGGTCTGATAATTTTACACCTTCTACTTTACCATATAGCGCATAGATAATAGCATTAGCAATAGTAGTTTTACCATCACCGTTTTTACCTAGAGTTAAAAATAACTCTGAGGCATCTTGCTTAAATTCTATCCTCTGTTTTTGGTTTCCGTAGGATGCAAAATTCTTAAATTCAATATAATCTATTCTCATTTATTGATCGGTATCATAGTCATGTGCTTGTTGTACATATAACTGTTTTAACTTGTTCTTTAATTTTAGAGTCAACTCGTCTTCGTGGTTCATGCTATCTACATACATGTTACATAAATTAAGAATATTGTAGTTCTTATACATTTCCTCGATTTCATTAATATCGTAAAAGTCTTTATCGATATACGAATCTTCCTCGTAAATGTTTGGCTCTAATTTTCTTGAGATATTTTGAATCTCGTTAATCAACTGGCTTAATGCATTGGTTGTAGCGATTTGCGAAGGTACGAATAGATCTACAAAGTTATTTCTTATTTGTTCCTTAAACTGACCAAGAGGCATATCATATAACGTCTTAATATTATACCTTAAGAACTTAGGTGAATCATGATTTTCATGGAAAGTCTCTTCCATTGTTTCTAGATCTATCATATCGAAACCTTTTGGATTATCTCTATCAGATCTTGTTAACTGGAAAGGAACTCCTACCATTAATAGTTTATTCTTTTCTTGTCTATAATGGATATGACCAGAGAAAACTCTATCGTATCTATCATAGATGTTAGTCTCTGTACCATGCTGGTTTTTAACTTTAGCATTAAGGTAAATACCTCTAACTTCTGAATGGCAAAATACAATATTAGCTTGTGGGTATTCTGCAAGAGTTTCTGTTTCGTGAGCAGCATCTCTTCTCCATGGCATTAATAGAATTTTCTTACCAGACCAGTTTAATAATTCTGGTTCTTTGTAAACTTGTACATTAGGAATCCATTTTAAACTATCAATAGAAGATATGTCATTTGATTTCTTAGCCCAAATATCATGGTTGCCACAAATCACGTAACATGGTAAAATCTGTCCTAATCTTTCGAAGAGGTTTACAGCATAACTCAATACCTTAATATTAATAGATTGTCTATTATCAAAAGTATCTCCAACTTGTACTAAGACATCACCTGGCCTTACGTCTCTTTTTAATATTGGAATAAATGTATTCTCAAAAAAGTCTTTTTGAATATCTAGCCATTCTACTGAATTAGCCCTTACTCCGAAATGCAAATCTCCTAGGATCCAAACTCTTTTGGCACCTAGGTCAATTACCTTAGGTTCAATCATTTAAAATAATCTTTTTATGTTCTTCTTTTCTAAAATGCCTGTTTTTTTGTCTAGCTCTTGAATAAGATCTTCCTTATATACATTAGAAAGAGAGCTGTAGAATTTTGCTGGTTTAATATCGAAATAAACACATAGTTCACTAAATAGATCTATGTTAGACCACTTAGGTCCAATTTCATCCATAATGAATCCATACACATCGTTGATGTCATTCTTTTTTAATTTGTTACATCTACCTAAATCGTCAATCTCATTAAATACTACAAATCTAGAAGCTCCAATTAATTCGTGGATCTTTCTAGCAATCATATCATAATGGATTCTGTCCTCTTCTTCTTGATTATTTTTAACAGATGGGTCTAAATCAAAACTTATACTTCCGAGTTCAAATTCTGGAGTGTCGAAACTGTTATTAAAGATCTTGTCTTTGTGTTGTGCCATAGTTTTTTATTGTTTTTAAATACCGTGAATACTTGATGTTGCAATATCTTCGGTTTCAACTAATCTCATGTGATTAAAGTCGATGTTTAGTTTGCATTTATTACCTTTACCTTCACCATCCCTGATCTTTAATACCTTTAACCAATACTCTTGATTAGCACGCATTAAATCGTCTTGGATAATACCTAACATTACGTCAGCAGTATGTGAAAGTCCTGCAGATTCTGCAATATCTCCCATTCCAATATCTGAAGAGTTATATCCGTTTCTGTTTATTTGTGTTGCAGTTACGATTAACCAGTTGTTACGCATTCCCATTGCTCTAAGATCTTCAGCAATTTGCTTAATCTTCATGTATGTGTTCTCCGTATTCTGGTTACGGTAATTGGCTAAGATGTTAATATAGTCAATTACTACTGCTCCAACTTTAATCTGTAATTCTTCTTCTATTTGAGCAACGTAGGCTTCAATATCTAATACTGTAGCCTGTGATGTTGGGAATTGTTTTACGTATAAAGATCCTGGAGGTGTAAATCCATCTCCAACTGTTTCTAGTCTACGTTTTATATGATCTCTATTCTTCGCCTTTTCAGCATACTCATTAATATTAATATTAAGAAGATTAGAACCTATTCTTTTTACGAATTTATGGGCTGCCATCTCTGCAGTAATTACTACAGTGTTAGTTCCCATTTTAACGAAGTTCGCTGCATCGTTTGCTAAGTAAATAGACTTACCAATATTTTGTTCTCCTGCATAAACTACTAAGTTACCACCTTTATCATATCCACCTCCTAGCATTCTATCTAAGAAGTTATATCCAGTGCTTACCTTTTCGTTTTCTTTCTGGTCATGAGAATCAAAATTAAAGAAATCAAGGCCTAGATCAGAATTAAATGAAAGGTTGTTTCTATCATTAATAAGCCCTTTAACTTTCGTGACAATTGATTCTACATTTTCTGGAGTTACTTCTGTAGTTTTAATAAACTCAATAGTATCTGTTAAAGATGTATTGAAAGTTCTCCATTTAATCCAAGCCTCTGCAGTAGTAGTTAACCATTCTTCGTCATATTTGTCTAAATCAACATCAAATACCATATCAATAATGGTTTCGCTGACACGCTCTTTAGATTTAGGATGGTTTTGAACTAAGAGTTTGATATTCTCTTTTGTTGGAGTCTCATTAAATTTACTATAGAATTTATTAGCTAAATAACTTAACGCATCAATTTCTTCTGATGTATAAAAGTTATATTTAATTGCTTGTAAATACTTAACTTTTTCTAAAGAGAGTCTAAAGAATATTTTTTCAAAGTCTTGTCCGAACTGCATATTGTTTTTATTGTTCTATGGTTAGTTTACCAGTTTGTTTAGAATAAGGGGCATTTTCCCATAAATTAATAGCAATTGCATGCCTTGTGCCTTTAGTAACTGTTTTAACAGTGTGTACATGTTGTCCTGCTTGAAAGATGATAAATCTATTAGGTTTTGCTTTAACTATCTCTGGTGGCTTGTCAGCACCGTCTGTGAATATGTGTAGTTCTCCGCCTTCAAATGCCGAACCTTCAGGATAATATATGCTTCCTATTACAGGTGTTACTATTTCTCCAGTCTTTTTATGCCATGCTTCATCTTTATCAAAATGTGGTTCTAGAAAATCATCCCAGCCATCTTTTTCACCGGTTGGTAATTTAGCTTTTTGAATACCTGTCCAATATTCAAATCCATCTAATCCGTAAACATCAGTGATAGGGCAATTTTCGCCCCATGCATATTTGATTATTTTCTGTGTTGTGTTTAGTTTTGCAGTAGGATTATCCCACCAACCTGCAAACCATTTAAAGTTACCTGGGTCTTTAAAGATGTCTGCTTTATTATCTTGAATCTCTAATAAGAGATCTTGGTCCTGTATAAAATTGTCAAATACTGCTATCATTCGAATGGGTTTTTTATTATTTTAAAAGCCTCTTTGCCGGCTTCGGTGTTTGTTTGTTCACATAAACCCATTGTTACTAATTCTTCAGCAGATTCTAATATTTTAGAAGTTTCTGATTCTGGAAATCTATAAGTTTTTAATGCGTGTAAAGTAAAGCTACCTTTATATCTGTCTGGGTTTCTATTGCATAGTTTTACTTCAGCTTGTAAAACATCTAATGCAGTTGGATAACCTGGAAGATCTTTTTCTATCCCTAGGATATATTTGATCGGCAGTTTATCTTTATTAATCTTCATCATCCATTGATTCTAATAATTCATCTACATTAAGATCTCTGTGTTCTGTATTGTAGTTAAATATCGGATGGATAATCTTTTCTATCTTTTGTAATATCTCTTGGGTAAATACTTTATCGCTAAAGAATTCTCCATTAGGTACTACATCATCTAAGTGTTTACAAATCCAACCTCTTGCTGTAGCCTTTGGAGTTTTAACACCTTTTTCAATAGTTCCTTTTGCAATTCCAATATCTTCCCAGTCAATATATTGTTCTAGGCCGACGTATCTGTTCATACCTTCAGTAAAATGTAGGTGGAACTTAATTGGACTTGGTTTTGCAAATCTGTTTTTGTTTGGTTTTGCCGTTACAATAATACCAGTCTTTTCACCACCCTCTTTAAGTTGTGCCTTTCCTAAGAATAGAACAATAGATGCTGCGTACTCTGGTCCAGTTCCTCCACCTGCTACTGCCTGTGAAATAAATGATTGTGTTTGGTATGTATGGTTAGTAAAGATAAATGGTATCTTTAAATCAGCCAAAGGTGTCATGATAATTCTAAAGATAGACTTTAAGATTTTAGCCCTAGTCATATCTGATTTTTCAGATCCTGTTTTAGCATCATCAATTTCTTTTGCAGTTGCTAAGTTACCTGCTGAATCTAAGATAATCATAATCTTCGGTGTCTTACCACCTGCTCTTTTTACCTCTTGCATTTTAGAAGTAATTGTAGTTACAGATTGACGAAAGTCTTGTACTGTATTACATGGTTGGTAATTTACTTTATTAGTATCAATACCAAACTTCTTCATTAATTCTCTATCAACTGCTGCTTCCGAGTCATAAAAAATAATACTATATCCCATATCAATTGCTCGTGCAATAGAGTTTAAGATTAAGTATGTTTTCCCTGTTCCTGATGGTCCTGCGATCGAACAAGATCTATTGTTTGGCCAACCATTAAATAAAGATCCACTTACACATGCGTTAAGATGGTAATTACCAGTATCGATCCATTCAGTAACTTCACTGAAAGTACTATGTTCCATAACGGAACCTAGTGGATTAATGTCTGCTAATTGTTTATTAATGTCGTCGAAACTAAAGTCTTTCTTTGCCATATTATATTCTTTTTGTTTATTGTTATATGCTGAACTGTCGGATTGTTTAGAGTACGGTATCTTTACCAAACTCTGCAGCTTCCTTAGCTCGCAATGTTTTAAGTTCTTCTGTGTAATTATGTGCCCTTCTTTCTAGATCTCTAATCGAGTCTTGCACATCTGCCAGTCCATGTAAGATTCTTTGATATTCTCTTACATACTCCTGTTGGTTTTCAGGTAGATCTTCTATATTAATTTTATTTGACATATTAATCTAGTGCTCTTGTTGCTACTGAATCAATATCTGCATCAATTACATCTGCATCTATCTTAGGATCTTCTGGAAAATCTAATTTAAGTTGATTTGGATTATATGAATCTGGATTCATTCCACTTCCTTCCCACCATGACCAATAGATTCTTCTTACTGCTGCACCAAGTTCCATATTATTAGGAAGCTTTTCAGTTAGTGCCATGATTTCTTTAAATTTGTTATGTGCCATAATATTAATTTTAAAATAATGCCGAAGCATAAATTAGGTTGGTATCTAAGGTTTGAAGTCCTGTTGCAACTAATACTCTATTAAGAGGATCGATCATGCACTTTTCAAATTGAGTGTCGTAATCTACTTTTGGTGCAATTTCATAAGGATGCTCAGTTGGCATATATGCATAAACTTCAGATATTGGTGTTTTGCAATTGTAAATCTTTAGCTTTTCACCGTTACCAATTACCTTATATTTGTTTTTGTATTTTGAATTGTTATTTAATAAGTAGTTATAGTAGCCGGCAGCCTTTACGTTTGCTGGACACTTAAGTCCTACTTGGAATTCAATTTGATCGTCAACGATATACTTGTCGATATTGTTAGTTCTACGATTAAATGAAATATCATCTATGTCCGCTAGTTGAAATTCTTTCTTACTAGTTTTCATAAACTGAACTAGTTGTTCTAGCTCACTAGGTCCTGGTGATGATTTACATGAAAATAGAATTCTAAGTGCTTCTACTAATTTCTCTCTAGCAAACTTTGGAGTTGAAGATTGAATAGTATCAAAGCCGATTGTCTTTACCTTTTTTAAAGAAGGGTGACGATCTGTGACTTCTAATTTATCATCCCATGCAATGTTTTGGATATACTTTTTCTTAGACATCCAAATACCATTGTATGCTAATGATTCTAGTTCAAAGAATAAGAAGTTATCGGTATTTCTAAGACTTGCATACTTTGCCATCGTGGCAGTAATATAATCCTTAAGTCTAAATGCGTAAAATGCTAAAATAAATTCATCAATTGGTAATGCGGTTTCTTCGTCTGGCCAAATAATAGATTCATAAAGATCTTGGAACTGTACGTAACAAGAATCTGTATCAATATAAATTACTGCAGGCTTTTCAATCTTACCCTTTACTTTAATGTTAAATTTATCATGTACTGCTTTGTCTTTATGCCAAAACTCATTTACATACTTATTAAGAATTGTCTCAGAATATAATATAGCGTTCTTACCTTGTTTCGTAATAGATTCTGCAATATCAATATTGAAGAAGTGAAACCATTTGTTACCGAATGCACCATAGATAGAGTTAAGAGTTAATTTAACTGCTTGTTCATAAGCGGTAAATTTAGCAGATAGCTGCTTGTAATGTTTTACAAGCAGCTCTGCCTCTTCTTTACTAAGTTGATCGATTGGTTTTTCAGTAAGTGACTCTATATTCATTTATTAAGCAGTTTGACAAGTTGAAACTGTTAATAACGTTTGAGATTCTGTAGATTGGAATACAATCTTTCCATCTGAAATATGTACTTTTTGTTCTTCTCTATCTAAAAGGTTTAAATACTTCTTATAGACAGTTACTTCTCCAGCTCCATTTGATTCTGGATTAATAGTTGCGTTAAATGATTTACCACTAACACTAACTCCAGTTCCATTAGCTTTTACGCTGAATGTTTCTTCTTTATCAAGTCCGAATAAGTTCTTTACTTTACCGATGGTATGTGTGTCCATGTTAAAGCTAAACTTTGTATCGTCGATAGCAAAGATAACTGCTTGTTGTTCTGGTGTTAAATCCTTAAATCCTAATGAAGGCTCTGAACAAGATAATTTAATTTCTAATTCGTCATTAAACATTCTCAATGAAGATGCGATTAGTTCGCCTTCTTGTTCAATGAATTCTAATTCACCTTTAATAGCGTCAGCATCGAAATGCTTAATAGCTTCAATTACCTTTGCTCCTTCAAAGAAGGCAACCTTCATTTCTAGGTCGGTATCAGGCCATTCGCTGATTTGAAAAATCTTATCACATTCAACGGCGTGTGATTTTACAGCATCTCTTTGTGGGAGATATACTGCGGAAGTTATTTGTCCATCTTTAATTTTCATGTAGACAAATGAGTCAATTAGTTTAACTCGGTTAATAAAACCGGTTAAAGCGTGTTGGTCAATTCGATCAATTTGTAGTTTCATCTAAATATATTTTTGTTTGATAGTTATACTAGCCAAGTGCTAGTTTGTTTCATTAAAAAAGCCCAGGATCCTAGAAACCTGGGCTTTAAACCAAATTAGATTTAGCTTAGAATTTTAAGCCGAATCCAATTTGAAGGTTAGTTGTTTCAGCTCCTAAATCGTAAACGATTTTTGGGTCTACAAACATAGATCCTTTGTGGAACTCAAACATTTTCCCAACACCTACTGATGCTTGATCGAAATCAAAATCGTTAAGTGCTAAGTAGCCGAAGAATCCTTTATGGAAATATCTTCCTTCTAGTCCTAAGACCATGTCTGCAGTTGAATCAGCTTGTGAGATATTCATCCCAACCATATACTTGTCAGAAAATGCATAGCCAAGTGTTGGTTGAATTGATAATTCCGTCCAAGCCGTGTTAGTAATATCGCCAGTACCTACGTACCAGTCGCCTTTAGTGTTTTGCGCCATAGCGCTCGTGATTGTTAGCACAACTAGTGCTATTGATAAAATAATATTTTTCATAATAAATTAATTTGGTTTGTAAAAAACTTCTATTCAGTCTACGGTCTGTAGATATCTAGGATTAGATATAGAAGTGACTGCCACTTTTTTGTTTTGGGCAGTATGGGTTAGTATTTTTGTTAACAGTGTGTTGTTCATTTCTTTGTTAATGTAACAGTTTATACAGGGCTATTGTGTTTTGTTCCAATTCTAAGTAACAAACTTACAAACCATTAAAAAGAGCGATGCCAGGAAGTAGCGAACCCCTGGCATCTATTCCGAGAACTATCTCGGTCCTAAGAGTGTCATTCAAGACACACCTTTATTTTATCCGTCGCAGCTTAAGCAATCAGGATCCGTTGCAGCTTTTGCAATATCACCTCTTAATACTGATTCAGTTCTCATATAGTAAAGAGTTTTGATTCCCTCTTTGTAAGCTTCTAAGTGTACTTGGTTAATAAACTTAGAATCTGCTTCGTTAGGGAATGCTAAATTCAAACTTACGGACTGATCAACATATTGTTGTCTAATACCTGCTTGTTTTATTAATTCTAATTGATTAATTTCTTTAAAAGTTTTAAAGATGTTTTTAACAGGAACGTAAAGATCTCTTTCAGATTCTGATAGTGCTTCTCTTTTAGACGCAGAGATTAAGTTTTCTTTATCTGTTATGTTTGTAGCTATTTGTACATAATAATCATCTAGGAAATCTAAACCCTGAACTGATCCAGCATCTTCTAATATCTTATCCCAAGTCTTTCTAGTATTCTTATTAATAAGAGTCAAGAATCTTTGTAATACTGGGTTCTTTCTAATAAAAGTACCCTTTGCAGATTGTTCTGTAAAGACGTTAGCGGCCCATGGTTCAATCCCTGCAGATACATTACCTGCTAGTTTTGAGTTCGACACAGTCGGTGCTATGGCTCTTAGGTGAGTGTTTCTCATCCCTGTGCCTTTACACCATAATGGTTCTCCGTATTCTATTGCCATATCTCTAGAAGCCTTTTCACTTTCAGTTTCTAATTGCTTAAAGATCTTTCTAGTTTCAAATTGTGCAGACATACCTTCAAATGGAATACCTCTTTCTTGTAAATATGTATGCCATCCTAAGACTCCAAGTCCTAAAGCTCTACCTTTTTCAGCAGATCTAATAGAGTTTTCAAAGCCTCTCATGAATTTAGCCTTTTGGATAAACTCATCCATAACTCCGTCAAGGAACCACGTGGCAGTATAAACTAAATCAGTATCTTTCCACTCATCATATCTTGCTAAGTTAACTGAAGATAAACAACAAACAAAAGAATGAGATTCATCTGTGTGTAATGTAATTTCAGAACAGATATTAGTCATATAGACTTTTAAGCCGTTATTCTTATATGCATCTGGGTTAGCTCTATTGATATTACCCTTGTACATAACATACGGTTCTCCAGTTGCTTTTCTTTTTCTTAAGACTGCAATCCATCTCTTTCTAGCCTCTTTATCACCTTCTTGTACCTTATGCATAAAGTCATCTGCTATTACAACGCATTGGTGTAAATTAAGAGATTGTCTATTAACATCTCCTTTAGGTTCTCTAATTTCTAACCACTCCCAGAAATCACCGTGTTCAATGTCAATATTAACACTTGCTGCTCCACGTCTGACAGATCCCTGATTTGTAGCAAGAATCGTCGAGTCGTATATTTTGGTAAAAGGTACCACGCCATCACTTGTTCCATTTCCTGCTATAACACTTCCGGCGGGTCTGATTTGATTAATTCCGAGGCCAACTCCACCACCATGTTTTGCGAGTAGCATCATCTCTAGGTTTTTAGCGCCGATGTCGTGAATTGAATCAGCTACATCAATACCAAAGCAAGAAATTGGAAGACCTCTTTCTAGACCTGTATTTGATAGAACTGGACTTGCTAAGTTTAACCAACCCTTCCATATATAATCAAAGAATTTTGTTGCCAGTTCTGGTTTATTTAAACGTCTTGCTACTGTGGTAGATACTCTCCAGTATGCGTCTTTTGGTTTTTCGTTTTCAAACAGATAACCTGCTGATATTGTTTTGACATATACTTCTGTATTTGCCCAAAGTGGAAAGTCCACTCCCAGCTCCCACCCTAAGTGCTCGCCATGATTTGTTTGTTTAGTTTCTTGTGCCATAATATAAGTTTAGTCAAATAAGTTATCGTCATCCCAGTTTTCACCTTCTCCAGCTTTAGCATAGTCAGTTGGCCTAACTGCAAAAAAGTCTGTATGTGTATGTCCACCAGTTAAATGGTAAAACCATTCTAAGTTATCAGCTGCCGCCTCATCATATTCAAATGCTGATTCGTAGCCTAGTTCTATTAATTTTTCATTTACTCTCTTAGTAATAAAATGTTTTAGATCGCTAGCACTTAAATTATCTAAATCTCCGTTTTCGAATATTTTATCAATAAAGTTATGTTCTAGGTCTCTCATAAGCTCTGCTGCCTGTACTACATCTGCTTTAATTGCTTCTTTTAAATCAGGATATTCTGTACACATGTGTCTAAATAATTGGCATCCCATTCTAGAGTGTAAAGATTCATCTCTCACTGACCACTTCATTTGTTGTCCAATACCTTTTAATAAGTTTCTCATTTGAAACGAGTATAAAACTGCAAAAGAACTATAAAGTGAGCAACCTTCAGCAAATGCTGAAAAAATAGCTAGTGATCTAGCTACTTCATTTCTTGCTTGTTTATTAGTTTGTAAGTCAATGTGAGTATAAGGTGCGCTAGTTGAAGTTAGTAACTCAAACTTCTCAGCCGTAGCGGGCTCGTGTAAAAATGCATCATAGTCTTCAAGACCTAAAGTCTCGTTTAAATAACTATATGCGACAGCATGTACAGTTTCTTGCGAACCGAACATCATAGCCATTTGTTTAATTTCGTGTTTTGGAAACCAGGTTGTTACGTATTGTGTCCAATAGTCTGATACTGCACATTCTGTTTGTGCAAAACCTAAAAGAATATTTCCGACTAAATGTTTTTCATGTGGTAAAAGGTTTTCATTCCAATCTTTTACATCTCCTTGCATAGAGATTTCAGTGTGCAGCCAGAATGCTTGCGCTTGTTTTAGCCAACCCTCAGTATAATACTCTGGGTATTCGAAGGGTTTATAGGCGATTCTTTCAGTAAATAATGACATTCGCGTTTCTTGTGTTTTTAAGTTAGTTTAATTTTGTATTACTTTAGTTCTTCAATTAGGTATGCTTAGGCGAAAAAAGGTCTAGAGAGACCTAAATTCATCCGGAATACCAAATAACGCTGGTAGTAATAATCCGATGTCTTTTATATATCGATTTAATCCCAGCGGTTGTGATTATTTACAGCCTAAATTTCTTTTTTAATTCATCTGCTTTTGTGTAATACTCATAAGATGTTTTCTTGTAACCCTTTCTCTGTTCATACAAATCGCCCAGGATCTTTTTAAGAATACTATCTTCTTTTTTATACACAACTCCATTTTCGCATACGATAACCGTATCGTCTTTGCGACGCTCTTTTACTTCTCCTTCTGATACTTGTTCAATAAATGAATCAGGTGATATATTAAATTGCCTCATGATTGATGGATATAGAGAAGCAAAATCAAATGCACTTACTCCAGCATAATACCCGACAATTGGTTGTTTAACAAAAGCACCTGCGAACTTAGTATCTTTTTTACTATCTTCTTTATCATATTCAACTCCGATGCGTTGTCCCACCTCAGTTAATTTTCTAGCGATTAAAGATTCAGTAACAGCCACTGGTGATGCGGCTTTATATAATGGCATTCTTGTAATCGTAGCTAGTGTTAAAAGAACTTCCATAGATCTAAGTTTCTGATCTATATAATAAACTAGACATGAATCAATTACATTATAGAATACATATTTCTTAAAGTCATTCTCATAAAGATCCTGCAGTCCACCACTATATTGTATTTTACTAATACCACCAAGTACTGCACCAGAAACAAATGCTAATGAGTTAGATTCTTTTACAGCAACTGAACGATCATACTTATCATATAATTGCATGTAATCTAAAATACCCATGTGTAATGGCCTAGAGTCTTTTCTATCTAGAGCGCCAGTACATGCAACTTGTTCTAAATCTATTTGTAAGATTTTACAACGGTTTACAATATACTGCCAGTCATAGTTAATAAAGTTCCATCCAGTCATCATGGGGAACTTAGGTAAAAACTTATGTAGGAAAGTATAAACCATGTCATACTCCGACTTAAATTTGTAATAACTAAATTCCCAATCAGAATCATAGTTCTTAAGATGTTTATTAGTATCATCTTCAATAGCTTTGATTTGCTTGGAGTCTAGATCTTCAAGGCCTAATACAATAGCCTTCTTCTCTGGTGTAATAATTGAGAATGTTAATATACGAGACTTAGCTTCTTCAGGTTTTGGAAAACCATCTACAATCTCAGTCTCAATATCAACGAAATATGTTTTAGGCATATTGAACTCAAAGATTTCGTCTTGGTCTTTTTGTGGAAGACCATCCATAAAGTAAAGTAGCGAAAACTTATTAAAAGATCTAGCCATAGACTTCTTAAGTGGTCGGCCATCCCAATTTGTAGTAGATCTGTCTTTGTATCTGTCGTTATCTTTAGCTACTACGTAATTTTGGAATTTATCGACTGCGTATCGTTTAAAAGAAACTGTACCCTCTTTATTGTAATAAGAGACAATTACTTCTTTTTCTTTTTGTTCAATATCTAATAACATTAATAGCCTCTTTTTTGACGTTGAACATTCTCTTCTGCTTTCGCGAAATAGTAATTGTAAGCTGTCTTTGCATCAAGGCCTATAGATGCTGCGTAATTAATAAAGAAGTGTAGAATATCTACCCATTCCATATATAGTTCTTTTTTATCATCTTCAGATAAATCGGAAACTTTCTTATTATCAAATGTTGAGAAGTCTTTCTTCCAGTATTTCCATACTGCGTTTCCACTTCCGTCTTTGATTCCACCAAGAGCATCTGTCATTTCGTGAATCTCATCAATTACAGCGTGTGTATTACAGTGCCAGAAATTCATTACATCTCGCAATGACATTTCTTCGAAGTTAAAACCATAGGTTTTTTCTTGCATGTTTTTCTGATGAGACATGATGTCTTCTAAGTGTGTTGTTGATTCTGCATAGAAGTCTTTAACTTCTAAGTCTTTACATTCGTTATCTATATTTGCCATCGCTACTTTATTTAATTATTATAGTATCTTTTACTTATCTGTTTCAAGTATTTCACCCCAAGCTCTTTCAGACTTTGTTAACAATTTTGTGTTAATATCTTCTGGTTTAGGGTCTCCACCTACATTCCAAAACCAAGCGCCAGGGCTTCCGTTCTTTTTCATGAACTCCCAGGCCTTCGCATCGTAGTTCATTGCCGATGGAAATGGTGGATTGTAATCAGGGTGTACATTCTGTGTAAATGCCTTTGGATGAGACCATACTTCTGCAATACCTCTTTCTCCCTTCTTAATATTTCTTGCTACTGCAACTCCATGGAAGCTAGCATCAGGCCAAGCTATTTGCAGAGACCTCTGTAGAACACCAGTGGATATTGCTGACCATACTTCATCAGGGTACCCGTGTTTCTCTGCAATAGTATGCGCGACCTTCACAGCGGCTGCCGTAACGAGCTCATGTTTAAGTCCTAAGGGAATAAAGAATGCATTGTTTGCTTCTGCCCATTTCTTTGCGTGAGCATTTAAGACTGGCATTGCTGCAATTCTTTTAAATTTCATTTCAGCTCCCATTTCTACACAGATCGCTTGATGATCTGAAATCTCTTTTTGTGATGGACTGAATAGGACTAATTTCTTATTATACTTCTTTGCTAAATATGCTAAGGAAATACCTGCAAATCCATATCTAGGTTGAACATATACCAATGTATCTTTTGGACATGTTTGAACTAGAATATCTCCGAATCTACATTTGGATCCGAAACCCATCATGTCTTCTCTTACCACTTTAAATCCGTCATGGTCAACTAATTGTGGAGCCTCGAAAGGATCTACCCAGTCACCTGCTAAATCTAACCATGCCTGTTTATTTGGCATCATCAGATTTAAGTCTTGGTTGTAAAGTGATGTTGTATGTTTATTGTGTGCCATATAGTTTTGCTACTTTTTGTTTATACTCTTCTACTTTTGTATTAGCTGCTTTTAGAACTTTGTCATCTGATGGGAATGATGTCATATCATTAAATGTTTCTAATAGCCCTAAGTCTAACATTGCCTTTTGTCTTCCAAATGGATGATCTTTAATAGATGAAGAATTCCATAGAGTGTCCATATTTATATGTGAATAGTCTGCACCTGGTCTTAGATAGTTTTCAATCCATCTAATAAAATCACATGCAACATCCTCAGCGTTATATGGTAATGATCCAGTATCTTCATAGATCTTAGTCATTACTGCATCTAAAAACTCTTCAGACCTCTTACCTTTCTTTCCTACAGGATCTGCAAGATAACCAATACATTCTACTGCATTAGTACCATAATAGAACATTGATTCTCTATTCATAAATTCTGGGTACCAATCGCAAACATCTGCAATAACTGCAGCATACTGAAATCTATAAGCTCTTAATCCGTTATCGGCATTCCACTTAAACATCCATTCTCCTAACTCTCTTAAATCCTTCTTACCACCTTCTCTTAAGTAGTTTGCCATGTCTCTTGCAAGTCTTGGTGCAAATTCACATAGGAAATAATCACCACCTTTTTTGTAAACGTATTCCGGTTCTTTAAAACTAGTCATACCGACGAAAGTGTCTTCACCTAAATCCGGCTTTGGTGGTTTAGGGAATGCTGGGAATTGATATCCAACTGAAGTATAAAACGAAGTTGGATGATGTTTTACCTTTTCACACATATCTTCAATTGACTCACAATCATGTAGGTCAAAGATAATAGTGTTATGATAACCAGATGGTTTAGTTGCGTAATTAATTGCAGATCCACAAACTCTGTGTAGAATAAAGATGTACAAGTATTCTTCTAGTCCAAAAGTATCTCTCTTACCAGTCCAGTTCTTTGCAACTTCTTCTCTTTGGGGATAAATTTTACCAGCCTCCATGTGTTTCCAATAAGGATGCTCTGGTGTCCAACCATAGAATATATCATTTATGATCTGACTAAAACCTGCGTACTTCCGTTCAACGACATCATATAGTTGGATGTGTTCCATTAAAGGATCGTTCATTTCACTATCAACATGGTCTACCATACCTAGATTTGAACTCTCTTGTTGCTTTAATGCCAGGTCATAATACCTGATAAACTCATCGTAATACTTAGTTGTCTTGATTTGAACTTCACTACTCATTCACTTCTATGATTTCCCAATTGAAAGCATCTCGGTTTCTTTGGTATTGTGACATAGACCATTCTATATCTTCGGTTTTTATTTCGATAACATGTGGCTTTGCTGCGCACATTTTGGATTTGGTTATTGGTGTAATTTGGATTTGGTATGTTTTCATTTTAAAATAGCGCGAGTGTTGCTTTGGTTAGTTTTGAGTCTGTCTCTTATACACATCTGACGCTGCCGACGAATAGAGAGGTGTAGA
>OJEP01000158.1_pt1 | contig 33437 bp, 29 predicted proteins | sample 1593761 | NCBI WGS metagenome assembly OJEP01 (sample SAMN05416783, study PRJEB24817) | seawater metagenome | isolation source: Sea water | place: Canada:Atlantic | collected 2013-11
AGATAGGAGTCCGTCTCGTGGGCTCGGAGATGTGTATAAGAGACAGATTAAAGACATAAAAAAACCGACATAAAGTCGGTTTTTTAAAATCGTAGAAAATACGAAAGAATTGATTTTAACGTTTAGAAAACTGAGGTTTCTTACGTGCTTTATGTAAACCAACTTTCTTACGTTCAACTTTACGAGCATCACGAGTAACAAAACCAGCCGCGCGTAAACCGCCACGTAAAGTTTCATCAAACTCCATTAATGCACGAGTAATACCGTGACGAATTGCGCCAGCTTGACCAGAAATACCACCGCCAACTACAGAGATGTTGAAGTCAAACTTTTCAACCATTTCAACTAACTCTAATGGTTGACGAACAACCATACGAGCAGTATCACGGCCAAAGTATTCAGTAATGTCACGCTTGTTAATTGTGATTGCACCGTTACCAGCTTTCATAAACACACGAGCCGTTGAGCTCTTGCGACGACCAGTACCGTAATATTGATTATCAGCCATTGCTTAAAGCTCCAAAAGTTGTGGTTGTTGTGCAGTATGCGCGTGCTCAGCACCTGCATACACTTTTAATTTGCGGAACATTTCGCGACCTAAAGGACCTTTAGGTAACATGCCCTTAACAGCAAATTCAAGTACACGTGTTGGCGCTTTTTCAATTAGCTTTTCAAAGCTAATTTGCTTAAGGCCACCAGGGAATTCAGTATGCGAATAGTAAATTTTACCTTTCGCTTTGTTACCCGTTACACGTACTTTCTCAGCATTAATAACAACGATATAATCGCCAGTATCAACATGAGGAGTATATTCTGCTTTATGCTTACCGCGTAAACGGCTTGCAATTTCAGTAGCGATACGACCTAAAGTTTTATTTTCGGCGTCCACTAAGAACCATTCGCGTTGTACGCTTGCTGGTTTAGCTACAAAAGTTTTCATTAGAAAAACCCAATATTAAATATGTTACTTAAATAGCAAGTCAAACCTAATGTTTGTCCTGCCGGTTAATAATAGACTACGCAATTACCCCTTCGAGTATCGAGTCTAACGCCCATTATTACTTATAAGCTACCTTAAAAGTAATAAAAAGACAGTTTGTAACGTAGGGAGCGCGATTATACAGAATATTACTGAGAAGATCACGCCTATTTGTTAATATTTACAAAAAAAACTCACATTTGGATAATACACTTTTACCCTAGTGAAATGGGAAAGCACTTTTGAGCAGAGGTAACCGTTGAGTTATACAAAATATACTTTTTAAGTAGGGAGATTTAGTTATACAAACAGTTGTTGTACAAATATTATTCACAAAAAAAAAGCGCCAATAGGCGCTTTTTTTCGTTTGATGCTTTGCTACAAGTAGCAAATTACATAAAAAGTAAAATTTACTTCTTACTAAGAGCACCAAAACGTTTGTTGAATTTATCAACACGACCACCAGTCTCAGCCGCTTTTTGCTTGCCAGTGTAAAATGGGTGACATGCAGAACATACGTCTAAATGAATGTCTTTTTTAGCTGTTGAGCGAGTTTTTATAACATTGCCACAAGAACAAGTTGCTGTAAACTCAACATAATTAGGATGAATGCCTTCTTTCATGGGAACCTCTATCTCTTTCGAGAAATTGGGCGTATCGCCACTTAGCCGCTTTATTACTCTTAACTTATAAAAAGTAGTAATAGAAAACGCCAAGCACCATACGGTGTAAAATTAATGGGGGCGAATAATAAAGGATCACAACAACGACTACAAGCAAAAGCAACAAAAAATTGATTAAAAAAAGACTTATTAATAAAAGACAGGATTTACGATAAGATAGTCAGTACTAAAAACAATAATTACTTTTATTTATCACGTGTCGGAACAAATAATTTCATCTCAAGCAGCATCTAACCATCGAGTACCTACACGTTATGTGCAAGTTGCGGTTGCTGTGCCCATGCGACAACTATTTACGTATCAAATCCCTATTGATATGCAACAACCACCAATTCATATTGGAGAACGGGTTGCAGTATCCTTTGGTGCAAGACACGTTATTGCTATTGTTGTATCCGTAAATAATGAATGTGATATTGATGCAAAAAAAATAAAACCTATTTCAAAGCGCCTTAATGATACATTTCATTTAAGTGATTCTTTGGTGGTTTTTTTGAAATTATGTGCGAATTATTATCATCATCCAATCGGAGATGTGTTTCAGCAAGCGTTACCTAAATTATTACGCCAAGTTAAGACATTAGATATACAGCCGCCCATGGTGTGGCATAGTGTAAAAATTATAGATGAAACTCAAAAAGAACTGACTAAACTAGCAACAAAAGCACCGAAACAATACGCACTTTATCAATTAATAGATCAACATCAAGGCATAAGTTGGGCTGAATTACGCACTCTAGGCTATAGCAAAACCCAACTGAATGCTCTAACCGCTAAAGCATTAATAACAGAAGCTAAGCAGCAACCTTGTCAATTTATTTGGCAAGAACACGCATTAGCAGAAGAAAACAAACAAGTACTCTCTACCGAGCAAGCAATTATTGTTGCGGCAATTAATCAATCTCTTGAACAGTTTGTTTGTCATTTAATTGATGGCATTACCGGCTCAGGCAAAACCGAAGTTTACTTACAAGCGATGGAAAAAGTACTCTCTAATAATCAGCAAGTGTTAGTGATAGTGCCTGAAATTGGCCTAACGCCACAAACGTTATTGCGTTTTGAACAACGATTTAATGTGCCTATTTGTTTACATCACTCCAACTTAAATGACACTGAACGTTTAGACACCTGGCTTAATGCTCAACAAAATAGTGCCGCTATTGTGATTGGTACCCGTTCTGCGGTTTTTTCTCCACTGCATAAATTGGGTATGATTATTGTTGATGAAGAACACGACAGTTCATTAAAACAACAAGACAGCTTTCGTTATCACGGACGAGACATTGCTATTTTACGTGCCCGACAATTAAATATCCCCATTGTGCTAGGTAGCGCTACGCCCAGTTTTGAATCGCTACAAAATGCCCTTTCAGGAAAATATCAATACCATCAATTACACAAACGCGCAGGACAAAGCAGTAAAGCGAAAATATCACTCATTGATGTGGCCAAACAACAAATGGAGTTTGGCCTTTCCGGTAGTTTGAAACATGAAATAACACAAACACTAGCGCGCGGTGAACAGGTACTCGTGTTTTTAAATCGTCGTGGTTATGCGCCAGCGATTAATTGCCAAGAATGTCATTGGCTTTGCGATTGTCAACGCTGTGATAAACCTTACACTTTTCATCAAAAACAGCAGTTAATGATATGCCATCACTGTGGTAGCCAAAAACGTGTACCAAGACAATGCCCTAACTGTGGCAGTATTCGTATTGCACCGGTTGGACAAGGAACAGAACAACTTGAGCAACGTATCAGTGAAATATTTCCTGATGTAAGCGTAGTAAGAATTGATAGAGACAGTACTCGAAGAAAGGGCGAGTTAACAAAGTTATTACAAGAAATTACCGAGAAAAAACATCAACTATTGATTGGTACGCAAATGCTTGCCAAAGGTCATCATTTTCCGGATGTAACGTTGGTGGCTGTATTGGATGGCGATGGCGCGTTATTTAGTTTTGATTTTCGTGCAAGCGAAAACATGGCTCAATTGCTTATTCAAGTTGCAGGTCGTGCGGGTCGTGCTAGTAAGCCCGGACAAGTACTTGTACAAACCAGTTATCCTGATCATCCTTTATTACAAGATCTAGTGCATAACGGCTATCAACATTTTGCCAGACAAGCGTTAATTGAACGTAAACAAGCAAGATTACCCCCGTTTAGTTTTCAAGCATTGATCCGCGCTGAAGCAAATTACCCGAGTTATCCTGAAAAATTTTTACGAATACTTACTGAGCAAACGTTAATCAACTGTGAGTTTGCCGGCCCTGTGCCTGCGGCAATGGAAAAAAAAGCGGGTAAGTTCCGTTACCATCTAATCCTGCAAGCAAAATCCAGAAAAGAGTTACATGTCGCTATTTTGCAGTTATTGACTGCAATACCAAATAACGAATTTCAACCTAAAGTACGATGGAGTTTAGATATAGACCCTATTGATTTAAACTGGTGACACGTTAGAATAACAAAACTTTTCCGCGACTCTTCTGTTATTCATGCCAAATCAAGATTATATTGCTCGCAAACCTGCAAAAAAGAAAAAAAATAATCCTTACAAAAAAAGCACACCTCTTCCTGCCTCTAAATCAACAGTTAAAGCCAAACTTATTGGCTTTATCGTTATAATATTAATTGCCGCCTTTGCCTATGGTTTGTGGTTTTTAAAAACAAGCCCGCAAACTAAAGCCCCTATTCAAACTGAAACAACTGCGCCTGCAACAAAAGAAACACATTTACCTACAGCACCGAAAGAAAAATGGACCTATGTTGAAAACCTAAAAACTAAAGAAATCGAAGTGGGTCAATATGAAGTAACACAAAAAGGTCCTTATAGATTACAGTGCGGGTCATTCAAAACAACAGCACGCGCTGAAATATTAAAAGCGACCATAGCTTTTGTAGGACTTGAAGCCTTTATAAAAAAATCGGTTGGTCGCAATGGTACTTGGTATAAAGTGATATTAGGTCCTTACGCTCGCAAAAGATTGGCAGAACAAGATAAGCATAAATTAAGAAACAATCGTGTCAATCGTTGCCAAGTTCTCTTATGGAAATAATTTAACTCTCTCCTTGAAAACTCAGCAATGATCCCAATTTCATTTACATTAAAAATATAATTATTCGGATTGAACGTTAATATGACTACTATCGTTTCTGTTAGACGCAATGGCAAAGTCGCCATTGGTGGTGATGGGCAAGTATCACTTGGTAATACCGTAATGAAAGGTAACGCAAAAAAAGTACGCCGTTTATACAATAACAAAGTGCTTGCTGGTTTTGCTGGGAGTACTGCCGATGCTTTTACTTTATTCGAACGCTTTGAAAGTAAGCTTGAACAACATCAAGGCCATTTAACCAAAGCGGCTGTCGAATTAGCAAAAGATTGGCGCAGCGATCGCGCCTTGAGAAAACTTGAAGCATTACTTGCTGTCGCCGATGAGACTGCCTCATTAATCATTACCGGCAATGGCGATGTTGTTCAGCCTGAACACGATTTAATTGCTATTGGTAGCGGTGGAAATTTTGCTCAATCTGCAGCAACCGCCTTATTAGAAAATACCGACTTAAGTGCTAAAGAAATAGTCGAAAAATCATTAACTATTGCGGGTAACATCTGTGTATTTACCAACCATGAACAAACCATAGACGAATTATAGCGATAGTAACCGTTACAAGTGACAAAATTATTGTCTTGGTACCGAAACTAAGACGAAATGAGGATTAAAACATGTCAGATATGACACCACGTGAAATTGTTCATGAATTAGACAGCCATATTATTGGTCAAAGTGATGCTAAACGCGCTGTTGCTATCGCTTTAAGAAATCGCTGGCGTCGTATGCAGTTGAATGAAGACTTACGCAACGAAGTCACCCCAAAAAACATTTTGATGATTGGCCCAACAGGTGTTGGTAAAACTGAAATTGCTCGCCGTTTAGCTAAATTAGCCCGTGCACCTTTTATTAAAGTTGAAGCAACAAAATTCACCGAAGTGGGTTATGTCGGTAAAGAAGTAGAGACCATTATTCGAGATCTAGCCGATATGGCTATCAAGATGGTTAAAGAAGACGAAATGAGTCGCGTGCAACATCTAGCAGAAGAAGCGGCAGAAGAACGTATTTTAGATATTTTATTACCGCCTGCTCGTGATGGTTTTGGTAATGATGAAAAAGGTGAAGAGAGTAATACTCGTCAAATTTTTCGTAAAAAACTACGCGAAGGCAAACTAGACGATAAAGACATTGAGCTAGATTTAGCCGCACCACAAGTTGGCGTTGAAATTATGGCTCCTCCTGGTATGGAAGACATGACGTCACAATTACAAAGCATGTTTCAAAATATGTCGAGTGATAAAACCAATAAACGTAAACTAAAAATTAAAGACGCTTTTAAAGCGCTACAAGAAGAAGAAGCATCTAAAATAGTAAATAACGATGACATTAAACAAAAAGCAATTTATGCAGTAGAGCAAAATGGTATTGTTTTTATTGATGAAATTGACAAAATTTGTCGACGCGCTGACAGTAATAGTGGTGGCGATGTTTCACGTGAAGGTGTACAACGTGATTTGCTTCCGTTAGTAGAGGGCTCAACGGTTAGCACTAAGCATGGCATGATAAAAACAGATCATATTTTATTCATTGCTTCAGGGGCATTTCAAATGGCTAAGCCATCTGATTTAATTCCAGAATTACAAGGTCGTTTACCTATTCGTGTTGAATTAAAAGCGTTAACCTCTGATGATTTTGTTAGAATTTTAACTGAACCTTTCGCTTCACTAACCGAGCAATATATTGCACTGTTAGAGACTGAAGGCGTAAACATTGCCTTTAGCGACGATGGTGTTCAGGCGATAGCCAATGCTGCTTGGCAAGTAAACGAAACTACCGAAAACATTGGTGCACGTAGACTACACACTATGATGGAACGCTTAACAGAAGAGTTATCTTTTCATGCCGATGAACGCTCAGGTGAAACCATACTTATCAACAAAAGTTATGTTGATAACATATTAAGTGAAGTGGTAAAAGACGAAGATTTGAGCCGCTTTATACTGTAAACCTAAACAAAAAACTTTAAACGTTGTGAGTTATCAATAAACCCTATGATTATTACCGGTTTTATTATCAATAATACGGACAAAAACCTTACTCTTACTATCGTTAAGAGTAAGGTTGCTCAATTAAGCTTTGAATATTTACGCGTATTTACCCCAACAGCGGGTAATAAACAACCAGCATTGGTTACCCATAAAAAATCGATAACCTTGACCACAATAGAAAATGTTGGCAAACACGGTTATCGGCTTACTTTTGATGATCAACACACTGCTATTTATTCTTCAAATCATCTTGAATTGCTCATAAAAGAGCATGATCAACGCTGGCAACATTACTTAGGTGAGCTTAAAGCCTCGGGTCACTCACGTGAAGCAATGATCAATTTTACTCAATTATAAAATACTTCGAAGGTATAGGGTTAATAGAACAAGGCTAGCTGCTAATGGTACCGGTAAAGTATTAGTTATTGGATAATGCAAGTGCTAATAGGCGTGTCTAATGTAGGTACCGTCTAAGACCTTACCAACACTATATTGGCTCACTATGATCAGTAATCATTTCGAGTTCCGTCAAAAAAGTTAAACTAGGGGCAAAGAAAGCCGCTCCAGTTTCAGCTTGGGTATATTTAAGCAGATGATCAACATTGCCATGTCCATCACCATGAATCATACTTTTTAACATCAAAGAAAATGGTTTTGGTGAATGGCAATAAGAGACGAAAAATAACCCTTGGCACTTCATGTCACCATACGGCATGCTTTGCCTTAAAATTTCAAGAGTATTACCTTGCTCATCTTTTAAACTTGTACGCTTAGTATGAGCAGTTAAGGGCTTATCTTCACTTTTATACTCAATATTATCCAGCTTGGTGCGACCATAGGTGTCTTCTTGTTCTTTATTTTTCAATGAGTTCCAGAGGGTTAAATTATGTTGATATCGTTGTGTATGCAAATAGCTACCACTTGAAAAGGTGGCGTCATCATAATCTTTCACTAAAGCGACATTTCTACGATGCATTCCTTTTGGATTTTCAGTACCATCAACAAAACCGGTTAAATCTCGACCATCTAAAAAACGAAATGCTTGTATTTGCTCAATCAATTCAACACTGTCAGCAAGCAGCTGACAAACTTTAGAACAAACAATATGATTAACATCTGCACGATCACTACGGATTTCGATATAAATATCAACATTACTACTCGGTGCTACGCGATCATCACTATTCATTGATGGAAAGGGTTCTAATAATGCAGGGCGCGTTTGCGGATAAAATTCATCCCAATAATTAGCGCCAATAGCAACAACGCCGGTTAAATTTGCTTCTGAATATTGATCTGCATAATCTTCAAACAAGGCAGGTAAACGAGATAATGCCGCCCGGATAAAAGCATTTTTATGATCTAATGCATTAAAAAGTAGATAACTGCCATGTAAATTAGGCTCAGCGCAAATACCAAATTGTTCTCTAGCCATCTGAAATTCCTAAAATTAAGGGTGTTAAATGTACCTCTCTTTATTGTACACAAAAAAAAGTATCCTGGTTAGAACACTTGTCATAAATCATGCTTATATTGGCACATCACCTCATTTAACATTCCCTGTTCATCTTTAAAGTGATTAAAAAGTGAACTTATATCAAGATAGTTCTGTTCACGCAAACCTAGGGTTTTATTTACCCTATAAGCGCTGTCATTATTATGTCAAAAAAGCTGTTGTTAGTTGTTATCAAGGCATACGTTCAATAACCAATAACAATGTGAAGCAATGCTTGTGAATAACCGCAATTTGTTTTTATCAATCACTCTTAATTTTGTTACTCTGTTGAATTAAGCTAATTTCATCAAGTAAGCAATGGGCTAGCTCCTCAACAACATCAATCTCCTCCAACTTAATTACCTGCTCTAATTCAAGGGCACTTTGCGATAGCTCAACAAAGCCAAACATGGTTGCCGCCCCCGCTATTTTATGAGCAGCTCTCGCTAAGCTATCATTATCTTTATTGTCACTATACTGTAATATATCCCGTTTATCTTGTGACAAGTTAACGATAAATGATTGCCTAATATCTGTTATATCAAAATCATTAAGGGTATTATCCTGTTCTTTTTTCTCTACTATCTGCTCAGGATAATATTGATCAATAGTCGCTAAAAATGTCTCTCTTTCTATCGGTTTTTTTAAGTGTCCATCAAAACCCAATGCTAAATATTCTATTATCTCATGAGACATAACATTAGCGGTCAGTGCATAAATAGGAAGAGTAAAACCAAGTTCCCGCAACTTCTGCAACGCTTGTATACCATCCATTACAGGCATCTGTATATCGAGAAAAGTTAAAGCGGGGTTGTGCTTAACAAACAACTCAACGGCTTCATGTCCATTACTAGCACTTAACACCTCTAATCCCAAACCTGTTAACAACCGCGTAATTAATCGTCGATTATCATCATGATCCTCTGCCAGTAAAATTTTTCCACTATAACGTTTTTTATCATAAGAAACATGAGATAGCAGTAAAGGACTGTCTATGTTGACTGATGTGGAGGAAAACTCACCAAAAGGAAGTTTAAAAACAAACGTACTCCCTTGATTAATTTCACTAGTAACTGTAATTTGACCTAGCATCATTTTGGCCAATTGATCGGACAGAAACAGCCCTAAACCGGATCCTGAAAAGCGGCGATTAATACTATTATCAGCTTGGGTAAAACTATTAAAAATTTTTGCTTGTTGCTCTTCATTCATGCCAATTCCTGTATCCGTTACAGTGAAGAGCAAGGTGTTATTTATGATAGCAATGTCTAAAGTAACCCAACCTTCACTAGTAAATTTTATTGCATTAGAACAAATATTGATTAGAATTTGTTTCAACCTTAGGCCGTCAACATTAATAACAAAAGGGCTAGGTAAGCGATCGGTAATGGTAAATGATAAATTTTTACGCTGTGCTTGTTTGGTCAAGATATCATTTAAGCTATCTACTATTTTATGTAAATTTTGCTGTCTGTTTTCTAACTCAAATTTATTTGCTTCAATTTTACTTAAATCTAAAATATCATTAATTATTTGCAGTAAGTGTAGGCTATTATTATGAATAATTTCAACTTCTTTAACTAGACTAACATCATCAAAATCACCTGAAATAATGGCTTCTGACTGACCAATAACTGCGGTCAGAGGTGTTCTGATTTCATGACTCATATTCGCTAAAAATTGATTTTTGATCGTATTGGCATTTTCTAATTCTTGAGTGAAAAACACTAATGCTTCTGTCCGTTTGTTAACTCTATTCTCTAAATCTCTGGTTAACCTATTTTCAAGGTAACGACGATAAATAAAAAATAAGAGCACCAATAAAAAAGCAGCACCTAATTTAGTAAATAGACGTTGATCATCAGCTTTAGCTAATTCTAATTGTTGAAGTTCTTGAGCTTGCTCTAAACTGGCTATTTGTTGAATTAGTTGAGTAGACTCAAATTGCGCTATTTGCTCATTAAGCATTTCATTTGATAATTTTAATTCTGCTTTTTGATAAGACAGCTGAGCATTTAATGCCTGGATTGTTTTACTTTCTAGCGCATAAATGAGTGACATTAAACCTATATTTTCATTTATCAACTTTTGGAAACCCATTTTTTTTGCTATCGTATCTGATAATTCAATATTAATGCGAGCACGTTTAATATCACCTTGGTGAAAAAATATTTTAGCTAACGTATGTAAACAACCGGAATAAACCACTTGATGACCTATTTTTTTACCCGCTGCCACTCCCATAGTTGCATATTTATGCGCTTTTTTGAGATTAGATAATTCATAATTTATTTCTGCAATATTATGAAGTTGTTGAGCAACATCATAATGATTTTCATTTTTTTGAAAGTACGTAAGTGCATTCAAAACATAGTGTTCAGCCTTTTTATATTGGGCTGCGTATTTATAGGAAACGCCTAAGTCAGCTGAAGCCTTAGCAACACCATAATAGTCATTTATACCCTGTCTTTTATGGATAACCTCTTTTAGCATACTAATAGATATATCATAACGATTGAGGCTCATATAAAGCACTGCGAGATTATAACGAACATCAATTTTGTCCATTTCATCACCAAATTGTTGATATAAAGGCTCCGCATACTGGTAACTTTTAAGCGCCGCTAACGCATGGCCTTGCTTGGTTTGCACTAAAGCAATATTATTCAATAGGTTCGCTTGCTTAATCGCTATATCTGAAGAAAAAGGCTGTTTTTGAAAGTAGTGTAACGCCGCTTGGTAAGCAAGCAGCGCTTGATCGTATTTACCTTGAAAATAAAAAATAATACCAATTAATTTATCAACTTGCGCTTGCTGTAATGGAAAATTATTTTGGTTAGTTAACGCTTTAGCTTGTTGAATGACGACTAAAGCTTTGTTTAAATCACTTAAGGTTAAATAACCACGACTTTGTAGTATCAGTATTTTTATGCGTTGAGAATGACTCAGCGCTTCATTTTCAAGTAATTGACTTAGTTGAGCAACAACGAAGGCTTTATCCTCTTGTTGTTCAATTTTTTCTAATTGCTTATCAATGTCTTGTGCTTTAACACTTAATTCTATTGCAAATAAAAATATAAAAAGCAGCAATATTCGCCACATAGTAAACCCTAAAAAAGTGGATGATTAAATAAATAAATATTCACGTTCAGTTATAGCACTAATATTTTTCAATGTAACTGTTTAGTCAACTACGTAAAGCACGATTGTATTATTTTACAACTACTATTATGATGCAATGATATTTATTCTACAGGCGGTAATCATGTTTCAAAAATTTCTTTATACCTCGCTGCTATACCTCAGTTTAATAGCCCTTGCTAATGCGACTATTGTTGAGTTCCAAACGTCACAAGGCGCCATTAAAGTTAACTTATTCGATCAAACCACGCCAAGAACTGTCGCTAACTTCCTTAAATATATTGATGAGCAACATTACACTAATTCTGTCATACATCGCGTTTCATCCGGTTTTGTTGTTCAAGGGGGCGGGTTTACTTTCGAAGGAAATTGGCCTTTAACTCGCATTGCCGCAAATCCCTCGGTGATAAATGAACCTGTTTATTCGAACGTGAAAGGCACTATTGCTATGGCTAAGCTTGGTAATGCGCCAAACAGTGCAACGGATCAATGGTTTTTTAATCTCGCAAATAATGCCAGTAATTTAGATTTGCAAAACGGTGGTTTTACCGTTTTTGGCCAAGTCATTGGTGACAGTATGGCTATTATTGAAAAAATTGCTGGTTTAGCTCGATGTCAAGACATTCCTATGCTTGATTATACATCGACACAATGTAGTAATAATGACGTACCAGGCATTGAAAATTTTGTCGTTATCAATCAAATTGATATTTTAGATCCATTTGAAGTAACCGATACTGATTTAGATCCGGTAAAAAACACGTTAATTACAACTCCTGCTCCGGATAGCGGCAGCAGTAGTGGTGGCTCTTTTACTTGGATTACAGTACTTTTTTTACTGTCTTTTTCAATGAGAAAATTGATTATTAAAACTAACTAATTAAATCGAATCCATAAAAAAAGCAGCGAAATCGCTGCTTTTTTATAATTGAAGTATTAATATTAACTTGAGATATTTTAAGTCTCTAGCATTACTAACCTCTAGTAAACTCTGGATATGCTTCCATACCACAGTCACTAATATCAACACCTTCGTACTCTTCTTCTGCCGTTACACGAATACCAATAGCCTTTTTCAGGATATACCATACAACAAAACTGGTACAGAACACCCAAACAAAGATAGTTGCTGCACCAATTAACTGACCACTAAAACTAGCGCCTGAATTAGTGATTGGCACAATAAGTAAACCAAAGAAACCCACCACACCATGAACTGAGATAGCCCCAACTGGATCATCAATTTTAATTTTATCAAGTGCAAGAATAGATAGCACCACGATAACACCGGCAATAGCACCAAAAATAGTTGCTTGTAATGGCGAAGGCGTTGAGGGCTCAGCTGTAATAGCAACAAGACCGGCTAATGCGCCGTTTAATGTCATGGTTAAATCAGCTTTCTTAAATAATATTTTAGCAAAGATTAGGGCAGCAATAGCACCTGCCGCGGCAGCAGCATTAGTGTTTAAAAATACCATTGCAACTGAGTTGGCACTATTTATGTCGGCAAGTTTTAATACTGAACCACCGTTAAAGCCGAACCAACCCATCCATAAAATAAATGTACCTAAAGTAGCCATTGGTAAATTAGCTCCCGGAATTGCATTTACTTTTCCGTCTTTAGTATATTTACCCTTACGAGCGCCTAATAATAATACGCCTGCTAATGCCGCAGAAGCACCTGCCATATGCACAATACCAGAGCCTGCAAAATCAGAAAAGCCAAGATCACCTAAGGTATAAAGACCAAAGACAGATTCACCGTTCCAAGTCCAAGCACCTTCCATAGGGTAGATAAAACCAGTTAATACAACAGTGAAAGCTAAGAAAGCCCAAAGCTTCATACGTTCAGCAACTGCGCCAGAAACAATTGACATAGCCGTCGCAACAAAAACTACTTGAAAGAAAAAGTCTGATGCATTTGAATAAACTGCACCGCCATCAAAACCAGCTTCGGCAGACTCAGCTAATACTGCGCCAACTAACGCGTCAGCATCACTTGCCCCATCGAGCGCAATACCGTTTAAAAAGACACCACCACCGTACATAATGTCGTAACCAACAATTAAGTACATAATACAAGCAATTGCATATAAGGCGATGTTCTTTGTTAAAATTTCAGTGGTATTTTTAGCTCTGACTAAACCGGCTTCTAGCATAGAGAAGCCCGCAGCCATCCACATAACTAATGCGCCACAAATCAGAAAATAAAAAGTATCCATTGCATATTGAAGTTGAAAAATATTCTGTTCCATAGTGCTTCTCCTTATAAGGCTTCTGAATCTTGCTCGCCAGTACGAATACGTACTACTTGCACAAGGTCATAAACAAAAATTTTACCATCACCAATTTTTCCGGTGTAAGCAGCTTTAGTGATGGTTTCAACTAAACGTTCAACAATATCATCGTTTACAGCAATTTCTAATTTCACTTTCGGTAGAAAGTCAACTTGGTACTCAGCGCCACGATATAATTCGGTATGTCCTTTTTGACGACCAAAGCCTTTCACTTCACTGACGGTAATACCTTCAACACCAATTTCAGAAATGGCTTCCCGTACATCATCTAACTTGAACGGTTTGATGATTGCATTAACTATTTTCATAATAAACCTCTATTGATTGTTTTCATTAAATTCTCTATTTATTACAATACAATTCGTATGCCAGATAAAATAAAATGATAAAAATCAAGCTGTTAGTTTGTTTTTTGTTATAGTAAAAATATAGGCGCACCAAAATAGTACAAAAAAATTACGTGCCGTTTTGATTTGGTGCGCCTTTGGGGGAGTTCAGGAAAAGAGGAAGGAAGGTACTATCGATCAAAGGATAAGTCGTTTCCCCTTCAACAAATTTACGTTCCGGGGAAACTAATTAGCGTAGGTAGAGAATAACGTTACTTCAATTGCCACACGCTTAAATGCGGAAAACTTAAGGTGAAATTTCGCTTATTTATTTGGATAGGACGCGTTAACTGCTGCTGTTCAATTAAAGTAAAATGTGGCGTTAGTGCTAGTGATAAACCTTCAAAACCGGTAACATTTTCACCATTTATTTTTAGCCCGCCTAACCAGTTATCTTTACTTGTTTGTTGCTCATTAAAATCATAACTTGACACAACAATAAGCAAACCCTCTGCATTTAATCTCGAATGTACTTCCTGTAAAAAAGAGCGTGGATCATAATTTTTTTCAAGTACATGCTGAGCAATAATAACGTCATAACCCTTAAAATCGCCTTTGAGGTTACTCACATCACCTTGACTAAAAAGTATATTTTCACCACAAGGCAAATCAACATCCATTAAGCTAAACTCATAAAAATCAACAATATCCCCCTCGTTTTTCAAGGTGTAACGGACTGATTTCCCTTCTTGTAAATGTACTCCATGGCGAATATAACGAGCAGAAAAATCAACCGCATCGACTTGGTTAAAGTGTTGCGCTAACATAAAGCTTGTTCGACCAACACTACAACCTAAATCAAGGCAAGTTTCAGTCGCTACTTGATATTTTTCAACACTTTTTATTACTTCATCGGTTATTTGTTGGCTATAATTCTTTACTGCTAATGGAATAGCTGTTTTAGCTTGTCCATATTGAGCATGTAATTGCTGACAAATAGTCACATCATTTTCATAATGATTGGCAGCAAGGTTAGGTAATTCATTACCTTGACTTTCTACATAACGAAAGCCCGCATGTTGAAAGAAATGACGTCGAAAAGCATACCGTGAGTGTTTCGTTGCTTCATTACCAGAAGAAATCCATGAACCCCCTTTAATTAAGTTATGTTTACCGTCAAAGGTAGGGGTAGAAAAATCATCATATAACGGATGCACATCGAAACCCTGAAATCCATCAATGGCTGATTCTGTCCATTGCCAAACATTACCGACGATATCAAACAGCCCATTGTGTTCAAATTGATCAACAGGGCAAGAAGACGCATAGCCTTCGTTATTAATATTACCCGGTGTAGTTTGCCAAGTGGTTAAATCACCTTCTACATGGTCACGTAAGCAAAGCCATTCAGCTTCAGTAGGTAACCGGATAAATTGCTTATCGTCACTTGTGTTTTGGCTGTTTTTCCAATGACAAAAAGCCTTCGCTTCAAGGTAGTTAACTTCAACAGGCCAGTTTAGCGGCAAAGGAATTTCATTTAATAAATTACGTTGCCAATAAACCTCTTCATTGTTGTTATTGATTTTTTTAAGCCAAAAGTGAGGCATTGTCGCTTTCGTAAAGGCAAGCCACTGTTGCCCTTCTTCGGTCCAATAATCCTGTTGCTGATAACCTTTAGCCTCAATAAAAGCTAAATATTCTTGATTAGAAACAACATGCTTGGATGTACTAAAATCCTTAACGTTTAACTGATCATATCCATACTCATTATCCCAACCAAACGTATCATCAGTAACGGGTTTACCAAATTCAATTAACCGCCCTTTGATTGGTACCAATTCATTAATAGGCGCGTTACCTGTTTGCTGACAAGTAGACCAAGGCTCAGCCTCAGTCAGGTATTTCAGCGGTAACATACGCATAATGACTGACGAGGTTTCAAGGTGAATCCGTTCATGTTCGCAGCCCATCAGCATAATCCAAGCTAATGAGTCTTGGGTAATGGGTAATGAAAGTGGCATGTCATCAATTAAACTTTCAATCAACTCAGCTACTTGCTGCCTATAAGCCCTGACTTCATTTACACTAGGCCAGTCATAATGCTCACTATTAAGATCATCCCAACTCATTTCATCAACGCCAACGGCACAGATAGCTTCTAATTTTCCATTAACACGCTCAGAAATAAATTTACCTAATATCAGTTTATTGATATAAAAAGTAGCGGTATGACCAAAATAAAAAATCAGCGGATGACGTAAACGTTCAGGCCTTAAATAATAAGCACTATCGTCATTAATAAGCGAAAAAAGAGACTCATATTCAGTCCATGTTTGCTTGAAATAGTCTTTTAATTCATCTCTTTTAGCGCTGACACTCTCGCCATTTAGCAACGGAGGCTTAGCTCGTTTTTTATTACTGAAATTCATAAATCAATTACTTATTTTATTTAGTTAATTTAGTTAATTAGATCCGTTAGTTAACAATGCTTACCTGATATTTCGCTAGTATTTCTTGCTGTATTTTATCGCCTAATTTTATAGGGCAGTCAATTACATTTTTCACTTTCACACTAGTCGTTTTTTCTTCTATAAAATTCATACTATCGCTAAACCAAGTGCTGTCTTTGAATAAATCAAAGGCACCCAAATTGGCCACATTTTCTTTATCGGTAAAAAGCGACTGTGGTAAAGCTATAGGAATAAAGTTATCGGTTAATAAATGCGGGTCTTTTTCATAGGCATGCACTGCATCTACTACATTTATTAAGCCATAAAGTATATTAATAAAGGGGTTGTATTGGATACTCGCTGCGCCCAACCTGTGTTCTATTCGAGCTGTTTTTTTCCAGTTTTGTTGTACGGATAAAACGTTATTATGACTATCATATAATAACGGTTCTTCACCCATCTTTTGATTATGCTTACCAAGTTTTTTATACAAGGCAATACTCCCTTGATGACCACCCGATATATCTACAGGTGAACAGAGCTCTTGCGCTAAACCATAACGTGTTTTCAACGCTAAACGTTCAAAAGCCGCTTCTTCAGGTAAATACAACAAACAACACTCTAAACTAGTGCGTAAAAAACAATGTTGTAAATACTCGCCAAAGCCTTCTTCAGCAATAAGATTATTGCCGCTACTATCAAGTACGCTAACATTTAACTGCACCGCATTAGGAATATGAACAGCACGCGTATCATTGGTAAAAATTTGACTAGAGCCTGCAATAAGTTTCCCTTGATCGCCAGACCAAACCACTGGTTGAATCAACGTTTCTATTGCGGATTTTTTTCCATAAAGTTGTTGAAAAAGTTTTGGTAATTTGGTGATTACTCGCTGTAAATTATGTGCTTCTTTTAATGGTGTTTGACCGTTAAAAAGTGATACATATTCCCATTGATTTCGCCAATATTCACAGACAATTTCACCTTCAATATTTAACTCGCCTAAACACTGGTTAATCAGGCTAAAATCTAATTTTTGATCCCCGTTATTTTCAAAACGATAACAGCCCTCTAATTCAAAATGGATTTGTGCTCTATAACCTAGCTGCGCTAAGTAATTCTGCACGAGGGTGATTGCATCTATTGTTAAATGCTGTAGTAGTGATGATTGTTGAATAAAATTATTAGTCATTGTGCGGTGAGAATTATTACCAAAATTGATTTTTTTAGAGACGAATAGGTATCGTTTTCGATATTTTACGACTGATTTTTTACCACTCATTTGCTATGATGTAACGCCTTATAACCTTAAAAATATAAGTATTAGCTGTTTTTAGCGTCAATTGATTTTACAATACTAACAGATATATTCACTGGCTGGTTATCATCATTGTCATCTCCAAAAAATTAATCTAGCCCAACATACTCATAGTGTACGTAACTAACTGAAGATAAGTTCACTGTCATACATAACTTATTGAAACTTAGTGCATGGCAGGGCTTAAAAACAATAGTAGAGTGCTTAATAACACGACTGAATCAGAAAAAATTAAGATAGCAGCCAAAGTGATGGCGGATTTACTAACCAATACGTTTAACGGCGATTATTTAAACAGTTTGTGAAATTCTGTAACCGAAAAACCTTTTAATAATTGATCTCCTATCTTGAGTACAGGTACACCTCGTAGCCCCGTGGCTGAAAATTCTTTTTGCCCTTTTGCCGTTTTTACATTACATAATCGATAAGGTATTTTTTGCTGTTCTAGATAGTGTTTCGCACTTTCACAATGAGAACACTTATCCATACTATAAAGCACCACTCGTTTCATAAGTCTTCCTTAAACATTATTACAATAATATCAATGATTATACCAAGCTATACGCAAAAAAAAACAGCGACGCTAAGTTCGCGGTTGATATTGTTTTCGAACCGCTTAACTTGTATTACATTGCATTGCCATAAACCAACCACAATCTATACATAGAGGCCTACAAATCAGTAAATCCGTAATAACAACAAAAGCCATTTATGGAAGTAACACTCGCGTGAATATTCTAATCCTGAGATACATACTTAATACCCTAATAGACTAAAAATAACTAAGATGTAGGCCTAGCTCTTTTTTTCAGCTATAAATTCTTTATAATATATTGTATAAAATAAACAATTGAATAAATGGTAAAACCCGATGGTTATTGAATATAAAACTAGAACACAGTTAGTTGTTGAAATAATTAGAGAAAAAATATTAAGTGGTGAAATTGTTGCTGGACAAGCATTACGTCAAGTCGCATTAGCAAATGAGTTAAATGTTAGCCGTATTCCCGTTCGTGAAGCATTATTGCAACTTGAAGCGGAGGGTTTAGTCACTTTTGAACCTCACAAAGGTGCTAGCGCTACCAAGCTAAGTGCAGCTCAAGTCGATGAACTATTTGAACTTAGAGCGATGATAGAAGGTGATTTACTAGCCGCTTCATTAGTACATATTTCTGACGATGCATTAGTACAAGCTACCGATATTTTGGTGAATCTTGATAGTGCTTTAGGCAAAGAAAATGCAGCAAATACTTGGAGTGAATTAAACTCTGCCTTTCATAACTGCTTGTATTCTGGCGCAAATCGTCCACAAACAGCGAATTTAGTTAACATTTTGAATAAAAACGCTGATCGTTATATTCGTATGCATTTATTATGGGCTGGCGGTATTTCAAAAGCAGGCCCTGAGCATGCGGAGCTTTTAGCTTTTTGTAAGGCGCGAGATATTGATAATGCGGTGGCCAAATTAAAACTGCATATCCTTAACTCTCGTGATGAAATAAAAGCATTTTTATCACAACGTGAAGCCAGTTAGATCTTATACTGGGTCAATGCATTTTAATTAATCTATGATTTTTTGCGCTCATTGGCAAGAAGATAATATTCCTAATAGGCTAGTGTAAGGAAGTAAAGTAAATAGAGAAAAACTAGTTTTGATAACCCCAACGCGGCATGATTTTTTGTTCTATACCGAGGTGATCCAAAACTCGACCTACCATAAAATCAATTAAATCATTAATAGATTTAGGTTGATGGTAAAAACCCGGCGCGGCAGGCATTATCGTTACCCCTTGTTGGGATAAACTTAGCATATTAGTGAGGTGAATTGTTGATAACGGTGTTTCTCGTACCATTAAAATTAACTGTCCACGTTCTTTAATGACCACATCAGCGGCGCGTTCAATTAAGTTATCGCTCATACCTTGGCTAATCGCTGCTAATGTACCTGTTGAACAGGGGCAAACCACCATTTTCTTAGGCGCAGCGGAGCCAGAAGCTACTGGCGAGAACCACTGCTCTTTGCCAAAAACAATGATTTGTTCAGCCTTCGTTTGGTATTTTTCAACGAGCAATGCACTTGCTGCATCAGGCGAGGCAGGCAATTTAAAATCAAGTTCGGTATCAAGTACTATTCTGCCGGCACTTGAGCACAGTAAATACACTTGGTAATTAGCCACAAGTAAGCATTCTAACAAGCGTAAAGCATAAGCAGATCCTGAAGCACCGGTAATGGCTAAAGTTATCTTTTTATCAAATTGTACTGTGTTTAGTGCTGCCAAAAGCCTATTCCCTCTTTCTAATTAATGGTTGCTGGTTATATTTAGTTACGGTTAATTGCGGTTAATATTTTTTCATGAATATTAGCAAAGCCGCCATTACTCATCACCACTATAGTATCGCCCACTTGGCTTTGCTCAACAATTTTAACCACTAAATCGTCAATATTTTTTTCCACAAAACACGGCGGTTGACAAGTTTCAATTAAATCACTGACTGACCATTTTATTTGTTCATCTTGAAAAATAAATACTTGGTCCGCTTGTGCTAAAGATAACGGTAAAGCAGCTTTATGAACGCCAGACTTCATAGTGTTTGAACGCGGTTCAAGTACTGCCAATACACGCCCTTTTTGCGCATTTTTATGGTTTAAATAGTTTTGATTATCCACTTTTGCCCGCACAGCCGCCAAGGTTTTAGCAATAGCCGTTGGGTGATGCGCAAAATCATCATAAACACTGATGTCATTCGCTACACCACGTAACTCAAATCGACGCTTACTGTTCACAAATAGAGCTAAGGCTTCAATGGCTATATGGCTTGGCACGCCTACATGGCGTGCAGCGGCGATCGCCATTAAGGCATTATCAATATTAAAGTCACCAATAAGCGGCCATTTAACTATTCCCTGCTCTTTACCCTTAAGCATTACGATGAACTCACTGCCATCAGCAATCAGTTTTTTCGCCTGCCAACCATTAGCACATGCGCTGTGCTCTGTCGGTGTCCAGCAGCCCATTGCCAACGTGTCATTAATTGCCAGTTCATTTTTCGGAGATAAAATCAATCCATTACTGGGAACCATTCGAATAAGATGATGAAATTGTCGTTGAATATCTGACAAGTCATTAAAAATATCACCATGATCAAACTCTAAATTATTAATTACTAGAGTTCTTGGGCGATAATGAACAAACTTAGAACGCTTATCAAAAAAAGCGGTATCGTATTCATCCGCTTCAATAACAAAAAAGGGTGCGTTGCCTAAACGCGCTGAACATGAAAAATTTTGAGGTATACCACCAATAAGAAAACCCGGTGATAAATGCGCGTATTCTAAAATCCACGCCAGCATACTACTGGTAGTGGTTTTACCATGCGTCCCAGATACGGCTAATACCCAGCGATCTTTGAGCACATTTTCTAATAACCATTGCGGACCAGAAATATAAGGAATATTACGATCAAGCATATACTCAACCATGACATTGCCACGAGACATGGCATTGCCAACAATGACTAAATCCGGCTCATCGTTAAAATGTTCAGTTTTATAACCCTGCTTTAATTCAATACCTAACTGCTCTAGTTGCGTACTCATGGGAGGATAAACATGTGCATCACAGCCGGTAACATGAAAACCCAGCTCTTTGGCTAGCGCGGCAATACCGCCCATAAAAGTACCGCAAATACCAAGAATATGAAGGTGTTGAATTTTATTTGTCATGGTGTGTAAAAATTAGTTGAAATAGGATGAAACATTATGTCGCTTAATATACCTTAGACTCCCATAAAAAGTAAAAAAATATTAAACAAAATATGCCAACAGTAACTGTCAGTAATCTATACATTTACCCGATTAAATCAACGATGGGGATCAGTTTGGCCCAAACCAGTATTGATGAATTGGGTTTAGCTTTTGATCGACGCTTTGTTATTAGCGATAACTCAGGGCAATTTATCTCCGCCCGTACTGAGCCAACACTCTGTTTGGTCACCACGATACTTACCGAGCATGGAATAGCGCTATCGGCTCCCACCATGCCAACGCTAACACTAATGTATAAAAGTTTTAGTAAGCAATACAAAAATGTAAACGTGTGGGACGATGACGTAGCGGGACAACTTTGCTCAACTGAGGCTAACTCGTGGTTTAGTGATTATTTACAACGCCCATGTCAGTTGTTATATTTTGGCAAAGCATCAACGCGCGAAAAAGGATTGAAAACAGCTAAAGCACGAAAACTCGCTTTTTCTGATGGTTATCCACTGCTATTGATTTCTCAAGCATCGTTAGATGATCTCAATCAACGGCTATTAACTGATAATCAAAAAACGGTTTCAATGGCGCAATTTCGCCCCAATATTGTTGTTGATAATTGTCTACCCTTTGCCGAAGATGGTTGGCAATATATACGTATTGGTGACATGGAGTTTAAAGTCAGTAAACCTTGTGAGCGCTGCATATTTACGACAGTGAATCCAGAGAACGGAATAAAAGATGCTCAACAGCAACCGCTAAGTACGCTGAAAACATATCGACAAACTAGCAATGGTGAGGTGTTATTCGGTCAAAATTTAATACCATTAACGACTGGCCGCATAAAACAAGGTGATACACTCACCGTTGGCAAGTCACAGCAACCCCCTATGTTTACTCAACCTAACTCAACGCCCGGTACAACAACAGTGAATAAAAAGAAAAAAGTTACCATACAGTTTGAAACCTGGAATAAAACCCACCCTGCAGATAACCAGAAAACGGTATTAGAGCATGGTGAGGAAGCAGGATTAATTATCCCTTATTCTTGTAGAGGTGGTATGTGTGGTCGCTGTAAAGCCAAATTAATCAGTGGCGAAGTAACTCAATTAGCGGATGATGGTTTATCAGCAGAAGAAAAACAACAAGGGTATATTTTATGTTGTTCTAGCATTCCGCAAAGTGATGTAGTGATTAAACATAGATAGCATAAGTTGCTAGCACTAAAGTTGATAACCAACTTAGCAGTACCCAACAAAATAATTTAAATACATCACTAAAGCATTTAAATTATTTTGATTGTTGGACTAAGAAACAAAACCAATAAAATCATGTTGAATTTTGTGAAATTGCATTAGAATGACCGCGGTTTTCATAGTTAGGCTTATCGACTTTGTTATTAATGATCGACAATTACGACTCTTTCACCTTCAATCTAGTGCATTATTTTCAAGCGCTAGGTCAAGAAGTAAAGGTTTTTCGTCATGACGAAATTAGTTTAGTAGAGATTGAAAAACTAAAACCTTCATACCTCGTTATTTCTCCTGGCCCTTGTGCTCCCGATAATGCGGGAATATCTTTGGCCGTTGTAGAACACTTTGCCGGACGTATTCCTTTGCTAGGTGTATGCTTAGGACACCAATGTATTGCTCAACATTTTGGCGCTAAAATAAAAAAAGCTAAACAATTGATGCATGGTAAAACCAGTGTCATTCAACATGATGGCAAAGGGTTATTTCAGCAGCTAAAAAACCCTTTACGCGTTACACGTTATCACTCACTTATTGTCGATGAGCAATCCCTTTCTGATGAATTAACCATAACCGCTTGGAGTATTGATGATCAGGGTAATAAAGATGAAATTATGGCGTTGCAACATAAGCAGCTTGCGATTTACAGTGTACAATTTCATCCCGAATCAATTTTAACAGAGCAAGGTCAGGCGCTTTTACAAAACTTTATTGAGTTATACAAAAAGTAATGGTATCAAATTAATCCTTTATGGGTATAAATCGATAAATTGTTGCGGCTTATGGTCAATAGTACGTTCGAAAACAAGTAACGAAGACGTTTTATATTGAAGACGCTGTACCCATGTTTTATTCAAGATATAAAATTGAATAAAAAAGATATTTTTATCTCAAATAAAAGTGACATTGACCAAATAAAATTAAGCGTTAACTAAATTCAGTGCGTTTACATAAAATTATTTATGATTATTTATGAAATTGACCACGCTATAGCATTCATCAAGCCAGTACTTTCCCACTAACAAAAGTATCCTTTCTAACTGATTTACTAACTACTTATAAATATTCACAAAACTTGAATAAAACCCTCAATCCTTTATTTTTAATAGCCTACAGAGTCATTAAACAAGACAAAGATACTTTATCCTGTCATACTTACCGCCTATTTTTGAGGTAAGTGACTTTCTTGCTTATACCCGTTCCACCAATCAATGAGGATTTAAAAATGTCAGAACATTTTCCTGTAAGCCGCGATACATTTGATGATGTCATGGTACCAAACTATGCGCCTTCTGCTGTTATTCCTGTACGTGGTCAAGGCTCTCGAGTGTGGGATCAACAAGATAAAGAGTATATCGATTTTGCGGGCGGCATTGCAGTGAACTGTTTAGGACATTGTCATCCCGCTTTAGTCGGTGCGTTAAAAGAGCAAAGCGAAAAAATTTGGCATTTATCCAATGTAATGACCAATGAACCTGCGTTACGCTTAGCCAAAAAATTAGTGGATGCGACTTTTGCTGATAAAGTCTATTTTGCTAACTCGGGTGCTGAATCAAACGAAGCGGCATTAAAATTAGCTCGTCGTTGGGCGCTAGAAGTTCATGGCAGTGATAAAACTCAAATAATAGCCTTTAAACAAGGTTTTCATGGTCGTACTTTTTTCACGGTAACTGTTGGTGGCCAAGCAGCCTATTCAGATGGTTTTGGTCCAAAACCTGGTGATATCGAGCATGCTGAATATAATAACCTCGAAAGTGTTAAAGCATTAATTTCAGATAAAACCTGTGCAATTATGGTTGAACCATTACAAGGCGAAGGTGGCATTGTATCGCCAACAGCTGAATTCATTCAAGGCTTACGCGAATTATGTAATGAACATAACGCACTATTAATATTTGATGAAGTTCAAACCGGTGCTGGTCGTTTAGGTGAACTTTATGCCTATATGGATCTTGGTGTAATACCAGACATATTAACCTCAGCTAAAGGTTTAGGTGGCGGTTTCCCTATTGGCGCTATGCTTACAACTAATGCAATAGCCGAGCACTTAAAAATAGGTACTCACGGAAGTACTTATGGTGGCAATCCATTAGCTTGTGCTGTTGCAGAAGCAGTTATTGACACAATTAAGACGCCCGAAATACTTGCTGGCGTAAAGGCTAAAGCACAAATTTACAACGATGGTTTAAAATCAATTAATACTAAGTATAACGTTTTTAGTGAAATTCGTGGTAAAGGCTTACTTATTGGCGCGGTATTAAACGAGCATTACCAAGGTAGAGCTAAAGACTTTCTAAATGCCGCGATGGCTGAAGGAGTAATGACATTAGTTGCGGGCCCGAGCATATTACGTTTTGCTCCATCATTAGTCATTCCTGATGAAGATATTCTTGAAGGTTTAACACGTTTTGAAAAAGCGGTCGCTTCATTAACATCCTAAGTTACAGTGCTGTTTAATTCCTTTAGTCACTTTCATCTATACAGAAATGAAAGCACCTAAAGGTTTTCTCTCATCATCGAGAACTATTTATGATTATTATCCGCCCTATTAAAGCGACTGATTATAACGATTTACATCGTATTGCCATTGATTCAGGTTATGGCTTTACTTCATTGCCTGTCAACGAAGATATATTAAAAAAACGTATTGACCACTCGGAAGAATCTTTCCGTGTACAGGCTAGTGAACCCGGTAATCAAGGTTATTTATTTGTCATGGAAGATACTCAAACAGGCCAGGTTGTTGGTACTGCGGGTATAGAAGCCGCTGTTGGTTTAGATAATGCTTTTTATCATTATCACTTAGGTAAAGTGGTACATAGTTCACGTGAACTAAATATTCACAATACCGTTGAAACGCTAGCTTTATGTAATGATTACACGGGGGCTACCGAAATTTGCACTTTATTTCTCCAAGAAAGTCACCGTAAAAACGGTAATGGCCGGTTTTTATCACGCTGTAGATTTTTGTTTATGGCTGAGCATAGCGAGCGCTTTGCTAATTGTGTGATTGCTGAAATGCGTGGAGTGAGTGATGAGCAAGGTAGATCACCTTTTTATGATTGGCTTGAAGAGCATTTTTTATCTATTCAATTTACTGAAGCCGATTATCTAACCGGTATAGGTAACAAGGATTTTATAGCCGAATTGATGCCTAAATACCCGGTATATGTCAGTTTACTAAGTAAAGAAGCTCAGCAAGTGATTAACAAGGTGCACAGTAATACTGTACCCGCTCTACGCTTACTTGAAGCAGATGGGTTTTCTCGTCGTGGTTATATTGACATTTTTGATGCAGGCCCAACAGTTGAAGCAGAGCTTAAACAAATAAGAGCCATTCGTGATAGTGATAAGTATCAAGTATTAATTGATGATGCCTGCGGCAGCGAAAGCAACCAAAAATATATTATATGCAATACCAAGGTTGAAGGTTTTCGAGCAACACAAGTCAAATTAACACTACGTGAAACTGCAAATCAAGTAGTGATCACTAGCGAAACTGCACAAGCGTTACAAGTACAACAAGGTGACTGGGTTCGCCTTCTTAGTAACTAATAACCAAATTTTAATAGGAATAAATATGTCTACCAATTATTCAGATAAGGTCCAACTTATTAATGGTCAATGGCAAGCAGGTTTAGGCCATGATGTTCGTTCAGTTAACCCTGCACGTAACGATGTTATTTGGCAAGGAAAAACAGCATCACCTGAACAAGTAGTACAAGCGATTAATAGTGCACGTACTGCCTTTGAAAGTTGGTCAACGATCAGTTTTGATGAGCGTGTTAGTGTCATAAAAAAATTCGCTGAAGTACTTGGCGAAAATAAAGAAGCATTAGCTAATACCATCGCCTTAGAAACAGGAAAACCTCGCTGGGAAACGCTAGGTGAAGTAGGCGCTATGGTAGGTAAAATTAATATTTCGCTGAATGCTTATAAAGAGCGTACTGGTACTGTTGAAAACCCTATGCCAGGAGCCAAAGCGTTTATTCGTCATAAACCCCATGGTGTGGTTGCCGTGTTTGGTCCATATAACTTCCCAGGGCATTTACCCAATGGCCATATTGTACCGGCCCTTATTGCGGGTAACACCATTGTATTTAAACCTAGTGAATTAACACCAAAAGTGGCAGAGGAAGTATTAAAAATTTGGCAAACTGCCGGTCTTCCTGCGGGTGTTATTAACCTTGTGCAAGGTGAAATAGAAACGGGTAAAGCACTGGCAAGTAATAAAATGATCGACGGATTATTCTTTACTGGCAGCTCAGCAACCGGTCACTTTTTACATGAACAATTTGGCGGACAACCGGGTAAAATATTAGCCTTGGAAATGGGTGGAAATAACCCGCTTATAGTGAAAGATGTTACTGACATCACTGCGGTTGTTCACGACATTGTCCAATCAGCTTTTGTAACCACAGGCCAACGTTGTACTTGTGCTCGTCGATTATTCATTGAAAAAGGCGAACAGGGCGATGCGATTATAGCCAAGCTAATTGAAGTAACTAACGCCTTAACTATTGGTTATTATGACGATGAAGAGCAGCCTTTTATTGGCTCAATGATTTCAGAGAAAGCCGCTTTATGTTTGGTTGCTGCTCAGCAAAAATTGCTTGATTTAGGGGCGAGTTCACTCATTGAATTAAAACACATTGAAGAAAAGACTGGCTTTATTTCGCCGGGTATTATTGATGTTAGCAATATTGTTGCTGATGTACCTGACGAAGAATACTTTGGCCCGTTATTAAAAGTCTATCGTTACACTGACTTTGACGCCGCGATAGATGAAGGAAATAACACGGGCTTTGGCTTATCTGCTGGTCTACTCAGTGATAGTGAAGATTTATACAACCACTTCTTCACACGTATTCGTGCTGGTATTGTTAACTGGAATAAACCTATTACTGGCGCAAGTAGTGCCGCACCTTTTGGTGGTATAGGTGCTAGTGGTAATCATAGAGCCAGTGCTTTTTATGCCGCTGATTACTGTGCTTATCCTGTCGCTTCTGTGGAAGCTGACAAAGTAGCACTACCTACGACATTAAGTCCCGGTATTAAGCTTTAACATGTTAAAAGATACTTTTATTTTTGCACACAAAAGAGAAGCAGGGTTTCGCCCTTGCTTTTTTAAAAGTATCGATCAACTTTAACTATTGATGGTAGCGTATGCTGTCGTCAGTATTCCTCTGTATCTTTAGACCCCCATTCGCTGCCTTAAACGATTAAACCCGACACTATTCACCTCACTTTAGGAAAAGTGTCATTTCGTAGCGTATTTATCTAAATCTTGTGCATAAATGCGGCTACCCTCATTGAATACATCATGAGGATGACAGTAGGTAAATAGATACTTTACTTATTTATTAACTATCTATAGGCATAATTATGACTGTAAAAGTAACAGACCTTTTTGATAAAATTTGGCAACAATATTTAACAGTAACGCCTTCAGCAAAAAAGATTCATCACTTGCTAGGTAATGGCAATGACATTATTAACGATCATGTCGCTTATCGTACTTTCAATATTGAGAAAGTGAATTTAGATAAGTTGGCAAAGCACTTTATTTCAATTGGCTATACTGAATGTGGGCAATATGATTTTTCGGCAAAAAAATTAACCGCTAAACATTTCGAACACAATACAGAGACTATGCCTAAAGTGTTTATCAGTGAATTTCGTGTTGAGGAGTTTTCAGATGAAATACAAACCATCATTCATAACCTCGTTGATCCGCTACCTGACACTATTAGCGAACAAGCAGACTTTCTCCATTCTGGTCGCCCTTGGCAAATAAGTTCAGCTGATTACAATACATTACTGGCGAAAAGTGAATACGCAGCATGGTTGGCTGCTTGGGGTTATCGCGCCAACCACTTCACTGTCAGCATCAATCACCTTGATGGTTTTGATTGTATTATAGAGGTCAATAACCGTCTTAAAAATGCTGGCTACACCTTGAACAGTGCAGGTGGTGAGATTAAAGGTGATGAAACGGTAAAATTAGAGCAGTCATCTATTTTAGCTGATAAAGCACCAGTTCAATTTTCTGATGTTACCTTAGAAATTCCAAGTTGTTTTTATGAGTTTGCTAAACGTTATCCATCAGCCGATGGTAAGCTATACACTGGTTTTGTTGCCACTTCTGCCGATAAAATTTTTGAAAGTACCAATGTGACTTAAGCTATAATAATAGTAATGATGAGGGTGCTTAACTCACCCTCATTTTTCTACTTGATTAACCCAACATAATAATTGTACAGTAACTGCTATAACCTGTTGATCACACTCAATAGGTATTCATAAAATTATTATGGCTATATTCATATTATCAAATATTTAACTTAGCTCACGCAATAACCTTGCGCATTATAAGCGCACCCAACACAACGAGTTAATTAGTATGAAACCAAAAGTACAATGGATCAACGATGAGTTACTTCTAAATACGCCGGAGAGCCTTCTTTGTGTTACACAATTAAAATTATTGATAACATCTCAATCATCGTTGAATAACTATTAATGAACGGAATTACTTTATTTGGCTTTAATAATTTAACTAAGAGTTTAAGTTTCTCTTTATACAAGTTGCATTACCTAACCAGTCAACCCGATAGTTACAACCTGTTCATTAAAGAACGCTACAACGCTGACAAGTTGAATATTGTACTAACTGAAATATGCCATGCTATTGGTGGTACGGTATTGAATATTGCCAAACAAGATTACCAGCCTCAAGGTGCAAGTGTTACCTTAATGATCTCCGAAGAGTCACAAGATGAACCGTTGTCGACGATGGCTTCTGAATCTATTATTGCCCATTTAGATAAAAGTCATTTGTGTATTCACACTTACCCTGAAGAATCGCCACAAGACGGTATAGCGATTTTTAGAGCTGATATTGAACTATCGACCTGTGGTGTTATTTCACCACTAAAAGTACTTAATAAGGTTATTGAGGCCTTCGATGCTGATGTTATTGATATTGATTATCGCATTCGCGGCATGACTCGAGATAGGCAAGGTAATAAACTATTTAATGTTGATAAGTTGAACAGCGTGAGCGACTTTCTTTCTGCTGAAATGAAAAGGAGTTACAATATTAGTGAACATAATTTTCGCGAACAAAACTTATTTCACACAAAACTAAGTAGAAAATATATAGAGTTGAGTGACTATATTTTCGAAAATAATATAGAGTGTTTACTCGCTGATGAACAGTGTGCAATAAACACGAAGCTCACAAAAGAAATACACCAGCTATTCTCAAAGATAAATTAGTGGAGACGTCTCACTCGTCATTTATCCTTAGTTTACAAATCACTCATCCAATCCAGCTGTTTATTTGCCTGTGTTTTACGCTCAATTAAATCACGAATAAGTGGTGTTAGGATCAACTCCATAGCAAAGCCCATCTTACCACCAGGAACCACTAATGTACTGACGCGAGACATAAACGAACCATCAATCATACGTAGATAATATTGAAAATCGACATTCTTTACTTCGCGAAAACGGATGACAACAAAACTTTCATCCAAACTGGGTATCGCTTTTGCGCTAAAAGGGTTCGACGTATCAACCGTTGGAACCCGCTGAAAATTGATATGGGTGCGAGAAAACTGAGGCGTAATAAAGGAAATATAATCCTCCATACTTCGAACAATGCTGGCAGTCACGGCTTCACGGGTATGCCCACGCTTTTTAGTATCTCGAATGATTTTTTGAATCCACTCCAAGTTAACTATCGGAACCATCCCAATAAGTAAATCAACATGCTTGGCGACATCATTGTCTGTCGTGACTACTCCCCCATGTAATCCTTCATAATACAGAAGATCAGTGCCTTCACCTAACTCTTCCCACGGGGTGAAGGTACCAGGCATTTGGTTGTAGGGCACCGCTTCATCAAAGGTATGCAGATAACGCCGCATCATACCTTTGCCTGTTTCTCCGTAAGTTGTAAATAATTTTTCTAACGCGTTAAAATCATTAGCTAAGTCTCCAAAATAACTAATATTAGAACGGGCTTCTTTCGCTTTACGTTTTTCAAGATCCATTTCTGGACGAGAAAATCGGTGAAAACTATCCCCTTCCACATTTACTGACCTTATACCTAAGGTTCTAAATATATGCTCAAATGCTGAGGTAGTTGTTGAGGTACCAGCACCAGATGAACCTGTAATGGCAATAATAGGATTACTTGAAGACATATTGGTAGGACTCAACTAGTAGGTTAAAAAGTAAGCTATTTTATACGGGTAATTGTTAACAAGGTCAAGAGGCAAAGACTTTGGCTAGATTTATGTTAGAGGTATCTCAAACTAACAGCAGCCTATTTTTTATATGAATACACATTTTAAACAGATGTCATTACAAGTAAAGTAGCTTGGCTATAGTAGCATCATGTTGACATGATTAGTAATCAGCCTTGCTTATTCTAGCTATTCACTTAATAGTAAAAATGAATAGTGAAGCAATATAATTAAGGGTGGCCTTTCGATAACAAAGCTTGCTTCTAAAATCATCCGCGGATATCAAGCAGAGCAATAATTTTATTATTAAGTTATCAAAAACAAAAAACCGAGCCTAAGCTCGGTTTTTTAATTCTTACAAAGTAAGCTAATGCTTAAGCTTCTGCTGATTCTTCAACTACTTCAGGAGCATCTTCTACTACTGGGCGGTCTACTAATTCAATATAAGCCATAGGCGCTTTATCACCAGTACGGAAACCACATTTTAAAATGCGAGTATAACCACCTGGACGTTCTTGGTAACGTACACCAAGTTCGTTAAATAAAAGACCTACTACTTCTTTATCTTGTGTACGAGCAAACGCTAAACGGCGATTTGCAACACTGTCGGTTTTAGCCAATGTAATCAATGGCTCTACAACCATACGTAGTTCTTTAGCTTTAGCTACAGTCGTTTTAATAACGCCGTGCTTAACTAAAGAGCTTGCCATATTGCGGAACATCGCTTTACGATGACTGCTATTACGGTTTAACTGGCGACCGCTTTGACGATGGCGCATAAGTTAATCCTTCTCTCAAACTATGAATAAAAAAACGATGATCGAACTAGTCGTTGTCAACGATGCTTTCTGGTGGCCAGTTTTCTAGGCGCATGCCCAAAGACAAACCACGCGACGCTAACACGTCTTTGATTTCAGTTAGAGACTTCTTACCTAAATTAGGTGTTTTAAGAAGCTCAACTTCAGCACGTTGTACTAAATCACCAATATATTGAATTGCTTCTGCTTTTAAGCAGTTTGCGCTACGGACAGTTAGTTCTAGATCATCAACAGGACGAAGTAAAATTGGGTCGAATAATGGTTTTTCTTCCACTTGTTCAACTTCTTTAATATCACGAAGTTCTACAAACGCATCTAGCTGTTCAGCTAAAATTGTTGAAGCACGACGAATAGCTTCTTCCGGATCCAATGTACCATTGGTTTCCATATCTAAAATTAATTTGTCTAAATCTGTACGTTGTTCAACACGTGCAGAGTCAACATCATAAGCAATTCTTACTACTGGGCTGAATGAAGCATCTACCAACAAACGACCAATAGCACGATCTTCTTCCTCGGCATCACGGCGCGCTGAAGCAGGTACGTAACCACGACCCATTTCAATTTTAATGCGCATACTGATAGAACCTTCACCTGTTAGGGTGCAGATAACATGGTCTGGGTTTGCAATAGTTACATCACCATCATGTTGAATATCAGCTGCCGTTACAGGGCCTTCACCAGACTTAGTTAACGTTAGAATGGCTTCATTCTTGCCTTCTAAGATAACTGCTAGTCCTTTAAGATTTAACAATATTTCGATGATGTCTTCTTGAACACCTTCTTTACTACTGTACTCATGTAAAACACCATCAATCTCAACTTCAGTTACAGCACAACCTGGCATTGAAGATAAAAGAATGCGGCGTAACGCATTACCTAAAGTGTGACCAAAACCACGTTCTAGTGGCTCTAAAGTTACTTTAGCGCGACGAGGGCTGATATTTTCAATACCAACCATGCGTGGTCTAAGGAATTCGGTTACAGAACCCTGCATATATGTCCCCTCTTAAAGTGCAACTTTACTATTTAGAGTAAAGTTCAACGATTAACTGTTCATTAATTTCGGCAGATAAGTCAGCTCTATCAGGAACACGTTTAAAAACGCCTTCTAATGTCTTAGTATCTACTTCAACCCAAAGTGGTTTTTCACGTTGGTCGGCTAATTCTAAAGCAGCGATAATACGCGCTTGAGTTTTAGACTTTTCACGAACAGAAACCACATCTTCAGCTTTAACAGTGAAAGATGGAATGTTAACTACAACACCGTTTACCACGATAGCTTTATGGCTAACTAGTTGACGGGCTTCAGCACGAGTGCTGGCATAACCCATACGGTAAACTACGTTATCTAAACGAGTTTCTAAAAGCTGTAACAAGTTTTCACCTGTGTTGCCTTTTTGACGTGCCGCTTCTTTGTAGTAATTACTGAATTGTTTTTCAAGTACGCCAAAAATACGACGAACTTTCTGTTTTTCACGAAGTTGAACACCATAGTCCGACAAACGACCACGACGGGCGCCATGTTGACCTGGTATTGTTTCGATTTTACATTTAGTGTCAATTG
>OJEP01000166.1_pt1 | contig 32733 bp, 22 predicted proteins | sample 1593761 | NCBI WGS metagenome assembly OJEP01 (sample SAMN05416783, study PRJEB24817) | seawater metagenome | isolation source: Sea water | place: Canada:Atlantic | collected 2013-11
GAGATAGGAGTCCGTCTCGTGGGCTCGGAGATGTGTATAAGAGACAGCTCGACAAGCAGCCCGACAAAGCCGTGGTTTATTTACGGCGATCCCTCGCTCAATCAAATTCGAATCCCGTTCTTGACGCTGGCTATTCCTCCGAGTCTTTCACGGATGCGGACGCAGAATATGTTGAACAAAAGGCCGATGATCCCGCGAATGAAGACTTCTCGATCCTAGATGAAGCTGATACTGAAGAAACTGTAGATGAGAGTGCTCAAAACTCGGTCTCTAAAACTCTGCATTTGAATAGGCGACAGGCTGGGCAGGACGGAGAGAAAGCTGAGCCTCAGATCACCATCATTAAAAACGGAAGGAAGGTGAAGGAGGCTACGCCGCTATCTAGCCATCAGGAAGAGACAACTCCTCTGGATGATTCATATGAGCCGGAAGAGGTAATCGCGGCAGGCAATGTCGAATTAGAGCGGGCGACTGAGGTATTCGAGTCAACGCCAGACGCGACAGCTTCTAGCGCACCCGAGCCTGAAGCCTACCGTCATCTGCCGGAAAAGATTGACCAGCCCGAAGCTGAGCAAATGAGTATTTCTTATGTTGGTGATCCAAACGAGAGCGACGAAGAACTTGGTCTCCCAGAGATAGAGAGCGATAACCTTGAAGTCGTTGACGTAGACGAGGACGAAAACTTTGATGACGACTTAGACGAAATCGACCCTGAGATTGATTTGATCGATAACGCACCACAGGATGAAGATTTCCTCTCGGAAGATTTTGGTTGGGAGGATCTCGATGATTTTGAGGAAGATGCCAGTCGCGAGAATGAAGACGAAGATCTGGCTGAAACAGCGCTTACCCGCGCTCAACGTGCCCGCCAGGCGGCCGTTGAAGTTCTGAACAGGGTTGGTTGGGATCGGGAGTACTTACCGTTGCTTGAGATCACCTTTATGGAAAGTGGGTGGGGCGCTGCGCGCATCGCGATTGAGGATCAAATTGAAAGGGGGGCAGTGCCCGAAGAGATCATGCTGGCCCGTCAGATTCGTTCGATCTGGTTTAACAATGAACACCTTTGGACTAGTTTCAGAATGAAATCCAGCGCGCCGTTCATGCAGGCCGAGGCCGTTTACAAGAATTTTAGCTGGGCAGATGCCTTAAGACTGGTTCGTTGTTTTCCGTCGATTCCTGACGGCACAGAGATAGAAGCTTTTATCGATCATATTTATGACGAGTGGTACTCCAATGACCGATTAAGGCGGCATTTCAAAGCGTTTCTCAAGTATTTGCGGTATCGGGTTGTCGCGACTAAAAGAACTCTTCCTGGAGATATTGGCGTTCTGTTTAGCTCGCCGTTCGAGGCGGAGTGGGGAGCAGACAATCCAGAGCTAATGAACGCGATATCGGAAATGAGATCGGAACTAAGGGAGCTCGGTGCAGACAGCGGGTTTGAGATGCCTGGAACTGATAATAAATTCAAAATCCTTCCGAAGGAAGCATTTGACGAAGAAAAGGAAAGCAAGTGAGTAAAGCCGCTAATCGTCTATTGCCTGTCAAAAACTGCTGGGTTAAGAAAGTCTCTCGCGCTGGCGAAGACGTTGTAGGGCGTGTCGTCGACTCAGTGGATCGGGGAGATGACATCATCGTCACTGTGAAGTGGCAAAGATCTGGGCAAGTTTCCACTGAATCCTTAGGCTGTCTCAGGAGCGGCTTAAAACCGCAGATGGAAGTTCAAGATCTTCCATACTCTCGCGTTAGGACTTCACTTGGTGAAGGTGTAATTCAGAGAGTGCGAACCATTGGCGGTCGAGATCAGGCGTTGGTGGATTTCTTCCAGTTGGGGCGGCAAGTTTGGTTGCCCTATGAGAATCTGCGCCAGATAAAGGGTGCACGACACCGCTTCATTCTCGGTGACACCGGGCCAGAGGACAGTGCGGAACGGTTCCGGCTGAAGTCCTTGGCGCATGCGCTGGAGATGTGGAATGAGAACACGGGATCACTGTCTCATTTGGAGATAGATCCACTCCCGCACCAGATTCATTTGGTACACCACATTCTCGCGTCCGGCCATTTAAACTGGTTGATCGCTGACGATGTAGGTCTTGGTAAGACTATAGAAACCGGCATGCTTTTGGCCGCCTTGAAGCAAAGAGGCCACCTGAAACGAGTTCTTTTGGTCACCCCGGCGGGTCTCACAAAACAGTGGCAAGAAGAGTTGAACTATAAGTTTAAAATGGGCGAGTTCCAGATCTACGGCGAGGACTTTATCATCAATGAGCCTCGCCATTGGAAAATGTTTGATTTCGTCATTGCCTCCATCGACCGATTAAAAAATCCTGAGAACCTAGAGCAGGTTCAGCAGGCTGGCAAATGGGACATGGTTGTTTTTGATGAGGCCCATAGACTGAGTCGCCGTCAATACGGAATGAAGCTGGATGCGTCACAAAGGTTCCAGCTGGCAGCGAACCTTCGCCGCCATACCGACGCTTTAATTTTGTTGAGTGCGACTCCTCACCAAGGCATGCAAGACAAGTTTCAGGCTCTATTAGAGCTGCTTCACCCTGAACGAAAAGAAGAAATCACCACGCTGGCATTGAACCCGGAAATCATTGGAGAGATGGTTTTTAGGAATAACAAAGCCGATGTTACCGATGCTGAAGGTAACTTCCTCTTCAAGGGAAAGACGACCAGCTCTATCCCCGTTCACGTTTCTGACGAAGCTAAAGATTTCGATAAGAATCTCCAGGATTACTTACGGAAAGGTTATGCAGCCGGAGCTGCTCTGGGCTTCAAGGGCAACGCGATTGGCTTTGTGATGACCGTTTATCGAAAGCTGGCGGCTTCAAGTGTCGCGGCTATCCATCAGGCGCTATTGAATCGGAAGGCGAGATTAGAAGGTGAGATGATCAAAGGCTTTAGCTCTGAAGAGATTGAGTCACGAGATCAGCGGTTTTTTGGTGAATGGGAGGAGCAGTTACACACCGACGCTAAAGAATTTTTCGAGGGTGAGCTAGAACTTCTGGACGAGCTAATCTCAGAAGCTGATGCCCTTCGCGACGACGATAGAAAACTGAAAGGTTTCTCCAATAAGGTGATATCTCAAATCCTTGCGAGCAATCCGAATGAAAAAGTTCTGATCTTTACGGAGTATCGAACAACTCAGGCCTATATTCGTCAGGCTTTGGAAGAGCATTATGGTGAGGGCTCCGTTGAAATGATCAACGGCTCGATGCCTCATGCCAAACGTAGAGACGCCATTGCACGATTTGAGGAAAACGTGAACTTCTTGGTTTCGACGGAAGCCGGCGGCGAGGGTATCAACCTTCAACGAAAGTGCCACATTATGGTGAATTACGATCTGCCCTGGAATCCGATGAGACTCGTGCAGAGAATCGGTCGTTTATACCGTTATGGCCAAAAGAAGCGTGTCGTCGTGTTTAACCTTCACTCCCCAGAAACTGCCGATGAGCAGGTTATGAACCTGATGTATACCCGCATTGAACAAGTGGTGGATGACCTGGCAGGGGTGAGTACCGAATACAACGAACAGCTCCGCGACGACATATTAGGTGAGTTGGCGGACTTACTGGATATAAACCAAATCCTGGAAGAAGCAACGGTTGCAGGGATAACACGGACCCAAGAACGAATATCAGATGCTCTCGAGCGTGCAAAGGCCTCCACAGAAAAGCAGAGAGAACTTTTTGAACACGCCGCAGGCTTTGATCCCAATGAAACCGGTAGCAATTTACGCATTGATCATGAGCACGGTGTCGCATTTGTGATCGGCATGTTTCAGATGCTGGGTGTGGAGGTTGTCGAAACAACACATGATGGAAGGCTATTCCATATTCGTTTGTCTGAATCTGTTCAGCAAGAGTTGGGAATCGACCGCAGTCGCTATGAGGTGACCTTGGATCGTGAGTTGGCTATGAACCGACCAAACACCCATATGCTCGATCTTGACTCATTCTTGATGCAATACCTGCTCAGCAAGGCCAAAGGTTACGAATTCATGGGATTGAGTGCAGTCATACAAGACCAGTCTTTTGGCCGCGGAGCCCTGTTAACAAGCCTCCTTCGTTGGCAGAACGACCAAGGCGGTCGAATGAGGCAAGAGTATACGGCCTACTGGGTAAAGCCGAATGGCGATGTCCGGACAAATCCTGATGCTTTTTCTAGCTGGCTAAAGACAGGCGCTGCAACCGGAATCCTGAGTGCAGATCGAAGCGAAAATCAGGTCCTTTTTAAGCAGGCTGAAATTGCTGCCGACGATAGGTTAAAGGTTGTAAGTAATATGAATTTACACCCGGAGAATAACCAATGGGTGTCCGGTGCTTGGCTCGTGTGACACGCCGAAGACAAAATTACATTTGGATTGGAGTAGGTATGAAGTTGGACGGACCGTTTTACCAATCATTCGTTGAGCAGGGCGACCGATATACAGCTGATGACAGGCAATGTATCGAGCAGACTGTGAACCGTTTGAGTGACATTCAGACGAGTGAAGAACGCCCCGGAATGCTGTTGGGAAAGATTCAGTCCGGAAAGACAAAAACCTTCCTCGCGATCATGGCACTGGCGTTCGACAACAACTTTGATGTGACAGTCGTACTCACCAAGGGCACGAAGGCCCTTGCTAAGCAGACCTATGAGCGAATTCTATCCGAGTTTAAAAGGCATGACCAAGACGACCGATTGAAGGTTTTCGACATCATGACAATGCCTAACCAGCTCACAGGTTTCGAAATGAACCAGAAGCTTGTCCTGGTTGTTAAGAAACAAAAAGACAACCTGAATAGGCTGATTGATCTCTTCAGTATCAAACATCCTCAGTTGAGCGAAAAGCGCATTTTAGTTGTGGATGACGAGGCCGACTACGCGAGCGTTGGTTTTAAGAGAGACCAAGGTGAAATGGATATTAATACCACCGCTCAGCAGCTTGAAAAGCTGCGTCAGGTAGCTGAGCGAACGTCTTTCTTGCAGGTAACCGCTACACCGTATGCGCTGTATCTTCAGCCTGACAAAATTGAAATCAAAGGTGAAACATTCAAACCGATAAGGCCTGCCTTCACCGAGCTAGTCCCTGTGAACGAGGCATACATTGGCAGCGATTATTACTTTTCGGAGGATCACGAAGAAATAGAGCTGGCGGATTATCTTTATTGCCCGGTTTCCTATGAGGAACTTCTGCGTTTGCGAAAAAAGGATGGTCGTCGCCTCAAGCTGGAAGAGGTTCTAACCAGCAATAGTATTCCTGCGCTCAGAGCGGCAGTTGTTAACTTTGTTGTTGGGGGGTGCATTCGCCGGATCCAAGAAGAAAAAAAAGGACAAGCAAAGAAGTTCAGCTTTCTTATTCATACCGAGGCTGGAAAAGCCGCTCATGCTTGGCAGGAAGAGTTAGTTGATGCGATCAAAACACAGCTCACTGAAGCAGCACAAAAAAAAGACCCAGTGCTTCACGCGCTCGTCGAAACGTCTTACGAGGAGCTCCAGCCATCAATCCAGTTAAAAGGTTTCCATTGCCCCAGCCTGCCTGCTGTTGTTGACTCAGTCAGAAAGGCATTGGCAGATGACTGGGTTATGATTTCCAGAGTTAACTCTGAAAGACAAGTAGAGGAGTTGCTAGATGAGACTGGCCAACTTCGATTAAGGACCCCGCTCAATATCTTTATTGGCGGGCAGATTCTCGACCGCGGTGTCACAATCGCTAATCTCATTGGGTTTTACTATGGACGGAGGCCCAATTTGTTCCAGCAGGACACGGTACTGCAGCACTCCCGCATGTTTGGCTTCCGACCAGTAGCGGACCTGACCGTGACCCGTTTCTACACAGAACCTACCATCCATAAAGCCATGCAACGAATGCATGAAAGCGATATTGCGCTACGGGATGCGATTGAGAAAGATGCGGAGCAGCCTGTTGTCTTTATCGAGAAAGCAGCTAATGGCGCGGTGGTCCCCTGTAGCCCGAACAAGATTGCACTCTCCAAGACGACAACATTAAAGCCCTTCAAACGCCTGTTGCCGGTCGGTTTTCAAACGGAGTACAAGAGCTATTTGCGACCTGTTACGGAAAATGTTGATGAAAAATTACGAGCACTTGCTCCAACAGATAGCTTTGATGAGCCATTCTTAATCACGAAAGAACAAGCGATTGGTCTACTCAGTCAAATCCAGCCGACTCTGAAGATGGAGACGGAGGAGGGGTATGATTTTGATTGGGAAGCAACAAAATCAGCTTTGAATTACCTGGCGAATCTGGGTAGCAATCACAACGGCGGAAAGGTTTGGTGTTTAGTTCGCACTGGCAGGAAACTCACCCGCACTGTTGCAGTCGGGTCACACGCCAAATATGCAGATGCTCCTGACTCCACCAAAACAGAAGGCGAAATCAGAAAGCATTATGCAATCGATAATCCAATGCTTATTTTGATTCGCCAAAATGGCGACCTTGAGCAAGGTTGGCGCGGATGTCCATTCTATTGGCCGGTCATCTCTGCGCAAAAGAACATTTCCCCAGCGATTTTCGCAGAGCAAACGCTAAATTAATTCATTAGCCGAATATATTAATGGCGTGTTGTTTTTTTCTGCACGACTCGCCGACACTGATTCATAGGGTTTTTTATGGCAAACGGAAAACAAAACTCCAATAACGGACAGCAATCGGGCACATACAGCCATCAGCAGGAGGCTGTACAACGTCCAGATGTAGGAGTTCAGCCTGAATTCGATGCCAGAAAACCACCGAAAAACTACCGCTATGACTCATCTTTAGCTCCAGAGCTAGTGTGGGATGAAAATGCAGAGCGTGATATGGCGGAATGGTTACTGAGCCTGGTAGAAAAGGCTGCCGACAAAGGTGAGCAGACCGTATTTTCCGAACCTCAGGTATCGCTGGGCACCGGTGAGAAATTTCACTCTCTGGCGGAATGTATTGCTCGCCTGCGCAGCCTTACCAAGCCTTTTCTTAATTGGACGGGAAAGGCAGAAAGACAGCAAATCAACGTGCCGACGATTCCCTTATTCGTGCATGAGCGGCATTCCACACAAGCAATTCTTGAGACACTAGAAAGCTATAAATCGGCTGGCAGCACATTAGATTTGTTCGGTGACCCTGAGCTCGATGTCACGGATAAGCTCGATGCATATGAACACAAAGGTCCATGGACAAACCGTCTGGTGTTGGGTGACTCCCTCCAAGTTATGAACTCACTCCTAGAATATGAAGGGCTCGGTGGGCAAGTTCAGATGGTCTACATGGATCCACCTTATGGAGTTAAGTTTGGGTCGAATTTTCAGCCTTTTGTGCGCCGGAGGAAGGTTGATCACGGTAAAGATGATGAAATGTCCCGAGAGCCTGAAATGGTTAAGGCCTATAGAGATACTTGGGAGCTTGGATATCATTCTTTTTTAACTTACTTGCGAGATCGGTTTTACTTGGCGCGTGAAATGCTAACTGAATCGGGCAGCATTTTTGTTCAAATATCAGACGAGAATGTTCACCGTGTTAGAAATCTATTAGACGAAATATTTGGGCCAGATAATTTCGTTGCAATGATCAACTATAAAACAATGATGCCGCTGGAGTCTGGCAAAATTGAGTCGGTATGTGACTACATATGCTGGTATGCAAAAGATAAAGATAAAATGAAGTATAACAACCTTTGGGTTCCAAAAAAGGTTGGTGGCAGCAGTGAGTTTACTTTTGCGGATACGGATAGTGGTGGATATCGACGCTTAAGCCAGGAGGAGATTAAAGATTTTGAGACTACAACGGCTAATAACAAGGTATTCAAAAGATCGGATCTTACGTCATCTGGCTATACAAAGTCGTGCATATTTCCAATTGAATTTGAGGGAACGGTATTCGAGACAAAGAGAGGGAAAAGTTGGCGAACAACTCCACAAGGCGTTGAAAACCTAGAGGATGCAGGGCGATTATTCGTCTTAGGATCAAAAATTTATTACAAATTATACCTGCGTGATTTTGGTTACACCTCTCTTATCAATCAGTGGAGTGACACAATAGAATTCGGTAGCCGTTCATATGTGGTTCAGACGACTCAAACTGTCATCGAAAGATGCATGCAGATGGTCACCGACCCTGGTGATTTGGTTTTTGATCCAACCTGCGGTTCAGGCACAACGGCATTTTGTGCGGAAAAATGGGGGCGCCGGTGGATTACCTGTGACACGTCAAGAGTTCCTTTGGCTTTAGCTCGACAAAGGTTGCTTACCGCGACCTTTCCTTGGTTTGAACTTAAAGAACCAAGTGGAGGCCCAGAAGCTGGGTTCTTGTACAAGAGAAAACAGAATCGCAAGGGCGAGGAGATTGGCGGTCTAGTGCCGCGTGTCACATTGAAGTCGATCGCAAATCAGGAGGAACCGCAAACTATCACTCTGGTCGACAAACCAGAGAAAAACAAAGGGATAACGCGGGTATGTGGTCCGTTTACTGTTGAAGCGACAGTTCAGGCAGCGGGTTCTTTAGAGGAGGATCGCCTCGGAATCAAAGAAACCTCAGCCAAATATGATGACCCCCGTAAATATCTGGACCGCATGATTGAAGTGCTTAGACAAAGCAAAACGCTCCGGTTGCCTGGTAACAAATCGCTCGAGTTTGACCGGGTGCGACCCCTCGGCACCGAATATGAGCATTTGCACGCAGAAGCTACGGAGCAGAATGGTGAGGAGCGGCGAATCGCTGTAATGTTTGGTCCACAGGACGGCGCGATCGACTCTGCAATAGTTTTAGAAGCTGCGAGAGAAGCCTGGTTCGCTAAGTTTGATGCTCTATACTTCTTCGGCTTTGCCATCCAAGCCAAGGCGAGGGAGCTGATTGAAAATCGAGGTAAATTGAAACTGCCATGTACTTACGTTTCGGTTACGCCGGATGTTGTCATGTCCGATTTACTAAAAACCAGTAAATCGTCTGAAGTGTTCTCCATAACTGGTTTGCCCGACCTAAAACTTCGCCCTACCGGAGAAAAGTCAGCTGATGGCGTTCAGCTCCACGAGGTGGAACTCGTTGGTCTAGATATTTTCCGGCCGCAAGATTTAGAAACCGAATCTATAGTTGCTGATAATTTGCCTTGTTGGATGCTGGATACCGATTATAACGGAATGGCTTTTGTAGCGCGCCAGGTGTTTTTTCCTAAAACTTCTGCTTGGGACAACCTCCAGAAGTCGCTGAAAGCCAAGTTTGACAGTTCTGTTTGGGATCACCTTGCAGGAACAGTGTCTGAGCCCTTTGTGTATGGCCAAAATCAGCGCATAGCAGTCAAAGTCATCGATGAGCGTGGCAACGAGCTGATGGTTGTGCGAGAGGCATCGGAGGCAAACTCATGAGCCAGCCGAACGTTTCAGCCCCGATCGTTTCTAATGAGATTGAATCGCCAATCATAAACTCGCCCTTCAGAGAGCCTGAGTTCTTCTGGCAGATTGAAAAGGCTAAACAGCCGCTTAAAGCCGCAGGGCGAAGGCCCGCGAGTTATTTCTATCGGGTTCCCGAAAGCAGTGGCCGAAATCGTAAGGTCAAAGAACAGTTGAGCCTGGAGGGGGACCTGGGCGTAGGCCAGCAGGAAGATATCCCGTTGGTGAATTGGCTCCGGCAACGCATCAAAGAGTGGCGCGCAGGCGGGTTTACGGGCATTCCCTATGACGGGGCCTCATCCGTCAGTAAGGAATTAATGGAGCTCTGGCAGGGTGATGGAACTCTTCGAAAACAACGTCTGTTTTATGCGCAGATAGAAGCCGCTGAAGCAATTATCTTTCTCGTTGAAGCAAACCCGGTATACCTAAAAGGGTTACCTGAGATTCCAGTTGATCACCCCGGCGAATCTACAAGGGAGGCTGGTTTTCGTGCGTTTACTCGTTATGCCTGCAAAATGGCGACGGGTACCGGCAAAACCACTGTTATGGGGATGCTCTCCGCCTGGTCAATTTTGAACTATGTAGCTTCACCGACGGACGAGCGCTTCTCCGATACTGTTTTGATCGTTTGCCCAAACGTGACAATAAGGGAGCGTTTGCAGGAACTCGATCCCGCTTTGGGGGACAACAGCCTTTACCGCACAAGGCAACTGGTGCCTCCGCACCGGATGGAAGAGCTCCGTAGAGGCGAGGTAATGATCGCCAACTGGCATCGATTGGCGAAAAAAGAAACTAATACCGTGAATGGCACTTCCGCTAAGGTTGTGAAAACTGGTGAGCCGGTGGAAGTCGTCAGGAATGCAGGTAAGGCCAACGAGGAAGTCGAAGTTAAGTACTTCGAATCTGACCAGGCTTGGTTCAAAAGGATGCGCCAGGAACTTGGCTCCGGTAAAGGCCGTTGTCCCCATTGGCTTGTCTTCAACGATGAAGCGCACCACGCTTATCGACGTGGCGACTCGAATACGGAGCTAGACCTGGAAGATGACGCGGCCTTGGCGAAGAAAAATGCCAAGGAAGCAACGATCTGGATCGAGGGTTTGGACCGGATTAATAAGTTGGCAGGTGGCCGTAAAAAAGGCATTCGCTTCTGTATCGATTTGTCTGCTACGCCCTTTTACATTCAGGGGTCCGGAAATGAGGTTGGTAAGCCATTCCCATGGATCGTCTCCGACTTTGGATTACTGGATGCGATCGAGTCTGGCTTGGTCAAAATTCCGCAATTGCCGACCCGTGACATTACCGGGGAAGAAGACGCAGGCTATTTCAATGTCTGGCGTTGGGTCGAGTCGATGGCGGAGAAAGATGGGCTAGGCACCAAGCTCAATCCTCAGATCGTTATGACTTATGCCGCAGCGCCGATTACTACCCTTGCCCAGGATTGGCACAAGCGCTTTCAACAGTGGCAAGAAGACAGCAAGGAAGATTTACACCCTGTTCCTCCCGTTTTCATTGTTGTTTGTAGAGATACCAAAGTGGCCGCTGAGGTTTTTAATTGGCTGGCTGACAATGATGGTAATTACGGTCAGGCTCCAGACTGGTTCAGGAATCAGAAGGGCGAGGAAGTCACTGTTCGTGTTGATTCGAAAGTGGTGGAGGATCTTGAAGAGGGTGGGACTAAAGATGAAACCCGCCGGTTACGGTTTATCTTAGACACCATTGGTAAGAAGACTTGGCCTGGAGGTAAGGTGCCGGAAGAGTGGTCGGAACTTGTTCGAAAGAACAATGAGAAGGCCGCCAGTGACGACAATGATGGTGCCTACAAATGGATTGATGAACGAGTTCCTCCTGGCCGAAATATTCGCTGCATCGTGTCTGTCGCGATGTTGGCTGAAGGCTGGGATGCCAATACTGTTACCCACATTGTCGGGCTGCGGCCCTTCGGATCGCAGCTGCTTTGTGAGCAGGTGATTGGCCGTGCTCTCCGTCGCCGAAGCTACGCGCTGAATGAAGAAACTGACCAGTTCGAGGAAGAGACCGCTAAGGTTTTCGGTGTTCCATTTGAACTGGTTCCTTTCAAGGTGTCCGAGTCAAAAGATCCAAAACCTCCAAAAGAGCCGAATCACGTCTTTAGCGATCCGGCGAAAGAATATTACGAGATCGAATTTCCGCTGGTGGAGGGCTATTACAGCCCGCAGACATTCGAGGTCCACGTAAGCTGGGATCAAATTCCTCAACTTACGATCGATCCCAAAGAAGTGCCGGATCAGGTCGAGATGAACTCAATGACATCGCCGGAAGGTAGCCTGGCGAAATACGGGCCAGGGCAGAGGCCTGTGTTGAACTTGTCTACTTGGCGAAAGCAATTCAGAAATCAGCAGGTTGCTTTCAGATTGGCGCAGCAGGTTTGCAAGCGCTGGCAGGCCGAGCAGGGCGATTCTCAGGCTGAAACCGTGCCAGTACACGTCCTGTTTCCGAAGGTAGCATTCGCCGCTAAGCGGTTCCTACACGAGAAAATCAACTGTAAGGGCAGTGCAGAACCGTGCGATGTGCTGCTTGTGGGCAAATACCAACAACAAGCCGTGGACAATTTGTTTGAGGCTGTGCGAAAGGGCTCTGGTGGCTTGGTAGATAGCCCGGAGTTACCTCGCATTCCAAAGGGGGCGTCTGGCCGAGGTAGTACTAAATTCGTTGATTATCACACGACGAAGTCTGTCTATTCGGTTAACAAAAGCCATTTAAATGCCATGGTTGCTGATACTAAGAAGTGGGAGCAAAGCGCTGGCTTTGCGCTGGATGTTCATCCTGGTGTCGTTAAATGGGTAAAGAACGAACACTTGGGCTTCTATGTTCCATACCGTAAGCACGGCGTACCATCTCGCTACATTCCTGATTTCATCGCTCACCTTGATATAGGACTAAATCTCATTTTGGAGATAAAAGGTCAGTATGGGGACGACGCAGATCTCAAGGTGAAAGCGGCTGAACGTTGGGTGAACGCCGTAAATGAGGATGGAAGTTGGGGGCTATGGCACTATCGCGTAGTTACTGAGCCTACAGAGCTACCTAACCTGCTTAATGAGTTTGCACTGGCGAAGTGGGACGGGGATGCGCTCACTTTGGATGGCGGAGCAGGCATGCCATCGCAGCCTTCAGTCAGGAACAGTGCTGTCTCCAATGAACTGGGCTTGGAAACGGAGATTATCGATTGGTTGAAGGCTCAGGGCATTTGGACGGAGGAATTCAAATGGTCGCCTCGTTCAACTCAACCCGTCGATGGGATGGCATATAAGGCGATGCTGTCGGTTACCTCGGATGACCTATCTGAGGCGAAAGTTACCAGAATCAATCTTAAACGTCTTTTGAACATTCCTTCTCTCTCATTGACCTCTGTGACTCTTAGCGGAGAGGTGTATTCGCTAAGCGACGTATCAGATCCGGTTGCGATCGGACTGTTTGCAATCGCAACGTTGTTCGGCGGTGCTAAAGCTGTGAAGGAACTCGCGACAGAGACTCTTGATAACCACCATGCGGCTGTTTTGATCTCTTTAAAGGACGTAGAGGCGCCGAAGCACATTACGAAAGAGGCCTTGTTGAAAAAGGTCAACTCCCTGCTATCGAATGATGGAGAGTCGATTATTGCCGACGTCAAACTCAATAAGATAATTGAAAAGCTGCGCACTGAGCTGAAGTGTATCGAGGTAAGTGATCACGGCGTCTCCCTCAAATCAGTGGTCAAATACAAGTGAGTTTCAATATGCTGAGGGGATGGACGATGATCAAAAAAACACTTGGCGTCATTCCCTGGTGGTCTGCTGCACGGGACTCTGTTTCAAGCTGGAAACGAAACCTATGCCCTGTGTGACGGGGAGGTTCTAAGAGCCTACGATTGTTAATGAATGGATTGATTTGGTGGATAGCTGGGATCTGCGTTGTTCCATGGATGTCTATCATCGTGCTTTACAGTGGGTTGAAGGTCGGCGCGATACGTCAGCTGTCCGTCAAATGATTAACCAGCAGCTAGAGGCAGGAAAGGTCGAGTGCGTGTGGACAGCCCAGAATCTTAAAGCGACGCGGTTTGACGTCGACCACTGTTTTCCGTGGTCACGATGGAACAACAACGATCTCTGGAATCTGATGCCAGCGACTCATACGGCGAATGCTTCGAAGTCCGAAAAGCTGCCCGGAGATTTGCTGCTCAAGGGCGCGCACCCTCGAGTGGTGAACTGGTGGGAGCAAGCCATTGTGGGTACGTCTCGTGAGGAGCAATTCTTCTCAGAGGCTGAGGCATCTTTACCATTGCTAGATCAGGAACGATCCGTGGAAGGCGTTTTTGAGGGAATGCTACAGCAGCGGTTGAGATTGAAAACGAATCTTCAACTTGCTGAATGGCTGGGCGTGTAATTTGGATGGGCGATGGAATACGGCTCTCTCGCGATACAGCGAGCTTTCCGTGGACTCAAATACAAAAACAACTCTTCTGTGTTCTTTGGGCGAGCCCACCGCTGCCTAACCCAAAATTCTCCGCTGGATAGAATGGGGCAAAAATCGGGTAATAAAGGCTGCAACGTAAGTCTGCGGTGTCACAAAATATCGTGGCTTGGGACGCGCCGTTTGAGCAGCGCTGACAATCTTTTCGGCGACGTCCGCCGCACTGGCTGTAAAGGGCTTAACTCTGGCCCCTGGCGCCAGTGCTGATTCCAATGCTTCATACCTTTCCTTGTGCACCGCGCTTGCCCGTCCAATCAAGGGCTGCAAAGCGGCCAGGGCATGTTCTCTGAACCGGGTCGCCACGGGCCCGGGAAGCACAAGCGAGACACTTTCCAGGCTTTTGCTGTCCTGCTCATCAAACCAGAAGCTGTCGTGAGCCGTGTTCATCGCGGATTTGGCGGCACAGTAGGCGCCTTTCATTTTCTGGGGCGCTATGGATAAGACGGAGCTCACCGCGATGACCCGTAAGGGTACTTCATGTTGCTCGCAGAGCCTCAGACAGACGGCGGCCAGCTTGATGGGGCCGAATACGTGGGTGCTGAATTGCTTTTGCCACATGGATTCGGACAGATCGCGAAGCGCCCCGAATTGCCCGTAACCCGAGTTGTTGATCAGAATAACCCGCTCGGCTGCTGCAATTTCGGTTTCCAGCTCGCCCGCAAGCCCCTCGATTTTCTCACAGGACTCAAGATCCAGCGTCATCTCCAGATCTGCGAATTCAATGCCACTTGGCTGTCGGGACAGGGCGATAACCCTATAACCTTCCCGGGCAAAGAGAGCGCAGGCCTCGCGGCCAATTCCGGCGCTGGCACCGGTTACCAGGGCGAGTTTCGTCATAATGGATGTCCTTTGGTTTGATGCCAGACCTCCCAAAAAGGGAGGGTGGCAGTGACGCCTATAGTACATTGTCGTCTGAATCTACCGGCGTTGTTGATCCAGTTTTTTTCACACCAGAAGCAAGATGGTCTCAGTCAGAGCCTTGTCTTTGCGACGCACTTCCAGTTTATTAACAATTCAATTTAATGGTTGAATAAAACGAGCGCTCGTTCTATTTTTGTTGGCGGAGGTCGCGATATGAATAATTCCAATCAAACGAATTCAGACAACGCAAATGGGTCTCTGCGGCTAGACGGCAAGACTGCTCTGGTAACGGGTGCTGCTGGCGGCTTGGGTCAGAGCTTTACTCGTTGTCTCGTTGAAGCTGGTGCCAGCGTTATTGTCAGTGGCCGTCGCCGAGAGCCGCTTGAGTCCCTCAAGGCCGAATTCCCGGAACATGCTGATCGTATCCACGTAGTCACTATGGATGTCACCAACGAGTCCAGTGTCTCTGAAGCCTTCAATACCATGGCTGATGAGATCGCTATCCCGGACGTCGTCGTTTCCAATGCCGGTGTGGCAACGAGCAAGAAGGCTCTGGACCTTAACGGTCAGGATTGGGACCGGGTTATCGACACAAACCTCAAGGGATGCTGGCTGGTTGGCAACGAAGCCGCCCGTCGTCTATCAGCAATTAATCGGGGCGGGAGCATCATCATGATTTCTTCCATCCTTGGTCATCGCGTGGCCGGTAACGTAGCTCCTTATGCCGCCGCCAAGGCTGGTGTCGAACAACTGACTCGTGCCCTTGCGCTGGAATGGGCCCGATATGGAATCCGCGTTAATGCACTGGCGCCGGGATACATAGAAACCGATCTGAACCGCGATTTCTTTGCCAGTGAACCCGGCCAGAAAATGATCCGCCGTATTCCTCAGCGTCGATTGGGGCAGGCTGATGACTTGAGTGGTCCGTTGTTGCTTCTGGCTTCCGGACTTTCCGACTATATGACCGGCAGCACCCTTGTGGTGGATGGCGGCCATCTTCAATCCTCGTTGTAAGGAGTGGGCTGTGGATTTCAATTTGGACCCCAGGAACGAGTCGTACCGAAAACGGATCCGGGATTTTGTCGAACAGGAGCTGTTGCCGCTGGAGCAGAACCCGGAAGCCTACGATGAGCACGAGAACATTGCGACGGACTATCTTGAGCAGATGCGTGCAAAGGCAAAGCAGCAAGGCCTGTGGTGCTTGCAGATTCCCGAGCGCCTGGGCGGTCAGGGGCTCGATATCTCGGGTATGGCTGCCTGTTACGAGGAAATGAACCGTTCGATTTTCGGGCCGGTGGTGTTCAATTCCGCGGCACCGGACGATGGCAACATGACCGTGCTGGCGAAAGTCGGGACAGAGGCCCAACAGGAGCGTTGGCTCAAACCCATCGTTGAGGGCAGGGTGCGTTCGTCTTTCGTCATGACCGAGCCACCTCCCGGTTGTGGCTCGGACCCCGGCATGATGCAGACTACCGCCACGCGCAAGGGCGATCGTTGGGTGATTCATGGCCACAAGCACTTCATCACCGGAGCAGCAGAAGCCGCCCATTTCATTCTGATTGCGCGCACCTCCGAAGATACTCGCAAAGGCCTGAGTGCTTTCCTGTTTCATAAGGATGATCCGGGCTGGGAGATCATCCGGCGTATTCCAATCATGGGGCCGGAAGAGCACGGCGGCCACTGCGAGCTGCGCTTTGATGGTCTGGAAATCCCGGACGAAAATCGGCTGATGGAGGTGGGTGACGGTCTCAAGGTGACCCAGATTCGCCTGGGCACGGCCCGGCTTACCCATTGCATGCGATGGCTGGGCCTGGCGAGACGTTCGTTGGAGATTGCGACCGACTATGTGGATAACCGGGAATCCTTTGGTCAGCCCCTGGCGCAACGCGAAGGTGTGCAATGGCTGCTTGGTGAGGCGGCAATGGAGATTCAGATCGGCCGATTGCTGACCATGCACGCTGCCTGGAAACTGGACCAGGGTGACTTTGCCCGAAAGGAGGTGTCCATGGCCAAAGTGTCGGTGGCCGATACCTTGCACAAGGCGGTAGACACGGCAATCCAGCTCTGCGGCGCCAGGGGGTACTCCAAGGATACCCCGCTGGAGTGGATCTATCGCTATGCCCGCCAGGCAAGGCTGGTAGATGGCGCATCGGAAGTGCACAAAATGGTGTTCTCGAGAACACTCCTGGCTGAGCGTACAGACTTCTGGCACTGGGGAGTCGAAGCCTGATGTCTGCACTTGAGGATACCTTTGCCACTTTTATAGCGCGGCAGACTGGAGCTTCCGACGCAACGGTCGTCTCTTTCGACAAGCTTTCCGGAGGGGCGATCCAGGATAACTTCGGGCTCACGCTGGATTTGGAGGGCGGTAACAGGCCCGGGCGGCACGAATTTGTGGTGCGACAGGACGCACCGTCCGGGGTGGCCGAGAGCTTGACCAGACCGCAGGAATTTCGAGTGTTGCAGGCCGCTTTCGGTGCCGGGGTGACGGCTCCTGAACCTCTCTGGCTGTGTGAGGATCCTGCGGTTACCGGGCAGGTGTTCTACGTCATGGCTCGGGCTGCCGGGAGTGCGTCACCACGCAAGCTGGTCAAGTCGGAGTTTACTGACGAGCAGCGCCGCGCTCTTGTTCGAACGTTTGGCGCAGAGCTTGCCAGGCTTCACAGCGTCAGGCCGCCGGACGATTCGTTGGACTTTCTGGCGATGCCCAACCCGGACAATCCTGCCCTTAGCCGGGTCGCCCTTTACCGCCGCTATCTGGAAGAGATTGGTGAGCCACACCCGGTGCTGGAGTGGGCACTGAACTGGCTTGAGGATAACGCGCCGGAACCAGATTTCACCGTTCTATGTCACTGCGATTTCCGAACCGGCAATTACATGATAAGCGGCGACAGACTGACGGCCATTCTGGATTGGGAATTCGCCGCTTGGAGCGACCCTTGCGAGGACCTGGGGTGGCTCTGTAGTCGCAGTTGGCGCTTCGGTGCTGATCAACGGGAAGTGGGCGGAATTGGAGATAAACAGGATCTTCTGGACGGCTACCGGGAGGTAACCGGAGCCAGCATTAGTCCAGCAAGGGTCAACTACTGGGAGGTCATGGCGCTGGTGCGCTGGGCCGCCATTGCATTGCAACAGGCGCGTCGTCACATGTCGGGTGAGCAGCGCTCGCTCGAGCTGGCGTTAACCGGCCGCATGGTCGCTCAGATGGAATATGACCTGTTGAACCAGATTCAGGAACTGGAGGATGGCAATGATCAATCGACCTGAGACCCGTGACCTGCTTGCCGAGGCTCGCCAGGTGTTGCTCGATTCGCTGGTCCCCGAACTTGGCGGGGAGCGCAAATACGAGGCATTGATGATCGCCAATGCCATGGGCATGGCCATCCGCGAACAGGAACAGCAAGAGGCGGGAGAGCCTGAATCAACCGACGTCATGCTCTCCCGTTTTCTGGCCGGTCACGCGTTGCCGGAGGAGTCGGAGCAGGGTGAACAGACCCTGGCCAGGGCGCTTCGTGAACGCGTTGTCGACGGCAGCGACCGTGAGTTGCGGGCGGTCCTTCGCGCAATGACGGAGACTCGACTAAAAGTAAACAATCCGGGCTACCTGAAATAACCCGAACAATCCCGAATGGTGTGATTTGGGTGTGACCTGGGTGTGACATAGGTGCGACATGAACAAGTACAAGAACCTGAACAAGACCACCGCAAACTATTCGCCACTTACCCCGCTCACGCTGCTGCAGCGGTCCGCTCGGGTGTACCCGGACAAGCTGGCGGTGATTGATGATGACATGAACCTGTCCTACCGGGAGCTTTACGCCCGCTGCCGCCAGATGGCCAGTGCCCTGAGTCGCCGCGGTATCGAGACGGGCGATACGGTAGCAATCCTGTGTCCAAACTCCCACGAAATGCTTGAGGCCCATTACTCCGTGCCTATGTCAGGTGCGGTACTGAACGCCATCAACATCCGTCTGGATGCCGGGGCCCTGTCCTTTATCCTGGCCCATGGTGAAGCACGCGTTCTGTTTTACGACACCCAGTGGGAAGAGCAGGTCCGGGCCGCCGTAGCCGAGCTTGAGGTTAATCCCTTGCTGGTGGCCATCGATAGCACGGCAGGGAAGAGCCTGGGTCTGGCGGATCTTGATTACGAAGCCTTGTTGCAGGAAGGCGACGCGGAGGCAGGCTGGCAGCATGCCACAGACGAGTGGGATGCCATTTCCCTGAATTACACCTCTGGAACCACCGGCAATCCCAAAGGCGTTGTTTACCACCATCGCGGCGCCTACCTGGCGGCCATGACCAACGCCATGGCTTTCGACATGACGGCCGAGACCGTCTACCTGTGGACCCTGCCAATGTTCCACTGCAATGGCTGGGCTTATACCTGGGCAATCACCGCCGTTGGCGGCACCCATGTGTGTCTTCGGGAGGTGGATAGCAGGGAGATCTACCGCCGAATCGAAGACTACGGCGTCACCCACATGTGTGGGGCGCCGGTGGTGATGAACCTGCTGATACAGGACCTGGGGCGCGCCAGCCTGACACTTTCCCGGCCAGCCCAGTTTGCTCTGGGCGGCGCAGCGCCGCCAAGTAGCGTGATTCGCAAGGCAGAGGAAATTGGCTTCCAGATCACCCACCTGTATGGCCTGACCGAAACGTTTGGCCCCTCGACGCTCTGTGTGCCCCAGCCGGAATGGCAGCAATTGCCGCTGGAAGAACGGGCGTTAAAAATGTCCCGCCAGGGCGTTTCCACGCACGGCCTGGATGAAGTTGCGGTGTTGGATATGGTCAGCGGGGAGGCGGTGCCTGCAGACGGAAAAGCCATGGGCGAGATCTGTATTCGTGGCAACACGGTGATGAAGGGCTACCTGAAAAATGAGGAAGCCACCGAAAAGGCCTTCAGCGACGGCTGGTTCCACACCGGTGATCTGGCCGTCATGCATCCGGATCATTATGTCGAAATCCGCGACCGGGCCAAGGATGTGATTATCTCCGGCGGCGAAAACATCTCCAGTCTGGAAGTGGAGGAGGTGCTATACCGGCACCCGAAAGTGTCTGAGGCTGCAGTGGTGGCCATGGCCGACGAAAAATGGGGCGAGGTTCCCTGCGCCTTTATCAATCCGATCGATGATGGTGAGGAACTCACGCCCGAGGAGATCATCGCCTTTTGTCGGGAGCAAATGGCGCACTTCAAGGCGCCGCGGAAGGTCGTGTTGGGTGAATTGCCCAAGACCGCCACTGGCAAGATCCGCAAAAACATTTTAAGGGACACGTTGTCCTGATGACTGCGCTGGCCATGGTCAGCAGGAGGTTGCGATAACGCGAACGACGAACATATGACAATGAAATCGTGGCTTGATTTAACAGGCCTGAAAGTTCCAGTGACAAAAAAGACAAGAACACAGGAGCATTACCATGAAAACATCAAGCATCAAGAAACTTCTGGTTGCGATGACCGCAACCGCTACGCTTGGTACCGCAGGTATCAGTTATGCTGAGGAGCCAATTCGGCTCGGGGGCCTCTACATCCTCTCTGGCAGTGCTGCCACCTATGGTGAGTTTGCCCAGAAGGGCATCAACCTGGCAGTGGATGAAATCAACAGCTCCGGCGGCATTCTCGGTCGTCAGGTCGAAATGGTCTATGAGGACACCCAGGGGAAGGCTTCAGTAGCCATCCAGGCCGCTCGCAAACTGGTCTACTCGGAGGGTGTGGACGCCCTCGTGGGCCTGGACAGCTCTGGCGTGGCTCAGGGTATGGTTCCAACCATGCCGGAGTTACAGAAACCCCTGGTCATTACCCACGCTGCCACGCCGGATGTCACCGGCAAGTTGTGTAATTCGTTCACCTACCGTATCAGTGTCAACGTGGCCCAGAATATGAAGGCTGCCGCGCTGGTGGCTGCAGAAACCGATGCCACCAACTGGACCACCATCGGTCCGGACTATGCCTTCGGCCACCAGTCCTGGGAATTCTTCGGAAACTACCTCAAAGAGATCAATCCGGACGTCAACCTGATGTCGGAGACCAACTTCCCGCGCTTCGGCGCCGAGGACTTCACCCCATTTATCGACAGGGTCATGGACTCTGACGCCGAGGGCGTTCTGATCTCTGTCTGGGGCGGTGACCTGGTCAACTTTGTCCGCCAGGCAAACACCCGCGGGTTCTTCGAAGAGGACCTGGAGGTGATGTTTACCGTGGGTGCAGCGACTGAAGTATTGACCGCACTGGGCGAGGAAATGCCTGAGGGAGTGCATCTGTCTACACGTTACTGGTACGAGGCCTACGACAACGACATTAACGACCGCTTCGTGAAAGCCTACCTTGACGCCTATGGCAACCCTCCCAGCTATAACGCTGAGGGTGCGTACGCTGCTATCTACGCCTACAAGCAGGCGATGGAAGCGGCCGGCAGCACCGAGGGGCCGGCTGTGGCCAAGGCGCTCAGTGGCATGAGCATGGACGCGCCGAACGGTACGGTGACGTTCCGCAAAGGCGATAACCAGGCCATGGTCAGCCCGAATTGGGGTGTTTCCGGCTCCATGCATCCAGAGCATGGCATTCGCACGCTGAACAACCTGCAGATTTTTGACGGCGAGAAAGTAGCCCGCACCGTCGAAGAGACCGGTTGCAAGCTTTGATCTGACAGTTGTTCTTTTGCTTGCCGTGGCGCCCTCAGGGGCGCCACGAATCCGGCCCTAACGTAATGAGGTAATACATGTCTGGCATCGGAGCGGCGTTGCTGAATAGTCTCGATATAGGGTTGCTGCTGTTCATTATCGCAGTGGGCCTTAATATCGTGTTCGGTGTGCTGAACATCATCAACTTTGCCCACGGGGCACTTTACATGCTGGGGGCCTATCTGGCCTTCACACTGATCAATATAGCGGGCATGCCATTCTGGGCGGCCCTGATCCTGGCGCCCATTGGCGTCGCTATCCTGGCCGTCATCATCGACCGGTTGCTGTTGCGCTTTATCTATTCCCGTGACGTAGCAGACAGCCTGCTTCTGACATTCGCTATCCTGCTGATCATTAACGAGAGTGTGAGGATGATCTGGGGGAGTGGCATCCATGTGGTCCAGCCGCCGGATCTGCTGTCAGGTTCGGTGCGGCTGTTAGGCAGTTCCGTTGCCACCTACAGCCTGTTCGTGATCGTCATCGGCCTACTATTGCTGGCTGGTCTCTGGTACCTGTTCAACCGTACCCGCGTCGGCCGCATCATGCGAGCTGCGGCACTGGATCGCGATATGGCCGAGGCGCTGTGCATCAACACCCGGCTGGTGGTGACCGGCGTGTTTGCCTTTGGCGCCTGGCTGGCCGCTGTCGGTGGCGTCATGGCGGCACCCATGCGTGCGCTGGATCCCGGCATGGGGGACAAGATCATTATCGAGTCGTTCATTGTGGTGGTGATCGGGGGGCTGGGCAGCTTCCCGGGCGCCTTGCTTGGAGCCATCATCCTGGGCCTGATTCATGGCTTCGGTGGCCGCTACCTGCCGGAAGTGAACCTGCTGTTGCCGTTCGTCGGCATGGCGCTGGTTCTGTTGTTCAAACCACACGGCATTATGGGCAAAGGGGCAAATGCATGAAAACCAAGGTTCTAATGGCCATTCTGGCTGTGGTGATTGCCGGGCTGATTGCGGTGCCCTGGATTGCTTCCTATTTCTATGTGTTTATTTTTACCGAAATCCTGATCCTGGGTCTGTTCGCGGCCAGCTTCAACCTGATTTTCGGTTATACCGGCATGCTGAGCTTCGGGCATGCGGCGTTCTTCGGTATTGGCGCTTACGCCACGGCCCTGGTGCTGATTCACCTGGAGTGGCCGTTCCTGGTCTGTCTGCTGGTCTCAATGGGGGCGTCCGCACTACTGGCTTTGATGATCGGCTTCCTGAGCGTCCGCCTCAATGAGGTGTACTTTGCCATGCTGACCCTGGCCTTTGGCATGATGGTCTTTGCCATCGCTTACCAGTGGCGCTCGGTGACCAATGGCAGTGACGGCCTCGCCGGGTTTACCCTGGGCTCCTTCGGGCTGGGGCTTGACCTCACTCTGGCGAATCCCTCGGTCTATTACCATGTGGTGCTGGGTATTGTGGCCATCGCCGCGATAGTGCTTTACCTGATCTGCCGCAGTTCGTTTGGCATGATCCTCAAGGCAATCCGTCAGAATCCCGAGCGGGTATCTTTCGCCGGGCTGAACGTGCGGACGTATCGGCTTGTGGCTTTCGTCATCGCCGGAACCTTTGCGGGCCTGGCCGGTGGTCTGATCGCTCCATTCCTGCGTGTGGCGAGCCCCGAGCTTCTGCACTGGTCCATGTCCGCCGAACCGATACTGATGGCCATCCTGGGGGGTACCGGGTTTTTCCTGGGGCCGTTCATCGGCTCTGCGGCGTTCGTATTGCTGGAAACCTGGATCACCACTTACACGGAATCCTGGATGCTGGTTCTGGGTATCATCCTGGCGCTGATGGTGATCTTCTTCCGCAAGGGACTGTTGGGCACCGCCATTGACTGGTGGATGGAGGTGAAAAAATGACTAACCCGGTCCTTACCATTGCTAACCTGACCAAGCGTTTTGGCGGCGTCACGGCGGTCTCTGATATCAACCTGGACGTCATGCCCAAGGAAACCATCGCGATTATCGGCCCCAACGGTGCCGGCAAGACCACCTTCTACAACATGGTGTCCGGCCGGATGCAGCCAACGGAAGGCACGATCATGCTGGACGGCAAGGATATCACCGGCCTGCCTCCCCACAAGATCAGCCGGCTGGGCGTATCGCGATCGTTCCAGATCAATAATATCTTCCCGGAGATGACGGTGCAGGAGAACGTGGAAGTGGTGCTGTCGGCCTATCATGGCCACAGCCGCAAGCTATTCAATATCGCGTCCCGCAATACGGCAATCCAGCACGAGGCGGTTGGGTTTCTGAAGCGTCTGGGCATCGACAGCCTGAAAGCACAACGTGCAGAAGTGATCAGCTACGGCGACAAGCGATTGCTGGAGATCGCCATGGTGCTGGCAACACAACCCAAGCTGGTACTGCTGGACGAGCCAACAGCCGGGATGACTCCGGATGAAACCCGGCGCACCACCCAACTGATCAAACAACTTGCCGGTAGCGGTGACTACACCTTCATGATCACCGAGCACGATATGGATGTGGTCTTCAATCTGGCGGATCGGATTCTGGTCATGCACCGTGGCGAGAAGCTTTTTGCCGGTACGCCCGAGGAGGTCAAGAACCACCCGGAGGTGCGTGTTGCCTACCTGGGCGAAGAAGACGACGAAGCGGTCGAGGAGGCCAGCCCATGATTCTTGATGTTCGCAACATTCAAACGTTCTACGGCGAGAGTCAGGCGCTCCAGGGTGTTACCCTTCAGCTCGAAGCCGGTGAGACGGTTTGCATCCTCGGCCGGAATGGGGCGGGAAAGAGCACCACCCTGAAAAGCATCATGGGGCTGACGCCTCCGAGATCCGGAGAGGTCGTCTATGAAGGCAAGCCGGTCCAGGGCTGGCCGGCACACCGGATCGCCCGCGCGGGCATCGGGTATGTACCGGAAGACCGCCGGATATTTCCCGGTCTGACGGTGCGGGATAACCTTGATGTAGCCTCCTATCAACGCAAGGGCAGTGCCGCGCGTTGGACGGTGGATGGCATCCTCAAGAAATATGAAATGCTGGGCGAACGGGCGGATCAGGACGGCGCGACCCTGTCCGGTGGCCAGCAACAGATGCTGGCGGTGGCAAGGTCCCTGATGATTCAGCCACGACTGTTGTTGCTGGATGAGCCCAACGAGGGGCTGGCCCCGGTTATCGTGCAGCAGATCGGTGAGCTGATTGATGATCTCAGCCAAACCACAACCATCCTGTTTACCGACCAAAGCGTGCGATTCGCACTCAAGCATGCTCAAAGAGCCTACATTCTGGAAAAGGGCCAGGTTGTGCACGAGGCGAGCAGTCAGGACCTGAAGGCGGACCAGGCCACCCAGGACCGATTCTTGTCCGTGGCATAGCGTGCCTTATAATCCCCGCCGCAGAGGCAAACGGACGTGGCAGTTATGATTGAAAATTACGAAGCATTCCGCGGTGAACTCCGCATGTCCAAGGAGGATGTGATCCGCGATGTGTACCGCCAGAACCAGGAACGCATCAGTATTAAGAAGGAGGCGACGGCGGTTAAAAATCTGACCCGAATCATCGACTCGACCCTGCGGCTGGCCAACTCCAAGGGGTTCCATGCGATGACGCTGAGGGACCTTTGCGGGGATTCCGGCATGAGCATGGGTGGGCTCTATGCGTATATCCGCAACAAGGATGATCTGATCCATCTGATCCAGAGCCACGGATTCATTATCACGCGTCGGACTCTGATCCATTACACGGAAGACGTCGAGGATGTCCGGGACAGAATGTTCTCTGCGATCAAGGCACATCTGTATCTGAGCGAGCTGATGCGGGCCTGGTTCTACTTTTCCTACATGGAAGCGAAGAGCCTGCCGGCCGAGGAAAAACGCGATGCTGTCGCCATTGAGCTGGAGATCGAGGAGATCTTTCTCCGGCTCATTGAGGATGGCATAGAGGCCAAGGTTTACCGCTCGAGAAATGCCCGCCTTGTCGCCTCCATGATCAAAGCCTTATTGCAGGACTGGTACCTGAAACGCCGGAAATACCGTGACCAGAGTGTTGCGGTTGACGACTATGCCGCGTTTGTCAGGGATGTGATTGAAAGCTATCTGCTCGGAGAGCGTTGACTCTCCTTCTGTGAGGAATGTGATGACTATCAGACTGACAAACCCGGCACTGTTGCGCGAAAGCGCCCATATCAACGGCGAATGGGTCCAGGCCCGTTCGGGTAATCGGCTCGCGATAACCAATCCAGCCAATGGAGAGCATCTCGCTTATGTGCCGGATATGGACGCCGAAGATACCCGCCAGGCCATTCGGGCGGCCGAGGCAGCGTGGCCGGAATGGCGCGCTCGTCCGGCCAAGGAGCGAGCGGGTGTTCTGCGTCGGTGGTTCGATTTGGTGATGCAACATCAGGAGGACCTGGCTTGTTTGATGACGGCAGAGCAGGGCAAGCCGTTGGCCGAGGCACGCGGTGAGGTTGCGTACGGCGCCAGCTTTATCGAGTGGTTTGCCGAGGAAGCCAAGCGGGCCTATGGTGACGTCATTCCTGGCCACGGTCGTGACAAGAGGATTGTGGTTATCAAACAGCCGATCGGGGTAGTGGCGGCAATCACGCCCTGGAATTTCCCGGTGGCCATGATCACCCGTAAGGTTGCCCCGGCACTGGCTGCCGGTTGCCCGGTGGTGGTCAAACCGGCGGAAGACACGCCGTTGTGCGCGCTTGCTCTGGCGGTGCTGGCCGAAGACGCCGGAGTTCCACCGGGGATCCTCAACATCGTTACCTGCTCGAAGGACCGGGCGCCGCAGGTGGGTGAGGAACTGACCACCAGCCCGGTGGTTCGCAAGGTGTCGTTTACGGGGTCCACGCCCGTGGGCAAACTCCTGATGCGCCAGGCCAGTGGCACGGTCAAGAAAGTGAGCCTGGAATTGGGCGGCAATGCACCGTTTATCGTATTTGACGACGCCGACCTCGATGCTGCGGTAACCGGATTAATGGCCTCCAAGTACCGAAATACCGGGCAAACGTGTGTATGCGCCAACCGCATTTATGTGCAATCTGGCGTGTATGATGAATTTGTTGACAAGCTTAAGACTGCGGTTGGCAAATTGGTCGTGGGGGCTGGCCTGGAAGGCGAGACCCACCAGGGTCCACTGATCAATCAGGCTGCGCTGGACAAAGTCAGGCGGCATATCGCCGATGCGACAGAACGGGGCGCAAAAGTGGTGATGGGAGGCGAGGCACACGCTCTCGGCGGCACTTTTTTCGAGCCCACCATTCTCACGGACGTCACCCAGGACATGCTGGTGGCCAGTGAGGAGACCTTTGGCCCGGTGGCACCGCTGTTCCGGTTTGAGACCGAGGAGCAGGCCATCACCATGGCCAACGATTCGGAATTTGGTCTGGCAGCATACTTCTACAGTAATGACATCCGGCGCATCTGGCACGTGGCCGAGGCCCTCGAAACCGGCATGATTGGCATCAACGATGGCATCATTTCAACCGAGGCCGCTCCCTTCGGCGGGGTCAAGGAAAGCGGCCTGGGTCGTGAAGGGTCACGGCATGGCCTGGACGAGTTCATGGAACTCAAATACCTCTGCCTCGGTGGAATGCGCTGAGTCCCGTTTTCAAGGAGAATTGAATGTCTGGCTCCCTATCTCATTTGCGTGTCCTGGATCTTTCCAGAGTGCTGGCTGGTCCCTGGGCAGGGCAGATCCTTGGGGATCTCGGCGCAGAGGTTATCAAAATTGAACGCCCAAAATCCGGGGACGACACGCGCTCCTGGGGGCCACCTTATCTTCAGGGGGCTGATGGCAACGCAGATCTCTCTGCCTACTTCCTGACTGCCAATCGAAACAAGCAATCCCTCGCGGTCGATATTGCCCATCCCGAAGGGCAGGCACTGATCCGAAAGCTGGTCGCAGAGTCGGATGTCATCCTTGAAAACTTCAAGGTCGGGGGACTCAAACGCTATGGCCTGGATTACGACAGCCTGAAACGTATCAACCCCAAACTCATCTACTGCTCGATCACCGGCTTTGGCCAGGATGGCCCTTACGCGAACCGGCCCGGATATGATTTCCTGATTCAGGCCATGGGTGGGCTTATGAGTATCACCGGGCAACCGGACGGCGATCCCGGCGCCGGGCCAATGAAGGTCGGTGTAGCACTGACAGACATCATGACCGGGCTGTATGCCACCATTGGTGTGCTCGCTGCGCTCAGTCACCGTGACCGTACCGGAGAAGGTCAGTATGTGGAGGCGGCGCTGCTGGATGTGCAGGTAGCCTGTCTGGCGAATCAGGCCATGAATTACCTGACCACAGGCCAGGCGCCGGGGAGGATGGGGAACGCCCATCCGAATATCGTGCCTTACCAGGATTTTCCTACCGCAGATGGCAACATGGTGCTAACGGTCGGTAACGATGAGCAGTTCACCCGGTTGTGCGATGTTCTTGAGCATCCGGAGTGGGCGAGCGATGAGCGTTTTGCGACAAATCGGGCTCGCGTAGCGAATCGAAAGGAATTGATTCCCAGGCTGCGGCAGGCCACGGTGATGCGGTCAACCCAGGAATGGGTGCAGATTCTGGAGCGTTCAGGGGTGCCCTGTGGGCCGGTCAACACCCTGGATCAGGTATTTGAGGATCCACAGGTTCTTGCGCGGGGAATGAAACAGTCTGTTCAGCATCCATCGCTGGGCGATGTCCCGACGGTTGGCAATCCGATCAGGCTGAAGCTGACACCGGTAAGTTACAGGACGGCGCCTCCGCTGTTGGGGGAACAGTCAAAACAAGTCCTTGAGACTATTGTTGGCCTCTCTTCTGGCGAAATAGAGAGCCTAAGGGAGCGCGGCATAGTCTCGTGATCTGGTGTTGCGTTAGCTTTCCTCAGCCAACGCAACCAGATCCATACGGATATCCTCCACACTCAGCTCCGGCCGGATCAACAGACGGGCCTTTCCTTCGCGGTCGAACACATACACGGCGCCGCTGTGTGAGACGTTGTAGTTACCTTCCGCATCTGGCTCGTCGTAACCAAAGGTCGTGCGGTAACGCTTACTGAGTTCCCTGAGCGCTGGTTCCTCGCCGGTCAGGCCGATGGCCCGGTCGCTGAAAAAGCTCACGTAGCTGTCGATGCGTTCTGGGGTGTCCCGTTGCGGGTCCACGCTGACAAAGACAATCTGCGTGTCTGCTCGCATTTTCGCGGGCAAATCCTTCACCGCCCTGGACAGTTTCTGGAGTGTGGCGGGGCAGATATCAGGGCAGGAGGTGAAGCCGAAGAACAGCAGCCGGATATTGCCGTCGGTTTGCTCGGCCGTCACCGTGTCGCCGGAGGTGCCAGTCAGCTCGAAGGCAAGTTCCGGCATCAGGCCGCTGATGTCTTTGCCATTCCAGTTTTCATCGTCGCCAAAGCACCCACCGAGCACCACTAGAGACGCCAAAAGTACCATGGCAGAGATCGCTTTATGACTGCAGGGTAGGAACCGGTTTTTCATGAATGGCTGGCCTTCAGCTTTTCGTTATAGGGCGACACCTTGCCATCTTCACGCATGGCACGTCGAAGGATAATCAGTATGCCGAGGATGCTCATCATGGCCGGGGGAATCCAGGTCAGCAATCCGCCCAGCAACTGGTCCGTTTCTGGCGGCATTGGCCAGGCGCGACCGCAGACTTCGTACACGTCGTACACCATACCCCGTGAGAACACGATGGTGGCGCCCAGAACCATCTGGGGGATGGCAACCAGGGCTAGAAGAAGGATGCGTTTGCCGTAGCCCAGAGCGTCGCTGATGACGGGTGAACGTGGATCAAAGATCAACCACCAGAACAGCATACCGTCCAGTAGCATGCTCCAGTTCATCACCCAATACAGATCCCGGCTGAGCATGGCGTCGAAGTGGATTGGCGGCCAGAGCCAGAAGTAGATCAGACCTACAAACAGGAATGAGGCAATCGCCGGGTGCTGGAGAAAACGGTAAATCCACCCCAGCGGTATTAGCGCCCGCCGTACGCCGGGATTGATCAGGCTGTAGAGGAAACGCATCACCGGGAGGGGGTTGGACAGGGCAATCAGGATCGGCCCCAGGTGGTGCAGTATCAGATGCTGGCCCCGGTGAACGAAGAACATGTACTGGGAGTAGTAATCGAAACGGGTTTGCATCACGCCGTAACAAAGCATGACGCCCACCACAAATACCAGCACCCGGCCACTTCCGGGGCGATCGTCAGCAGGCATCCTGACCAGGCCGAACCCGTAGAACGCCAGAACGAGCACGAAACTCAATATGGTGAGCGGCGAGAAGTCATAGGGTACAAGGTAGTCTAAGGCCGACATCGGGCTTGCCTTTGTGCTCTGGGGGTGGAACCGGGTGATTGTTGTTGCTGATCCAGAGTTTTACCGGAGTGACGGCTAAATTCAAGAGATTGTTGGGTTTGCTGTGTTAATCGGGATACCCCGTAATATCCCGAATTTTACGGTACAGCGGCTGAAGCTGGGGATACATCTTCAGGTACACCTCTCGATACAGGCGCTCGTAGAGTTTCTGGGTGTCGGCCTGCGGATGGAAGACATCACCCACTCGGGTCATCGCGTTCACCGCCGTCTCGAAATTCGGATGAAGCCCCAGGCCAACGGCAGCGTCGATGGCGGCGCCAAGACCGGACGTTTCGTAGGTATGAGGCCGTTCTGCGGGCAGTCCGAAAACATCGGCGGTCAGTTGCATGGCGGCATCGCTCTGGGAACCGCCCCCGGCGACTCTCAGCCTGCGGATGGGGACGCCACTGCGTTTCTCGATCCGTTCCTTGCCTTCGCGCAGGGCGTAGGCCAAGCCTTCCAGTATGGCTCGGTAGATGTGGGAGCGGGTGTGGACGTCGCCAAACCCGATGATGGAGCCCTTGGCTTCCGGCCCCGGCTGGCGAACCCCGGGTGACCAGTAGGGTTGCAGCATCAACCCCATCGAACCGGCGGGAACGGCCCGAACCAGTTCATCAAACAGGACTTCCGGCTCCACGCCTTTCTGCTCAGCCAGTTTCTGTTCCCGTAGACCGAATTCGCGCTTGAACCAACTCACCATCCAGAAGCCACGGTAGATCATCACCTCGGTGGAATAGTGACCGGGCAGGGCGGAGGGATAGGGCGGCATCATGCGTACCGGTTCCAGGTAACGCTTGCTGGTGGTGTTGATGGTGGCCGTGGTGCCGTAGCTCATGCAGCCCACCTCTGGTGTCAGGCCGCCGGAGCCGAGGATTTCACAGGCCTTGTCCGACGCCGCTGCAATCACCGGGAGTGGCCCCGGCAGGCCAAGGTGCCGGGCCGCGTCTCCGGTGAGATCGCCGATCTTGTCGCCGGGCTTAACCAGTTCCGGCAACATCTCACGGCGAACGGGCATGGTAAGCCACTTGAAATCACGTGGGCCGGCCCACTGGTGGCGTTTGTAGTCGAACGGGATATACCCCACCTGGCTGCCCACGGAGTCTCTGAACTGGCCTGTCAGGCGGTAGTTCAAGTAGCCCGACAGCAGCAGGTAATGCCGGGTGGCCGCCCAGATTTCGGGCTGGTTCTGGGCAATCCAGTTGGCCTGGGTTTTCTCTCGGATGCGGTCAACGGTGGGTTCCAGACGAATCAGCTTGAACAGCCAGCCCCATAAACCGGGCACAGGCCCTTCAACCCGGGCGTGACGTTGGTCGAGCCAGATGATGGCTGGCCGGAGTGGCTTGCCATGTTCGTCCAGATTTACAACGGTGCCACGCTGGGTGGTCAGCGTTACCCCGGCCACTTGAGTCGGCAAGGCATCGGTGTTTTTCCAGAGCAATTGGCACGCCTTACCGAGGTTTTCCCAAAAATACTCCGGATGTTGTTCCGCCCAGCCCGGCTGCTCGGAGAAGTAGGGTTCAATCTCCTGTTTGCCCTTGCCAACGAGATTGCCCTGAGTGTCGAATAGCAGGGCCCGCACGCTCTGGGTGCCGTTGTCGATAGCCAGGATGAGCGGTTTGATCGTGTTCATCCAGTGGCCCCCGGTTTGGCCGGAAATGTGGCCGGAAGCGAGTAGCAAGATCGCCAGAGCTCCAGATAACGTGCCTCTTCCCGTTCCCAGGTGGTGTCGTCCCAGCCCAGGATGGGTTTGCACAGGCAACGTATGTCCGGGAGCAGGCCTTTACCGCCTTTTGGAAGCACCAGCCCGAGCCGGGTGCGGCGCAACATCAGGTCATCCAGGTGGATCACTCCGGTATTGGCGGCCGCCCAGGCCAACTCCGCCCACAGGGTGTCGGTGCCGCCAACGGTTTCATGAGTTCCGGCACGCAGGACCTCTGCCAGAGCAGGGCCGTAGAAGCCCTGCAAGCGATGCCAGTTCTGGTGGCTGATGGCGTCAGGACGTTGGAGGTCGGGGGGCGATGCAAATACCGGCAGCGCATCGCTTCTGAGATGAAAGCCCGGCATTTGCCCCCGTTCGAGTACTTCCCGGGCGATCAACCGGAAGGTGGTTAACTTGCCACCGGCGACGCTGATCAGGCCATTGTCGGACCAAATCACATGCTCCCGATTTTCCTTTGAGGGTTTTCGCGTTCCCTTTGATTGATTAAGCGTGGGTGATTGGGTGACAACAGGGCGCACTCCCGCCCAGGTTGCGATCACGTCACGCTCGGTGATGGCACTGCTGGGGAACAGGCTTGAGGAGATCTTCAGCAGGTAGTCGAGCTCCTCCCGGTTGATGGCGGGCTCATGGGACAACGATTCTGTGTGGTCGAGGTCCGTGGTCCCCAGCACCGTCGTGCCTTGCCATGGGAAGGCGAATACCGGCCGACGGTCCTCCGGATGAAACAGCGACACCGAACAGGACACCGGAAGACGCGAATAAGGAATAACCAGGTGGCTTCCCCTCAGGGGACGTATTCGGGTGTCACTACTATCGGTCTGCTTCAACTGGCCCGCCCAGGCACCCGTGGCGTTAATAACCAGTGGGGTGTTGACGATCCTTTCCAGCGTTTGGGCTTCTGTGCTGGTGTCCAGAAGGTGAACGCCTGTGACGGCGTTGGTTTCACTGTTGCGGAGAACTGCCTGCGCCTTCATGTAATTCAGGCAGACAGCACCGTCGGCCTCGGCTTCTTCGAGTACGCGTTGCACCAGACGCGCATCGTCGGTAACGGCATCGGTGAAGCCGCTGGCACCAGTCAGGTGGTTGGTGGACAGGCCCGGCACCCACTGCGATGTGTCTGCCGGGCTGAGTCGCTGCCTGGATGGCTGTCCTGAAAGTCGGTCGTACAGACGCAGCAGCAGCTGGAACAGCTTGGGACCGGGGAACTGTTTCTGGTAGTGAGGCATTATGAAGCGCAGGGGATCGATTAGCCCAGGCGCTGTCTCTTATACACATCTGACGCTGCCGACGAATAGAGAGGTGTAGA
>OJEP01000167.1_pt1 | contig 32537 bp, 30 predicted proteins | sample 1593761 | NCBI WGS metagenome assembly OJEP01 (sample SAMN05416783, study PRJEB24817) | seawater metagenome | isolation source: Sea water | place: Canada:Atlantic | collected 2013-11
TCGGACACCTCACCAAATTTTATCATCTGAGCTTTAACAAGCTTAACTTAACTCCTAGACCGCACGCCTGCGTGCTCGTTGTCACCCTAAAGGGTGCCCTCTCTGCTAAAGCTCCGAGTCAACCACTCGGACACCTCACCAAATTTTATCATCTGAGCTTTAACAAGCTTAACTTAACTCCAAGACCGCACGCCTGCATGCTCGTTGTCACCCTAAAGGGTGCCCTCTCTGCTAAAGCTCCGAGTCAACCAATCGGATACCTCAGTAATGCTCTCATTTCAGCTTGAAAAATTTTCGCCTGCCAACCCGGAACTGAGGGCCTCTGCCCGTCTGTGGATCAGTTGGCGCAGGATTTTGAGGAGCGGAACTGTACACAAGCAACCCGGAAAAAGCAATTGTCAGGGCCAGCACTGAAAGTAATCATCGATGGCTGCTTCAGGGGCCTCGGGCGGCGCAATCTGGACAGTTCCCAGATACAGGAAGCCGATGATACGCTCGGCATCACTGAGCCCCAGCCCTGCCATGACGTAGGGGTCATAGGCATAGTCGCCAGTTCGCCAGACCGCACCGACGCCCTGTGCATAAGCGGCAGTGATCATATTTTGCGCAGCTGCGCCGGCGGATAGCCACTGTTCAAATTCCGGGACCTTGGGGTTTTCTTTCGGGCTGGCGATCACGACCATGACCATTGGCGCGCGCAGGGGACGCTCGGCAATACGCTGCCGCGCTTTGTCACTGAGTTCGGCACCCTGCTGTTCTTCTGAACGAACAAACAGCTCGCCGAGCGCCCGCCGCCCCTCTCCCTCAATAATGAGAAAACGCCAGGGGCGCATTCTTGCATGATCGGCAGCACGAAACGCCGCTCGCTGAATATTGGCCAGAATGTCACCTTTCGGCGCGGGCTCGGACAGTCTGGGTACTGATACGCGCTGGTGAAGGGCCTGCAATGCATCCATTTTTTTTCCTTACTGCTGTGTCCAGTTTGCTGGGTCATGGACATTTTCGATCAGACATCGTGTAATGACGCGCACTGACTCACTGTACCGGGAACATTATCTTACAGGATGACGCCAAACAGTCTTAAAGAGACAAACCGCATTTTACATTACCAGAGTCTGTTCCGCCTTCTGGTAGGTTTTGCCGGTATTTTATCGCTACTCACGTTCCATCGTGGACTGGAGCATGAGCTGATTGTCACGTTGCCCCTGCTGGTGACCATTGGCTATATTCTGTCTTCCCATTTTGTATTGCAGCGCATCTCGCCGTCATCACGGCCCGGCGTCGGGACGGTTTTATCCTTTATTGATGCGCTGCTGCTCGGTGGCCTGATCTGCCTGATCGACCTGAGCCTTTTGCCTGCTCTGCTGCTGATTATTACGCTGCAGTTTAACGGAATCATTGGTGGCGGTTTCAGGAAATTACGCAATGATAACTTGGCGCTGTTGCTCGGCATTGCAATAACCGCACTCCTGAGATTTCCCCAATGGACACTTTCGGCAGACATCCTGACCGGTCTGCCACCACTGTTGGCGCTGGGGATATATATCTGTATTTACGGCGCCAGCAGTTCCAGGGAAATCGCAACCTTGGGAGAGAAACAGAAAGAGCTGGAAAAAACACAGGTTCAACTGAAACTGAGAAATTACCGCCTGTCAAAATATCTCTCCCCAACCCTGCTGAAGGCCATCCAGTCGGGCAAAGACGTCAAGCTGGAAACCCATCGCAAAAAACTGACCGTATTTTTTTCAGACATCAAGGGTTTCAGCGAACTGGCCGAAGAACTTGAGGGCGATGTGCTGACCAGCCTGCTGAACAACTACCTGTCCGAAATGTCGCAAATTGCCCTGCAGCACGGCGGTACCATCGACAAGTTTATCGGCGACGCCATTATGGTTTTCTTTGGCGACCCCACCAGTAATGGCGTAAAGGCCGACTGTACGGCCGCAGTATCAATGGCCATTGCCATGAAAAAACACATGAAGGAATTGCAACGTCGCTGGGCCAGTCAGGGCATAGAAACACCCATGGAAATACGCATGGGCCTGAATACCGGCTACTGCGCCGTGGGCAACTTTGGCACGGAGAACCGGCTGGACTACACCCTGCTCGGCACCGAGGTGAATCTGGCCAGCCGACTGGAGTCCGCCGCAGAACCCGGCGAGATTCTGGTTTCACACGAGACCTACTCACTGGTGAAAGACCAGATCATGTGCCGCGATATGGGCGAGATTCAGGTCAAGGGCTATCAACAGCCGGTGCGGATTTATTCTGTGGTGGACTTCCGCAAAAATATGGGCAGTGACCAGAGCTACTTCGAGCACATGACCGATGGTTTTTCTTTCTATATGGATATGGACAGAATCCGCCACTACGACCGGGATCGAATCATGAGGTCCCTGATCGAAGCCGCCGCCCAACTGAAAAACAAGAAAAACTACTAATTCCCGCTGCTCGCTCTCACTGCCTCGACAGGCGCACCCTGGGAGGATCGGATTGCACACTGCTGCGATAGGGATTGATCTCCAGCCCACCGCGACGGGTGTAGCGGGCGTAAACCTCCAGTCTGTCCGGCTGACACAACTCCCTGATTTCGGTAAAGATGCGTTCCACGCACTGCTCGTGAAAATCCTGATGATTGCGAAAAGAAACCAGATAGCGCAACAACCCTTCGCGGTCGATTGCAGGACCACTGTAACGAATCAGAATACTGGCCCAATCGGGCTGCCCGGTGACCGGGCAATTGGTTTTCAACAAATGGCTGTAGAGCGATTCGCTGACCACTGTGTGTCCGTCTGCCAGGCCGAGCAGCGAGGGATCGGGGGCATAGGTGTCCACCTCCACCGGCAGGTCATCCAGGCAAATACCGGGCAGTGAGCCGAGTCCCATGTGACGATAACTGTCACCGGGGTGGATCCCTACCAGTATCGGCCCCACCACACAGGCACTGACGTCGCGCTCGATGGTCCGGGCCACCTCTTCCACGGAGCGATAGCGCTCCTGATTCAGCGAGTTGAGATAGAGTTTCAGGGATTTTGATTCAACCAGATTGAGCGTGCTGGCCGGTATCGACAACTCGGCCACCGCCACCACCGGCTTGCCCCGCATATCCAGCCAGGAGAGCTCATAGGCGGTCCAGAGATCCACGCCAAAAAAAGGCTCGGCGTCCAGAATACCCAGTGCCTGCCTGCCCTCTTGCCGGGGAATCGGGTGCAATAACTGCGGACTGTAGCTGGCGGGATAGTCAGTGTCGGCCCCCAGCAATAATTTTTTCTCAGTCACGGCTCACCTCAACTGCGCAATCGTTTGCCCCGCTCCAGCAGGAACAGCGAGAAGAAAAACAGCAGGGCGCAGAAACCCGTCACCATGACAAAGGCCCATGCCACATTAATATCCGAGACGCCCAACAGACCGTACCGGAAGGTGTTGACCATATAGAGCACCGGATTGGCCAACGACACCGCCTGCCAGAAAGGCGGCAACATGCTGATGGAGTAAAACACGCCGCCCAGGTAGGTGAGCGGCGTCAACACAAAGGTTGGAATAATGGAAATATCATCAAAACTGTTGGCGAAAACCGCGTTGATAAACCCCGCCAGCGCGAACAGGACCGCAGTTAAAAATACAATGGCGACTGTTACACCCAGATGACTGACCTGCAGATCGGTAAAAAACAGGGACAGCAGCGTCACAATCATCCCCACAGCCAGACCACGGACCACACCGCCGATCACATAACCCAGCAAAATGATGTAATTGGGCACCGGCGACACCAGCAACTCTTCGATACTGCGCTGGAACTTGGTGCCAAAAAAAGAAGACACCACATTGCCATAGGCATTGGTGATCACCGACATCATGATCAGCCCCGGCACCACAAACTCGATATAGGTGAAACCGGACATCTCACCGATCCGCGGTCCGATCAATTTGCCAAAAATGACAAAATACAGGGCAATCGTAATAGCAGGCGGCAGCAGGGTCTGCTGCCAGATGCGCATAAAACGGCGGACTTCTTTCACCAGGATGGTGGTAAACGCCACCCATTGCTGACCGGCATTCATAACTGCGCCTCCGCCGTTTCATTCCTGTGGGGCTCCACCAGGGAAACAAACAGCTCTTCCAGCCGGTTCGCCTTGTTGCGCATGCTGGTCACATGAATGTCCCGCTCGCTGAGACTGGCAAATAACTTGTTCAGCGATTTCCCCTTCACCACTTCAACCTCAAAACTGTGTTCATCGATCAGCTGCCCCGGATAACCCTCAATGGTCGGCATTCCTGTCAGGGCCTCGCGGGTATCCAGCACAAACACCTCCTTGTTGAGCTGCCGCAACAGCTGCTTGATGGAGGTATTGTGGATGATTTTACCCTGATCAATGATCGCCACGTTGCGGCAGAGACTCTCTGCCTCCTCCAGGTAGTGGGTGGTCAGAATAATCGTGGTGCCGCTGGCATTAATCCCTTTGAGAAACTGCCACATGGAGCGGCGCAACTCGATATCTACACCGGCCGTGGGCTCATCCAGCACCAACAGCCGCGGTTCGTGAACCAGGGCCCTGGCAATCATCAGTCGTCGCTTCATACCACCGGAGAGCATCCGTGAGCGCTGATGGCGTTTTTCCCAAAGACCCAGCTGCCTCAGATATTTCTCAGTGCGCTCATCGGCAAGCTTTGAGGGAAGACCGAAATAACCCGCCTGGGTTTTGACAATATCAATGACCTTTTCAAACTGGTTGAAGTTGAATTCCTGTGGAACCACGCCGATATACTGCTTGGCCAGGGAGAAGTTCCTGTCGATATCCGTCCCGAAAATAGCTATCTCACCAGCCGTTTTTCTCACCAGAGAACAGATGATGCCGATGGTAGTGGACTTACCGGCACCATTGGGCCCGAGCAGCGCGAAAAAATCGCCGGGCTGAACATCCAGGTCGATACCCTTGAGTGCCTCAAAGCCATTGTCATACTGTTTGTGCAAATTGCGGATCGATAATGCAGCAGTCATAGCATCCCAATAGTTACAAAAAAAAGCAGTTACAAAAATAAAAGCAGTTACAGAATAAAAATGCCCGCGCGTCAGCCAAAGAACATGACCGGCTCAGCAGGGGTGATAGTCTAAATGACTTTGCCCGGCGTTTGTCGGTTAACACCAAAAAACCCGGCGCATTAATCTGACATCAGGGGGCGGCGATACTGCACCCGAACAAAGCGACGACCCGGCCAACTATCATCAATGTAAGGATCATCAATGCAATGATTGACCCACCAACCACTCTGGGCCTATTCTGAAGTGGTCATACGCATAAAAACAGCCCGCAATGACCGTCCATACGTTAAATTGGGTATTGCGGCCTCGTCATAAGAAATTGTCACACTGACAGGAAGGCCGGCCATGTTGCTCGACTTGACTGCACTATCGGATAACCGGGAAAGACCGGGACCCAATACCGACCCAAATCCCGGGGTTACCCCATGAGCGCCAACTGGCCCGACGACGAAGCTGGGCAAAACACGCCTCTCCCACCCGCATCAGAACAACCGGGAAGGTGGTCATTGCGCTCCCGCGCGCTGTTGATCACTGCCACCTACGCGATTGTAGCCTCTTTATGGATCTATGCCTCTGACCATGCACTGATGGCATTGGCGGCGGATACCGAAACATTCACCCGCTGGAGTGTGTACAAGGGTATTGGCTTTGTCTCCGTCACCTCGCTGTTATTACTGCTGCTGATCTGGTGGGCCTTCGGTGCCCTGGAGAGGGCCTATGCCGATCTCAAAACACTGAACCAGGACCTCGAAAAAAGGGTCAGGGCTCGCACTAACGAACTGGAATCAGTCGCCACCCGCGCGGAAACTGCCGACCATTTGAAGTCATCATTTCTGGCCACTATGTCCCACGAGTTGCGGACCCCGCTCAATTCGATCATTGGCTTTACCGGTATCATCCTGCAGGGCATGGCGGGGCCCATTACCCAGGAACAGAAAAAACAACTGGGCATGGTCCGCAGCAGTGCCCGCCACCTGCTGGATCTGATCAACGACGTTCTGGATATCTCCAAGATCGAAGCCGGGCAGTTACAGGTTCGACAGGAGCCTTTTGATCTGGCCGATGCAATTGATCAGGTTATCGGGAGTGTTCAGCCATTGGCAGAGCAGAAAGGTCTGTCACTTCACAGGGACATCGCAGCCGGTTTGTCCACCATGCGCAGTGACCGTCGACGGGTTGAACAAATTCTGCTGAATCTGTTGAACAACGCTATCAAGTTCACGGACCAGGGCCGTGTCACGCTGCATGTGGAGTTGGAACCGGCATGGATGCCTCCAGCCACGGTCGATGAGGCAAATAACGGAGCATCACCACGCAGCGAACAGCCGGTGGCGGCTGTTCGATTCCGGGTCACCGATACCGGCATTGGTATCCGACCGGAAGATATAGAGCAGCTATTCCAACCTTTCAACCAGGTCGACACGGGCCTCACCCGCCAACATGACGGCACCGGGTTGGGACTGGCCATCTGCGGCCGCCTGACTAACCTGCTCGGCGGCACGCTAAAGGTCGACAGTCAATGGTCACAGGGCAGTGAATTTACCGTGACATTGCCACTGGAGCTATCATGAAAGAACCCCGCCTCGATATTCTGGTCATTGAAGACAATGAGCTCAACCGCTACCTGCTGACTTTTTTACTGGAACACCGCGGCCACCGCGTCAGATCGGCCACAGACGGACCGGCAGGCATTGCACTGGCGAAGGCGCTGTTGCCCGACCTGATTCTGCTGGATATACAATTACCGACCATGCATGGCTATGACGTGGCAGCAACCCTGCGCGAAGTCGAATCTGTGGGCAGGGTTCCCATTATCGCAGTGACCTCCCACGCCATGGCGGGTGATCGCGAGAAAGCACTGGCAGCGGGCTGTAGTGGTTATATCGAAAAGCCCATCGACCCCGATACCTTTGTCGATGAGGTGGAAAGTGTCTGCCGGCAGTCTCCGGATATGGAAAGTAGCTGATGCCACGGATCCTCATCGTTGATGACCGGGAGGAAAACCTCTATTACCTGGAGACGCTGCTCATCAGCCACGGTTATCAGGTCGATGCTGCCAGCCAGGGCAACGAAGCACTGGATAAGGCGCGCAGCACCCCTCCCGATATGATTGTCTCCGATCTGTTGATGCCCATCATGGACGGTTACACGCTGCTCCAGCAATGGAAATCCGACCCCCGGCTCAAGCATATTCCCTTCATCATCTACACTGCCACCTACACCGAAGAAAGTGACCGCGAACTGGCCCTGGATCTCGGCGCCGATGCCTTTGTCCTCAAATCTGCCGAGCCGGAAGCTTTCCTCAAAGTCCTGTGGCAAATCCAGGATCAACCCCATAGCGCCAAGCCCATTGCGACCAGCCCCGTCGGGCTCGATGAAAACACTATCCTGAAGACCTACAACCAGACACTGGTCCGCAAACTGGAAGAAAAATCCCGTCAACTGGAAATCGCCAACCGGGCCTTGCAGAAAGATATCGCCCGCCGGGAAGCCACGGAAGCCGCGCTTCGGGTCAGCGTGGAGCGATTCCGGTTATTGGCCCAGGCCACCAGTGATGCCGCCTGGGACTGGGATATGCTCAGTGACAATCGCTGGTGGAATGACGGTTTCACACAGCTCTTTGGCCACCGTCGCGCCGACTCGCAACCCGATGACGCCGCCTGGGCGGCGCTGATTCACCCCGATGACCGGGAGGAGGTGTTGACCGGGCGCCAACTGGCCATTTCCCAAAACGGCAACAATCATTGGTCCGCCAGCTATCGTTTCAGATGTGCAGACGGCCAGTGGGCCCAGGTGGAGGACCGCGGTCACCTGATTCGCGATGACCATGGCACTGTCATCCGGATGGTCGGCGGCATGACCGATATCACAAACCGCATCACGATGGAAAAACAACTCCACCGGGCACAACGGCTGGAGGCCCTGGGCATGCTGACGGGCGGGGTCGCCCATGATTTCAACAACCTGCTCACGGTGGTCATGGGCAACGCGCAAATTCTGGAAGACAAACTGGGCGACCACCCCGACCATCAAAGGCTGGCAAGGATGATCACGGAGGCGGCTGAGCGCGGAGCGGATCTGACCCATCGCCTGCTGGCATTTGCCCGGCAACAGAGCCTCACCCCGAGGACCGTGAACCTGAATCAACTGGTACTCGGCATAGAGCCGCTGCTGCAGCGAGCACTGGGCAGCAATATTGTAATCGCCCTGGAACTCGATGCCCGGCTGCCGTCGGTCTACGTGGACCCTTCAGAACTGGAACACGCGCTGCTGAACCTGTGTGTCAACGGACGCAATGCCATGCCGCAGGGTGGTAGCCTGACCATCTCAACAGGCGCCACTCAGGCTAGCGATTCAACCGAGCTGGATTTGAGTTGTGGCCAGTATGCCGTGTTATCGATAACCGATACGGGCACCGGCATAGCCCCGGAGCTTGTGGATCGATTGTTTGAGCCCTTTTTCACCTCTGCAGAACAGGGTGCCGGAACGGGGCTGGGTTTGGCAATGGTACACGGATTTATCAACCAGTCCGGCGGGCAAATCAACGTCCGCTCAAGACCGGGGGAAGGCAGCACCTTCCTGCTGTATCTGCCTGTCTCCGACCAGCCACCGACACCGCTGCCGGTTGATGAGCAACCATCTGAAAATATCGGCGGCAATGAATCAATCCTGTTGGTAGAGGACGACCACCTGGTTCGGAGTGTCGCCAAACATCAGTTGGAGTCTCTGGGCTATCAGGTCATCACGGCAACCGATGGCCAGCAGGCACTCGACCTGTTGCACGAAGGCAATACTGTTGACCTGCTGTTCACCGATTTGCGCATGCCCGGTATGGGCGGCAGACAGCTTGCCCAACTGGCCAGTGAGCTGCGCCCCAACCTGAAGATACTGTTCACCACCGGGTTTGCCGGCCACGACGATGAAGGCGACAGGCCCCAAGGCAACACCAACCTCATCCGAAAACCCTACCGCCGGTCTGAGCTTGCCCAATGCCTGCGCCAGGTACTGACACAGCAGGACAACGCATGATAAATCGCCAATGCCTGAACCCCGCAATACCGGCGGTCATCCGGCGGTCAATAACCGCTGTATTCCTACAAACTGAGCGGCTTTCAAGCGGGCTTGAAACAACCCACACAATACCGCATGCTGGGACTATGGTGGATTTGATCACGGATTATCTTTCTGGCCAAACAAGTCTTTCCGCCAGACAAACATGCGAATAATAAAGGTCTGGTGATGACATTAGGGATCCCCGATAAACGGCTGCTGGTACTCGATGATGATGCCGACGTCAGCTTTACCATCTGCACCATTGCCAAAAGTGCCGGTCACGATGCCCGCGCCACCACCAGTGCGGACGAGTTTCTTCACCTGGTCAAAGACTGGACCCCTTCACACCTGATAGTCGATCTCGCCATGCCGGAAGTGGATGGTGTCGAGATACTGAAACGTCTGGCCGATGCCGCCTTTGATGGCGTCGTGATCGTTGCCAGCGGTCTGGGCAACAGGGTGTTGGAAGCCGCGGGTCGAGCCGCCGCAGAAAATGGTCTCAATGTCTCGGGGGTACTGGGCAAGCCCTTTACCCCCAATCGACTCCGCGAGTTGCTCAGCGACAAAACCCATCAGCCTGCCCTCAAGGCACCCGATAACCGGCCACAGGAATTCCAGCTCACCAGGGAGACCCTCGCCGCGGGCCTGACTGAGCAGCAAATAGGCGTTTACTACCAGCCCAAGGTATCCTGTGCCACAGGAAAATGCATTGGTTTTGAAGCGCTGGCCCGGTGGCACCATCCCAGTATCGGCATCATTATGCCCGACCGCTTCATTCCGCTGGCGGAAGAAACCGGCCTGATCGGTGAACTGACCCAACAGGTATTTGGCCAGTCTCTCCGCTGGTTTGCCGAATCGTTTCGCGGCACCGATACCACCATCGCCCTGAACATGTCCGCCAAGGTGATAGCGGACGCCGGCCTGTCCGAGTGGCTGATGTCCCAGTGTCAGGCACTGGGGCTGGACCCTCACCAAATTGTGCTTGAGATTACGGAAAGCAGCAGCATGGAAAATCCGATCATGATGCTGGAATTTCTGACCCAGTTCCGCATCAAGGGGTTCAGCCTGTCGATCGATGATTTCGGGGTGGGCTACTCATCCCTGATTCAGCTGGCACGGCTGCCCTTCTCAGAAATGAAAATTGACAAAATGTTTGTCATCTCGGCACCGCAGTCCGAGGAATCACAGAAAATTGCGGCAGCGATCGTCGGCCTGGCCAGAGCACTGGGACTGCTGGTGACTGCCGAAGGGGTGGAAGACCAATGGACACTGTCGTTTCTCGCGGAGATTGGCTGCGATACAGCTCAGGGGTATTTTATTGGCCGGCCCATGCCACCAGATGCCATCCTTGAATGGCTGAAGTGCCCTCCAACTGCTAATCGGGGGCATTAGTGCCTATCCCCGGGGATCTCCTTTTCGAATGCCACCCGGATCCAATGTGGATCTATGATCGGGAAACCCTGCGCTTTCTTGACGTCAACGATGCCGCCATTGCCAAATATGGCTATTCCCGGGACGAATTCCTCGCCATGACCATCAGGGATATTCGGCCGGCGGAAGATGTCCCCGGCTTAGTCGAAAACGTTGCTTCCTTAACTCCGGGGTTTAATGAGGCTGGTATCTGGCGTCACCGCCTCAAGTCCGGGGAGATTATCTCGGTGGTGATCACCGCGCACACACTGGACCATGAGGGCACAAGGGCCGAGTTGGTCTCCGCCCGGGATGTCACTCGGTTGCTGGCACTGGAGGAAGATAAAGCCAACTACCTGAAGCGGGAACAGGTTTTGCGGCAGGAAGCCGAGGCTTCGGCCCACCTGTTTCAATCCCTGTTCGAGTCAGCGCCCGGTCAATTTCTGGTCCTGACCCCCGACGAATTCAGGATTGTCGCCGCCAGCGATGCCTATCTCAATGCCACTGGCACCCGCAGGCAGGACATCAAGGGCCGACGAATGTTCGATGTTTTCCCCGACGACCCCGAGGACAGCAAAGCCGACGGCGTCCGGAATCTTCGGGCCTCACTGGAACAGGTCAAAGAGACCGGCATGTCCGACATTCTGCCGGTTCAGCGCTATCCCATTCCCCGCCCGGAAGACCAGGGCGGTGGATTCGCCGAACACTTCTGGAGCTGTGTGAACACCCCCATCAAAGGGGCCGATGGCCAAATTACATTCATTATCCTCAGAACCGAGGATGTCACCGAGTTTGTCTACTCGGTGGAGGGACGACTGACAACCCGGGGATCCACTGCCACTGAGGAACACGACGGCGCCCAACTGGAGCTGGATATCCTGTTGCGCTCCCGCGAATTGAAAATTGCCAACAGCCGCCTGCAGGAACAGGAAGCCAGTCTGCGCACAGCCAAACGCCTGCTGAAGCTGGGGATATGGAAACTCAATCTCGACAGCGATGTACTCAGTTGGTCCGATGATATCTACGAAATGTACGATATCGCCCCCGAGGACTTCGACCACTGCTTTGATGCCTACCTCCAATTGATGCACCCGGATGACCGGCAGGGTCTGGTCGACGAGTTGAACAGTTTTCTGGAAAAGCCCGATGCGCCGCTGCAGTTTCGTCACAGAATCCCCAAACCGGACGGCAGCATTATGCATGTTCAGGGCATGGGGGAACTGGCCAATACCGCCGACGGACGCCTGCTCACCGGGGTGGTACAGAACATTACCGATCAGGTTCTGGCGGACAGTCAATTGGCCGAGGCCTCCAGCCTGCAACGGATTGCAGGGCAGGCAGCCCATTTGGGAGGCTGGCGTTTTGACCTTCAGACAAAAACCATGAAATGGTCAAAAGAGACTGCCGAAATTCACGACGTCGGGCCACAATTTCAACCCACACTGCAGGAAGCCATCAATTTCTATACACCGGAATATCGTAACCGCTTTCGTCGTATCTTTGACGCCTGCGCTGAACGGGGTGAATCCTTCAGTGAGGTGATGCCGAAGATTACTGCCACCGGCAGACCCATCTGGGTGCGCAGCACCGGTGAAGCTGAATACGACGCCGAGGGCAACATCTGTGCTGTGCGCGGTGCCTTCCAGGATATTACCGATCACATCAACGCACGGGAACAATCGAAGACGTTATCTCAACAGCTGGAACAGACCCTGGAGAGTATGAGCGATGGCTTCTTCACCCTCGACAGGGACTTCAATTTCACCTTCGTCAACAACGAATTTTGCCGAATTCTCAACAAGCGCCGGGATGCACTGATTGGCAATAACGCCTGGGAGTGCTTTCCGGCTGCCGCAGATTCTGCTTTCCGCACCGAGTATGAAGCGGCCCTTACAACACAGACGACACGTATGTTTACCGAACGTTACAGCGAACTGAATATCTGGTTGCGGGTAAAGGCCTACCCCTCGATCGAAGGACTCGCCATCTATTTTCAGGATGTCACCCAGGAGCGAGCCAGAGAGCAACACCTGCGACTGCTGGAATCCGCCATCTCCCGGCAAAATGACATTTTACTGATCACTGAAGCAAGACCTCTGGATGAACCCGAGGGGCCCAGAATCATCTATGTCAACGATGCCTTCGAGCGACGCACCGGGTATAGCCGGGAGGAGGTCATCGGCAAAACACCGCGCCTGCTGCAGGGGCCAAAAACCCAGCGGGCAGAGCTGGATCGCATTCGGGAGGCCCTTACCCTTTGGCAGCCCGTGCGTGCTGAACTAATCAACTACACCAAAAGTGGTGATGAGTTCTGGCTGGAAATGGACATTGTCCCACTGGCGGACGAAACCGGCTGGTTTACCCACTGGGTTGCAGTAGAGCGGGATATTACTGACCGGAAAATGGCTGAGCAGGCTGTCAGGCAGAGTGACGAACGATTCCAACTGGTCTCCAAAGCCACCAACGATGTGATCTGGGACTGGGACCTTGTTGAGGACAGCCTGTGGTGGAACGAAAACCTGAAAACCATGTTCGGTCACGACCCTGCACAGATCAATCACGGCCTGGAATTCTGGGTTGAACATATTCATCCGGATGATCGCAATGCCCTGCTCACAGAGCTCTATGCCGTTTTTAATAGCGGTGGACTCACCTGGCAGGGGGAATACCGGTTTCTTCACGCCAATGGCAAGTCGCTGTCCGTGGTGGATCGGGGTTTTATTACACGGGATACCGCAGGCAAGGCCATACGAATGGTCGGCAGCATGGTGGATGTCACCGAACTGCGGGAAATGGATGAACGGCTGCGCCAATCCCAAAAACTGGAAGCGGTCGGCCACCTCACCGGCGGCATTGCCCACGACTTCAACAATCTGCTCACCGTGATATTGGGCAACGCCGAATTCATGCAGGAGCAGCTCGGCGATAAGCCCGATCTGCAACAGTTGGCGGAAATGACCGTCACGGCGGCGGAACGAGGAGCGGAGCTCACCAATCGCCTGCTCGCCTTTGCCCGTCGTCAGGCACTGCAACCCAGGCGGGTGAACATCAATAAACTGGTGACCGACACCCTGGGATTACTGAAAAGAGCCCTCAGCGAGGATATTGAATTGACGTTTGTCGAGACCGGGGAACTCTGGGCTGCCGAAATTGACCCGGGCCAACTGGAGGTGGCACTGCTCAATCTTGCCATCAACGCGCGCGATGCCATGCCAGAGGGTGGCAGGCTGTTGATTGAGACGGCCAACACGCTGCTGGATGAGACCTATGCACAGGATCAAGTGGACGTAATCGCCGGTGAGTATGTGCAGGTGTCGGTATCCGACAGCGGCACCGGCATGGCTGCCGATACTGTCAGCCAGGCCTTCGATCCGTTTTTCACCACCAAGGTGATGGGCAAGGGCAGCGGTCTCGGTCTCAGTATGGTGTATGGCTTTGTCAAACAATCCGGCGGACATGCCAGGATTTATTCAGAAGAGGATGAAGGCACCGCGATCAGGCTCTATTTCCCGCGTGCGATCGCAACAAATGAAGTCCCCTATGAAGCACCCCGGGAGATCGAGCCCAGGGGTGGCACAGAGCATATTCTGGCGGTGGAGGATGACGACCAGGTGAGAACCTATGTCACGACCCTGCTGGAGAGCCTCGGCTACCGGGTCACAGCTGCCCATTCCGGTGCAGAGGCGCTGGATATCCTGGCGCAGTGCCAGGATATTGACCTGTTATTTACCGATGTGGTGATGCCGGGCGGCATCAATGGTCGACAGCTGAGCGAACAGGCACTGCGCATCCACCCCGACATGAAGGTATTGTTCACCTCCGGCTACAGTGAAAACGCCATTATTCACAATGGTCGGCTGGACAGGGGCGTGCAGCTGATCAGCAAACCCTATCATCGCGAGCAATTGGCGGTGAAATTGCGAGAGATACTGGATCCCGCCTGACCCCCTTGCCCCGACCGCCGCTTCAGAGCCTGACACTTAGTATTTAACACAGTTGCGACCGCTGCTCTTGGCCCGATACATGGCTTCATCAGCCCGCACCACCAGCACCTTTCGGGTGTCCCCCTTGCGCCACTCGGCGACACCCACGCTGATCGTGACCCCGCCGAGTTCACCAAAATCGAGCGCTTCGACATGGGCTCGCAAACGCTCTGCCAAATGGACACCATCGTTCAGTGTGCTGTTGGCCGCCAGCACAATAAATTCCTCACCACCCCATCGCCCCAGATTATCGGACTCGCGCAGGCAACCGGTCACCTCATGGGCGATCACTTTAAGCACCCGGTCACCCGCCTCATGACCGTGCACGTCGTTGAAATGTTTGAAATTGTCGATATCAAATAACAGCAGGGTGCAGGGCCGGGTATAACGGCGGGCGACAGCAATCTCTTTTTCCAGCTCTTGCTCTATCCGATAGCGATTCCACGTGTCGGTCAGCGAATCCGTGGTTGCCAGGGACGCCAGATATTGGTTGGTCTTGCGCAGACGCTCGTTGAGCAGATCCACCTGGTGGATAAATATGATGATTGAGATATTTTCCGACAACTCCCTCGCCAGTCTTATTTCGATCGATCGCCAGGGAACGCTCTGTCCGGCCACCTGCTCCTCCCAACGTTCAAAAGACCTCCGGGGATTCATCACAGCCCGACCATCGACCACCACAGGTTTTGGTTCCGGTGACCCGGCCCAGTAGCGCACCTGCTGCTGTTCTTCGCGGAAAAACAGCAGCCAGCCCGGTGGCGAGACAGCTGTCAGCGGCAGTGCCAGCATGCCGGCGAGATCCGCGAGCCTCCCTACCTCCATCAAAGCCGTTTCATTCAGGAAATCACTACTCCAGGGCACATTGCCGTGATGTTCGGCATTGAGTTGATTGACGATGCGCGACAAGACCTCAGGGGCCGGCGTATGCCCGACATGACTGAGCTTTTTCTGGTACATCAATGCCACACCGTCGGCGTTGAACAAATCCATCCATCGCTCACCGTATTCATCGATCAGTTGATCCGGTTTGAACATTTTGCCGGGATGATCCACCAGCAGCATGCGGTTTTCCAGCACCCGCCTCGCATAGTGCGCATCCTCCCGTTCCTGTAACAGAAACAGACGCTGGGTCGCCATACGTACCAGTGTGAGCGCGGCATCGCGCAATGCGGGCGATAATGGCGTCGGCTGGTGGGCATGGCAGGCCACCAGCCCCCAAAGCCCATCTGCGCTGTGTATTGACAAGGACAGGGAAGCACCCACCCCCATGTTGGCCAAATACCCCAGATGGGCAGGTGAGACCGCACGGAGCATACCCGGCGATAGGTCGAGGGGCGGCTGCCCGGCCGAGGGCTCACAAAACAGCAGGGGCACCGGCTTTGCTGTTGCATCGGGGATACTGCGCACCGGATTGACACTGTAGAGCCTGCGAACCTGTTCCGGGATATCCGTGGCCGGAAAATGGTGGGAGAGAAAGCTGGTTGCCCCGCCTGCACAACTCTCGGCGACTACCGTGCCATGCCAGTCGCGATCAAATTGGTACACCATGACCCAGTCGTGACCGATTAACTGGCGAATCCCGCTCACCAGGGTATCCAGCAGCTCTTGCCGGGTTTCCGCCTCGGCAAGCCGTGCCAGCCATTGATTGATTCTTGCCAGAATACGCCGCTGCCTGAGACGCGGCACCGGTTCGACCTCGATGGCCACATAGTGGTCATCGCGCCAGGCACTGAGCTGAAAGACCTTCACGACCCCATCCACAAACCAGCGGATTTCGTGAACCACCAGCGGCCTCTCTTCCGACAGCGTATTCAGTTCATCAATCATGCCCTGAAAGGTGGGCCCAGTTTCCATCCGCGCGGATTGCTGTGCCAGCACATCAAACAGGAAAGCCCCCAGCACCGTATCCACCGGCAATCCCAGCACGGACTCAAGGTTCGCGCTGACCTGAACAATACGGTGGCTCTGCTCATCAACACACAGCAGACAACCTGCCGGCTGAATAGCCCCTGGAATATGCACCGGTTCACTGGCGCAATGCGCCAGGGCCTGGTCCAGTTGCGGAGAGTGATGCAAGCTCAAAGAATACCCGCTCCGTTCAATGGCTCTGCCTGATCAGATAAAAATCCAGATACCCACCGAGAGATCGAAATGTCTCAATGGCTGCCTTCACAACGTCGTCGGCAGAGTGAGAACGCCGGGATACGCATGCGATAACACGCTGCAGCCTCGCCCACTCACCATGCCGGAACAATTGTAAGTATTGGACACCGTCAGAGCCACCCAGTGCCCATTCATCCTGTGGCAATTTATTCTGCGGTAATTTGTTCCGGGGCAATTGACACTCTGACAGCAGGCGGGCCACCCGGGGCGAAATCACTCTGCCACCCTGGGTGGCCCCCTCCAGCACATAGAGCACACCGACAACCCGATCTGCTGTCGATAAATCCGGCAGAGGTAATAATGGCAGCTAACCGGTGTCCAGATCACTGATCAATCGATCCAGATCCACCATCAGTAATGCCGACCTGGACAGGTAGCGATAACCCTCCCGCTGACAGCCAACCGGCAATTTCCCCTCCAGCTGAGGCTCAAGCTGTCGGTAGAAAGCGAGCAAGGCCCGCAAAAAACTCAGATAGTCCTGCAGCACCAACTGATCACTGATCAGTGAGTGCAATAACGGGTGGCACTCCAGGCTTGTGTGCTCGTTGCGGGTGGCATCGCGCAGTGTGGCAAGCAAAGTATTCGGAGCCATCCGGGATGCTTGCGGCGGGTTCATCATTCATGTTCCTGTAACGTCAGGTCGGAAGCAGACGAGGACGTTGTCATGATAGGCTTTTTAGGCAGGTTTGACAGGGGTCCGCAGGAGAATTAAAGCATGCTGGGGTGAACAGGACCCACAACAAGGCAAAAGGCCAAAAAAAAACAGGGCCAGTGATTTGCATCACTGGCCCTGTTTTAATAATGGAGCGGGAAACGAGGCTCGAACTCGCGACCTCAACCTTGGCAAGGTTGCGCTCTACCAACTGAGCTATTCCCGCATTTTATCCCTTCAGGATAAAAGTGGCGTCCCGTAGGGGAGTCGAACCCCTGTTACCGCCGTGAAAGGGCGGTGTCCTAGGCCTCTAGACGAACGGGACACAAGGTTCTCATCAAGAGAGGCGCGCATTCTAAGAAGCGGCATGTGCCCTGTCAACCCTGCATTCTGTTTTTCTCGGCGGCGGCGCAAAAACCCCCGACACCAGCCCGGCGACAACCTATGATCTGGATTTCAGGACGGCTCCAATTTCAGGGAGGCCGAATTCACACAATAGCGCAGTCCGGTTGGCTCCGGACCGTCGTCAAACAGATGTCCCAGATGAGCGCCACAATGCGCACAGGTGATCTCGGTGCGGCGCATGCCATGGCTGGTATCGGAATATTCATCGATAGCGTTCTCATCGATGGCCTGATAAAAGCTCGGCCAGCCGGAACCGGAATCATACTTGGCCGCAGCATCAAATAGCGACTGGTGACAGCATTTACAGTAGTAGATTCCGGCGGCCTTTTCGTCGCAATAGGCCCCGGTAAAGGGGGGCTCAGTGCCCTTCTGACGACAGATTCTGAATTCGTCAGGGGTGAGCTGTTCGCGCCACTGTTCATCGTCAAATTGTCCTGTGTTCGCCATTCTCGACACCTCAGAGTTTTCTTATTTATGGCAGGGTTTTGATATACAATCAGTTTTTATCCAAATTGGACAACCAAAAACAATACTTTATGCAACATATCCAGAAGTCAAACAAGCTGAATAACGTCTGCTACGATATTCGCGGCCCGGTGCTCGACCACGCCAACCGGCTCGAGGAAGAAGGCCTGCGTATCCTGAAGCTGAATATCGGCAACCCTGCCCCGTTCGGTTTTGAAGCGCCCGACGAAATTATTCACGACGTCATTCACAACCTGGCCAAGGCCCAGGGCTACTGCCACTCCAAAGGCATCTACAGCGCCCGCAAGGCCGTCATGCAACGCTGCCAGTTGATCGGTATCCCGAATGTCGACATCGACGATATATTCCTGGGCAACGGTGTCAGCGAGCTGATTGTCATGGCCATGCAGGCACTGCTCAACAACGGTGATGAGATTCTGGTGCCGGCGCCGGACTACCCCCTGTGGACAGCCGCCGTGAATCTGGCCGGGGGCAAGGCGGTTCACTATCTCTGTGACGAAGCCAACGAGTGGCAACCGGACATCGAGGATATCGCCCGCAAGATCACACCGAATACCCGGGGCATCGTGGTGATCAATCCCAACAACCCCACCGGGGCAGTTTACTCCGAGGCGGTTCTGCAGGAGATTGTCGAACTGGCCAGGCAACATGACCTGATCATTTATGCCGATGAAATCTATGACCGCATTCTCTACGATGATGCGGTACACGTGCCGCTCGGCAGTCTGGCCACCGACGTGTTGTGCATCACCTTCAACGGCTTGTCAAAAGCCTACCGTCTGGCGGGTTTCCGTTCCGGCTGGCTGGTGGTGAGCGGCGCCAAACATCGCGCCCGCAGTTATATCCAGGGCATTGAGATGCTGGCATCCATGCGGCTGTGTGCCAACGTACCGGCCATGTATGCCATCCAGACCGCGCTGGGCGGCTATCAGAGCATCAGCGACCTGGTGGCACCGGAGGGCCGTCTCTACCAGCAACGCGAAAAAGCCTGGTCCCTGTTGACCCAGATACCCGGTGTCAGCTGTGTCAAACCCAAAGCGGCGATGTACCTGTTCCCCAAACTGGACCGGGAAATTTATCCGATCGAAGACGACGAGCAATTGGTGCTGGATTTATTGCTGGAAGAACGGATCCTGCTGGTGCAGGGCACCGCTTTCAACTGGCCGGATCCCGACCATTTCCGCATCGTATTCCTGCCGAGGGAAGACGATCTGGAGGAAGCCATCGAGCGGCTGGCCCGCTTCCTGGAAAAATACCGTCTCAATCATCCGGTGACAAAGGTAAAACTGGCTCAGGTGGCCCCCTGACCGATCGGATAGAGAATCCTGTCCCGGTAGCCGGTCAGCACCGGGACGTAACCCGCCAGCTCCCGATCCAGTTGTGGATCGTTACTGTCCACCATCAGGGGCCTGCCCCCGAGTTCGGTGATTTTGGTTTTGGTCGCCACAACAATCAGGTTATCCCGACCAGCCCGCCTGATAATGGCAGGTGTCAATTGCTGATTGCCGCGACCCAGCAGCATGCCCTGACCGCCAATTGGCGTAATGATAATACTCACCGGACCGCTGAATCCCCCCAGCGCCTGTTCGATTTGTCCGGCTGAAACATCCCCAGCCAGCAACTGCCTATTCCTGACCATATCCACACCAAGCAGTGTGTTATCGAGCCCCATTGCCGCCATTAGCCCCGCTGTGGTCGAGCCGGGACCGACCAGATAGAGTGTGTCATCCTCCATTTCTTCCATCAGGGTATCGGCTATTTCATCAACCACCAGCGCCTCCACTTCCCGGCCGCCATCCTTGACCTGTTGCATAAAACGTCCTTCTTCCGGCACCAGTAACTCCCCGTAGTAACGGGACATGACCCGGCCCTGGCGAAAGGCGTCCTCATCGATATCGCGCACTTCCTGCCGGCGAACATCCACGAGGTCAGCACGAACCAGCCGACAGACCACCTCACCTGCCGCCTCCGGTGTCATGGCATACACACCGGAGTGCATCTTGACCCCGGCTGGCACGCCCAGTACGGGCTGATGCGGAGAAACCGCGTTGCAAATATTGCGTGCCGTGCCATCGCCGCCAACAAACAGCAGCAAATCCACGCCTTTGTTTTCCAGCACTCTGGCCGCCTGTTCGGTGTCCTCCGGCCGGGTATTCAGGGGATCCGTTTCACAGACCAGTTCGGGGACAAAACCACATTGCCTGGCCACAGACTCCCCCATCAGGCCGGGACAGGTCAGCACCGATACGGCATCACCACCGAGTGTATGGAAGATCACCTCCAAGGCTCTGGCGGCACGCTCTGGAGCACGCAACCCGGCCCCGTTTCTGAAGGCTTCGGCAGCGGCCTCGCCATCGCTACCCTTCAACGCCGCGGGACCACCGATGCCTGCCAGCGGATTGACGATCAAGCCGAGTGTGAACATGGCGACTCCTAAATGTGCCTCTGCAAATTTAACCCCAAGGCTTGCCTTACAGGGTAATCATGGTATGTTTTGTCAATCTGACCACCACCAGTGAGCAAACATGGATCAGCCGAACGACAAGCCTGATAAAAAGGCCAAATCACCTGATTTTCACGGTGCGGCCCTGATTGATGACAACGGTCGGGAAATCCCGATTACGGAAGCCATGGTGCAGAATGCCATCAGCGATCTGAACCAGAAAGTAGCCCCCTCGTCCAAAAGAAAATCCCGCCCTTAGGCAGTAGTAAATCCCAGTGTGGCCAACTGGCCGGCCAGATATTCGTCACTGTCCACGCTCACACCGAAATGCTGAAATTCCCGACGTGCGGGATAGGTTTTCCGCAGCTGGTCAAACCCCAAGCCGACTGCTGCGGCATCCCCGGCTGACAGCAGTACCTCACGCATACGACGGTCATCGTCTGCGATGTCGTAAACAGCCAATATCGCCTCCGCCAGAGACTTGGCACTGAGCCACTGGACAGACTCATCCCGCCCGGGTTTTGCCGGCGAGGGTTGCCCCAACCACTGACAAAATGCCTCGCACACCATGTATGTACCATTGATTTTGCCGTCTTCGCTGTACCCGGCAATGTGCGGCGTGCCCATGGTAACCTGCTCCAGCAAGGGCAGAGAGATCGCCGGCTCTGACTCCCACACATCCAGCACAACCTGCCACTGCTCGCCACGATTCAACCGCAACAGGGCCGTATTATCCACCACTGGTCCCCGCCCGGCATTGAGCAACAGCCCGCCGGGCGCAAAATTCATCAGCGCCGCCTCGTTCAGCAGGTGGTGGGTCGGATAGGGTCCACCGGTAGTCAGTGGAGTATGCAGGCAGAGAATATCGGCTTCGAGCACCCGCTCAAAGGTAGTCAGCCCCCCGATAGTTGCGGTGTTGAGAAATGGGTCGTAGCAGCGGCAATCAACGCCCAGCTCCCGCAGGGTGCGGTAGAGCCTGCCGCCCACATTGCCGCAACCGACAATGCCCACCGTTTCCCCGAGCCAGCCGGGACGCAGACGACACAGAGCCGAGAGCACGTATTGAACCACCGCATTGGCGTTGCAACCCGGCGCACTGGCAAACTGAATGTTTCTGGACGCCAGATAATCCATGTCCACATGGTCGACACCTATCGTGGCAGAACCGACAAATTGTACCGGGCTGCCCTCGAGCAGCGCCCCATTGACCGGGGTGACCGAACGGACCAGTAACACATCCGCATCCACCAAATGCGCCGCCGTCAGCTCGCGGCCAGGACAGGTCACCACCTCGCCATAGGGCGAGAACAGTTCCCTCACCAACGGCATATTGTCATCGGCAACAATTTTCATCGGGTGTGTAATGCCTCCTTCACGACGTGCTGCGCCTGCCCCCCGGCGTGCGCGAGTCTTGCAGCGCGATTTTTCAGTGTAGCGCCAAGCCCCATTCGCTGACAGAAGTCATCCAGTTTATCCAGTGCGATCGGGGCACATTGCAAAGCGGGCTCGCCAACGGGTGCGTCCAGGGCTATTCGGGTCAGGGATCGGGCCATTAGCAGTTGTTGACGGTGGACGGCAATTTTTTCGGGCAGCTGCTTCGCGCCGCGCAGGGGCAGATTGGCGATGTCAGGTCCCGCCGCAATCAATCCATCCAGCGACGCGCAATGTGCCAATAATTCAATGGCCGTTTTTGCCCCCACCCCCGGTAAACCGGGTATGTTATCTACCCTGTCACCGACCAGCGCCAGATAATCTGCCAGTTGCTCCGGCCAGACCCCGAGTTCTCTTTTGATGGCAAATCGATCCCTGGCTGGCGTACGGCCAACATCCCAGAGTAGCACATCGTCGTCCAGCAACAATTGGGCAAGGTCTTTATCGCCACTGATCACCGCAATCGGGTGGCCGCCACTGCGCCCCCGTTCAGCCAGGGTGCCGATAATATCATCCGCTTCGTGGGTATCACTGGCCAGGGTCGAAATGCCCAGGATGGTCGTCACCTCGGCGCAGGCCCGCAACTGAAAGGCAAGTGCGTCGTCGGGCAGCTCGCGATTGGCCTTGTAATCCGGGTAAATCGTATTCCGGAAACACTGGCCCAGACTCTCGTCAAAGGCCACTGCCATAAACTGCGGCTGTACCTGCTCGAGCAGGCCCAGCAGGAAACCGAGATAACCGTACACGGCCTGAGTGGGATAGCCTTCCCCGGAATACCAACGCGGTGGCAGCGTAAAATAATGGCGAAAAATATAGATGGAGGCATCTACCAGATACAGTGGGGGCTTTCGTGCCGCCATCAGATTCTCAGCGAGTCGACACGGTAGTGGCAGGAATCCAGGTAATCAAGACCTCCGAACACCTCCGACAGCGAAGCGGCGAACAGCGCTGCCCGCGCAGGTAAGCTGCCGACACACCAGCTGTGCGCCTGCTCCGCCACAGCGGCGGCGAACGCGTCGCTGGCACCGATCTCTGCGGACAGGTTATCGGCGCTGATCTGAAAGCGGTGCCCTGCCGCTACGGAAAATATCCATTCCAGTGCCTGGGGCTTGACCTCCACCCACTCAAAAGCACTTTGTTCACTGGCGGTGCGGCCATCGGGCCGGTACCAGTAACCAAAATCCACCCGTTGACGACGCTGCTCACCGGCAATACACCAATGGGCAATTTCATGGAGGGCACTGGAAAAATAATCCTGCCGGAAAATCAACTGATGACAGTCACCCACCCCCTCGGCAGGCAGATAAACCGGTTCCTCGCCGCCCCCGCTCAACAGGGTATTGCAGGAGCTGGCAAACAGATCGTTGAATACTCCCATCAACTGACACGTCCGGGGATCAAAAGAAGCCGTATCACCAGACAATCGTCACACCCTCACAGCAAGCCGTGTTATCGATTCTCTCCCAGTAGGCGGGGGAAAGGTAATCGCTGCCAGCCAGTAAATGCTCGATATACCAGCGTGCCGGACGAATGCAGTGATCAATCACGGCGGGGTTGGCAATATAGACCCAGGCGGGCACAACACCGCGCTCTGTCTGCACCGGAAAACGTTCGCGACTGTACCTGAATGGCGCGCCTTCAAAGGGATCCAGCCTGGCAATTTCAGCGGGATTTTCCAGCTGGTAAAGAACCCCTTCCACCCGCTCATCCCGGGCAAAAATGATATTGGCGCAAGCCAGCCGGGCATCGTGGCCGGAGCGTTTGTTGAACCGCAGACCATAACCATCCAGCCAGCCAGCACACTGGCCGACGACCCGCATGTCACGCGCAGCCATGCGCTGTGAATTCATATTTGAGCCGTAGGCAAAATAGTAGCTCACAAAATATACCCAAGGTATTGTGCTTTGAAATGATCGGTAGTACCTTATTTTGCGTGGATGCGTTTTAGCCGTACGCACCCATCAGGTCCCGATCCAGGACGCAGTTCCTCAGGGCCTGTTCGAACTGCCATTTGAGGAGGCTGTATTATGACTACCTCAACACCTGACCACAACACGGACAACGTGGTCGATCTCTTCACAGGGAAGCCCTACTCCTCCCGGTTAAACCGCCGCATTATCCGTCTCGCTCCCGAACTCGATGGTCTGGAAATGATCTATTCCAACGAGACTCATCCCAACAAGCTGTTCAGTGTCAAAGTGTTGTGCTGGGCATTGCGTGCCGATGGTGAGGTGGTGGGTCTGGTGCCCTGGCTCGATGACATCATGCCATGCACCGAGATACAGGATCCGCTGAACGGTCACTGGGAGGGCTACTACGATCCGGGCATCGATGAAGTCTTTTTTGAAGCGCCCATCCACAAGGTATTGGAGGTAGAAACAGCTGCAGAATACTATGAGATCGATTGCGAGACAGACAGCGATGTCGTCCAGGAACTGCCGGACACCATTGGCACCCATGCGGTACTGTCGAGCGACGGGTTCAAAAGTATTACGCTGAAAGAAGTCGTCAGCTGGCGACTGCTCTATGATGGCTCCGTGCAGGGCATGCTGATTGATGATGAAAAAATCATCAGCACACCCGTGCTGCCCGGCGATGCGTGCCTCTACTCAGCCAAAGGCGAAGAGACTTTCTGCTATTTCTTCCAGCACCATATCGCCAACAAGATCAAGGCGCAGGATCCGGAAGCACTGGCAGCGATCTCCATGCTGGTGGAGTCCTGAGTAAAGCGGCAGGGACTGGGGAAACCCGGCCTGTAAAATTAAAGCGCCGCTGACAGCCCGTGGGATAGCATCAAAGCTGTCCCGATGATGGCACCGGGCGGCTCAATGAAACAGACCCGATAACCCTGTGTGACTCGGGTCGGTTGTCCTGCTCACCCCGTTTTCTGTTGTCAGGCACGCTGTTGCCGCCCCAGCCTCCTTCCCAATTCTCCTTGCCAAACAGCCTTGTCTCAATAACTCATCAATGCAGCTCAGGACTATGTACCGAGGCTGCCTCTCAATGTGACGCCTATGGGCAATTGCGAGCAAAGGCCGACACGGAGTTGGCGACGGCAGCCAGGTGTTCAGTCTGATCAAGGCCCGAGGCCTTGCGGGGTTTCAGATCGTGATTGCCGTCTTCCAGCCAGTGGATCATTACGGCAGGACTCAACGCGACTTCGGCCAACTCATCGGACCTGCCAAAGGGATCGCGGGTGCCCTGATAGATCAGGGCCGGCGTAGTCATGGCCAGCAAGTGATCAACCCGCATCCGTTCAGGCTTGCCGGGCACATGAAAGGGGTAACCGAGACAGCACAGCCCTGCTGCGCCCAGCTCGTCGGCGACCATACTCGCCATGCGACCACCCATGGATTTACCGCCGATCAGTATCGGGGCGGGAAGATCCTCGCGATGACAGCAGTGGGCGTAGACTTCACGCCAACAATCCAGCAATACGGGCTGGCGGTCCGGCGGCCGCTTTTTCCCGGTGAGACGACGTTGTCGCATATAGGGAAACTCAAAGCGCACAACCGTCACACCCTCGACCGTCAACTGTCGGGTGATGGCCACCATAAAATCACTGTCCATCGGCGCACCGGCACCGTGGGCCAGAATCAATGTGCCAACAGACTGTGTTTGCTCTGCTGGCCGGTCTATCAGATAGCTCAGGGGGATAGCTGTCACGGTGAATCGGCCAGCTGACGAAACTGTTGCCGCGACAGCAGATTGCAACTTTCTGTCACCGGATCGAAGGTAATCACCACATCACCGCGATCCACCTGCCGCCTGAGCCGCTGCCGTTTGGCCTGCAGCGTCAACTCCTCGAAACCGTAGTCCGTGCCCTCGCGGGCGATAAAGTCATCCAGCAGCGCGGTGAGCAGTTCATCGGATAACCGGTCTGGTGGAATCAGAATCACGGTGCCGCCGGTTTAATAAACTTCAGCGTCATGCGGTCGCTCTCACCAATGGCCTGATACTTCTCCCGATCCTTCTCCTGCAACCGCAGGGAGGGCGGCAGGGTCCAGACACCCTCGGGGTGATCAGTCGTATCCTTGGGATTGGCATTGAGCTCGGATCTGGCCGCCAGCACAAAACCGGCTTTTTCCGCCAGCTCAATCACGTAGGCCTCCGGCATATAGCCGCTACGTATCATTTCCGCCCGGTCGATGGTGCGACTGGTGCGATGCTCCACGACACCGAGCACTCCGCCGGGTTTGAGCGCCCGGAAGAACAGCTCAAACGCTTTTCCTTCACTGTCAGAGCGCAACCAGTTGTGTACATTGCGGAACGTCACCACCCGATCGGCAACCCCATCGGGCACCGTCAGCACGCCGTTCGCCGGGTCGAATGTCGAGAGAATTACATCGCCATACACCGGCGGATCAGTGGCCAATTTCGCGGTAAATGTCGCCAGCGACTGTTCGTAGTAAGACACACCGCTGTCTTTTGGAAAATGCGCGGCGTACAACAGACCCCGATCAGCGCCCCCCTGATGGACCAGCGGTGCGAGAATCTCGGTATACCAGCCGGCACCGGGGGAAATCTCCACCACGGTCATGCCTGGTTCCACCTGAAAAAAGGCCAGGGTTTCCACCGGATGGCGATAACTGTCGCGTGCCACAAATTCAGGCGTCCGGTGCGCTCCCGCAAAGGGGGATGTATCGGCTATCGCATCGACACATCCCAGCCATAACACCAGCAACAGTAACGGATTAATGATTTTCATCTCGATCTCCTCTGGGTATCCGATGGCTCCAAAATGGCCGGCAGATAATGCCCGGTCATGGCCCGGGGCCGATTGTTAGGCCATAATAGTCCCACAACAGCACAGGAATAAGAACCGCCGCATGAAACACTATCTCGCATTGACCGTCATCGCCGATGATCGTCCCGGCATTGTGGAGCGCATCGCCGACGTGGTCACTCGCGCCGGTGGCAACTGGCTGGAAAGCAGCATGTCCCGCCTTGCCGGTAAATTCGCCGGCATCCTGTTGGTGGATATTGCCGAAGACCGACAGACGACTCTGCTCACGGCACTGGAACAATTACAACACCAGGGTATTCGGGTAACCGGCGAGGCCTGTTCCTCACTGCACTCTTCACTGCACCCAGCCGATGGCGAGCGCGTCACACTGACGGTGGTCGGCAACGACCGAGCGGGTATCGTCGGCGAGATCTCCGGCATTCTGGCAAAACTGCAGGTCAACGTGGAAGAGCTCTGCACCCACTGTGAGGATGCGCCGATGAGCTCGGAAATCCTGTTCCGGGCCAGTGCCACCCTGCAGTTGCCACAGGACCTCGACAGAGGCCGACTGCAACAGGCATTGGAAAGTGTATCGGACGACCTGATGGTGGAGCTGGAACAGACCTGAAGGGATTCAGGCGACCAGGCCTTTCAATAACAGACCCACCCCAAATGCCATCCCGGCAGCAATACCACCGATCACCACCGTTTCCAGCCCGGACACCAGCCAGCCCTGATCGACAAAACGACCTTTCATGGCACCGACGATGAAAAAAGCTATCACGGTTAAGCCCGCAGAGAGGCCAAAGGCGTAGTCGATCAGACCCGGTGATAACCAGTTGGCGACATAGGTCGTCAACGGTATGAACCCTACCAGGCAAAAGGCGACAAAGGTGGCCAGACCGGCCCTGAACGGGTCATGTGATTGCAGAGAGAGACCGAACTCTTCCTGAACCATGGTATCCACCCAGGTTTTCTCATCCGAGGTAATCACACCCACAGCATCTTCGAGAACACGTCCCTCGAAACCCTTGCGGGCATAAATCTGGCGAATCTCCTCCACCTCGCCCTCGGGAAATCGTTTAATTTCTTCAATTTCCCGGTTGCGGATCTTGATGCGGTGTTGGTTCTCCGCACGGGTACCCAGGTAATTACTCACCGCCATGCTGAAACCGTCCGCCAGCAGGTTGGCAAAACCCAGGATAATGATGACCGAAGAAGACAGACCGGCACCGGCAACACCCGCAACGATGGCAAAAGTGGTAATGGCACCATCCACCGCACCGTAGATAAAGTCCCTCACGTAAACAGAATCCGGGCCATCATCCAGACGCTGGGCAATCAGGTGGGGATGGTGGTGGGCTTTAAAGTCCTCGATCCCGTCGAGTTGGTCGTGGTTTTTCATCAATCATCCGCTCCGGGCATGGTTATTCCGCTCCGGCAAAAACCGGGATTAGGCGAAGGGGCTTCAGGCTACGCCGCTCAGAACCGAAAATACCAGATAGCTATTGTAGGCAATAAATACCAGCAGTAGGCCGAAACCTTCAAACCGGTTAATCCGGCCCTGCCGGCCCTTAAAGCCATAGGCCATCAACAGCAACATCACCATGAGAATCGTCATGGTGGCCCAATCGCGGGTTAACACCTGTTGTGACAGGTTGGTCAAGGGTTCAATAAGACCCGCGATGCCGACCACCGCCAGAATATTGAACATATTGGAGCCGACGATATTGCCGATGGCGATATCGTGTTCGCCCTTGCGCACGGCAATCACGGAAGAAGCCAGTTCGGGCAAGGACGTCCCCAGCGCGACAATCGTCAGACCAATCACCAGATCGCTGACACCCAGGGATTCGGCAATGGTGACAGCCCCCCACACCAGCAGCCTCGAGCTGGCCACCAATACGATCAAACCCACTGCCAGCCAGAAGATGGCTTTCGCCAGCGGCAGGGTATGTTCACGTATTTCCTGATCGAAGTCTGTTGCCAGGGCATCACCCCGGTCGCGAATGGCTGAAAAAACCGACCAGCCGATCAACGCAAAAAAACCGATCAGCAGCAATGCCGCCTCCCAGCGAAGTACTGCGTTATCCCATAGCATGAGACCCGCGCCAACACAGATCAAAATCAGCAGCGGCAGCTCCTTGCGAACGATTTTTGAATGCACCATGATCGGCATGATCAAGGCCGTGACACCCAGTATCAGGCCGGTATTGACAATATTGGACCCCAGCGCATTACCCAGCGCCAGTTCCGGGCTGCCATCCAGAGCCGCCATGGCCGACACCACCATCTCCGGCGCAGAGGTGCCAAAACCGACAATCACCATGCCGATCAGCAGGCTGGGCATGCCGGCATGATAGGCCGTCGCCGCAGCACCATCCACAAACCGGTCGGCACTCCAGATCAACAGGCCAAAACCCACCAGCACCGCCAGCGTTGCAATCAGCATATCACCCTCTTTTTAACCGTTCGTGCAGTCATTAAAATCTGCGCATCTATCTTGTCAATGCACACCTGTCACCCACTGACAGGCGGTGCATCCTAACCGGCACAACCACGCAAGGCCAGCGGTCAGGAGCAGCCAGCACGCTACTGCCCACCGGCAAAATCATTTTGTCGCCAGGCCTCATAACTGACAATGGCCACCGCATTGGACAAATTCATACTGCGGCAGCCGGGACGCATGGGAATTCTCAGACGGTGGGCCGGGGCAAAACTGTCCATCACCGGCTGCGGTAAACCGGCTGTTTCCGAACCGAACAGGAGCACGTCACCGGGGCGATAAACGATCCCGTCATGGGGCACGTTTCCCTTCGTGGTACAGGCGAAAATCCGCCTGTCACCCATCTGCGCCAGAAATGCCGTGTAGTCGGGGTAACGGGTGACTGAGGTCATATCCCGGTAATCCAGCCCGGCCCGGCGCAATTTCTTTGTTTCCAGATCGAAACCCAACGGTTCGATCAGATGTAAATGACTGCCGTTATTCGCCATCAAACGGATGATATTACCCGTATTCGGGGCGATCTGCGGTTCGTAAAGGGCAATGTGAAACATAGAGAGATCACGCGAAGATAAGGCAGCCATTCTAACAGGTGCGAGTGCCTGCAGACATACTGCCTGCCCCGTCACCACCAATGATGCACGGTGACAATCAATCGGGCGGTAATCAACCAGAACGGTTCATGGATCGAAATATCGGCAAGCAGGCAATGGGTCATCGTACTTGACTTTATCGCAGCGATATTTATGATACGATATATCATCTTATTTATAGTTCTGATTTAAAAAAGGAACCACCATTGCCGCCATGGATATCACCACTATGAAACCTCAACACAACAAACTGCCCGTCACCGTGTTGTCCGGGTTCCTGGGCGCAGGAAAAACCACTGTGCTAAACCATATCCTGCACAACCGGGATGGCCGTCGGGTCGCTGTCATTGTCAACGACATGAGCGAAGTCAACATCGATGCCGCCACCATTCAAAATGAAGTACAACTGAACCGCAGCGAAGAGCGTCTGGTAGAAATGAGCAATGGCTGTATCTGCTGCACGCTGAGAGAGGATTTACTCGAGGAGGTCGGCCGGCTTGCCGCTGAAAACCGTTTCGATTATCTGGTGATCGAATCCACCGGTATTTCGGAACCCCTGCCAGTGGCAGAAACTTTTACATTCGCCGATGAGCAGGGTCGAAGCCTGTCCGATGCCGCACAACTGGATACCATGGTAACCGTCGTGGATGCGGTCAATTTCATGCATGACTATATCGAAGCAAAGCAGCTACAGGAGACCGGCGAAAGCCTTGGCGAGGACGACCACCGAAGTGTCGCCGACCTGCTGGTCGACCAGGTGGAATTCAGTGATGTGATCCTCATCAGCAAAACCGATCTGGTGTCAGCCGAAGCATTAAACAAGCTCAAAGGTGTGCTGAAAACACTCAATACCGAAGCGGATATCGTCGCCATTGAAAACGGCCAGATAGATTTGAGTAAGGTGCTGGGCACTGGCAGATTCAGTTTTGAGCGGGCACGACAGGCACCCGGCTGGTTGAAGGAAATGCGCGGCGAGCACGTGCCTGAAACCGAAGAATATGGCATCAGCAGTTTTGTGTACAAGGCACGTCGCCCGTTCCACCCCAAGAAATTCCACGACTTTCTCCACAACCCACAATTGCACGGCAAACTCATTCGCTCGAAAGGCTGCTTCTGGCTGGCCACACGCCCGGCACATATCGGCAGTTGGAATCAGGCGGGTGGCATCGCCCGGTGTGGCGTTGGCGGCATATTCTGGAGGGCGGTACCCAAGGATCAGTGGCCCCAGGATCCGGCAACAAGAGAAGCCATTTTAAAGCAGTGGGAAGAGCCATTTGGTGATATGCGGCAGGAACTTGTGTTTATCGGTCAGGGACTCGATCGCGACCAGGTTTACCAACAACTGGACGATTGCCTCCTGTCTGAAGAAGAACTGTTTGCGGGCAAAGAACACTGGCTGTCTCTACCGGACCCGTTCCAGGCGTGGGCTTCCCCTGAGGAACAATGATCATGTCCGATAATTCTGCCCTGAAACTGCTGGCCATTGAGGATAGCGGTAGCGTCACCGGCACAGACCCGGGTGTGTTCTCAAGTATCTACAATGCCGATATCAACATGACTATCTGGCAGAGAACCCTCAATCTGCCGATGCAGGTTTATGTGGCGTCGCTGATAAAAAGTCCGCCTGTTTTTCAGACATTACAGGCCGTCATGCAGGGGAACGAAGTAACGCCCTGGCTCTCCGCCCACCTGCCGAACCGTCGGGGGAAACCCGCATTGATTGCGGATATTTCCCGGCTGTGCGAGATGTTTTCGGTGCTGTTTGACCTGGAGCGAATCGGCCTGCGCATGGCCCTGCTGAGTCAGGCCATGTGCCCGCGATTCCATGTGGACCATATTCCCTGTCGAATGGTGACGACCTACGGCGGCCCGGCCACTGAATGGCTTGAAAACAACCGGGTCGAGCGCACCAGACTCGGCAAAGGCGGAAAAGGAAAACCCGATGACCAATCAGATATTTTCAGCTCACCCCGGCATATCAGCCAACTCACCGTCGGCGATGTTGCCCTGCTAAAAGGTGAGTCATGGCATGGCAACGAAGGCCGGGGAGCCGTCCACCGATCTCCTCCCATGCCCTCCGGCGCAGCCAGATTGATGCTATCACTGGACTTTGGGTAATCCATCCAACCTGAATAGTCGAGGGTCCTTCGGCCCCTTCGGGGGCCTTTTTTTACAACAACGCGCCATCAAACAACTGGCCAGACTATGAATAGTGTCAAAGTTCTTTTCATCACTCTGTCGGTGCTGCTGTGCGCATTAATTACCAGCAACGTTACGGCACAGGGCACCGCCGACCGCTCGTCACAACAGCACAGCCCCCATGTGCATGGCGAAGCAGAGCTGCAGGCTGCGCTGGATAATGACCGGCTGCTTCTGGAGTTTCGCAGCCCGGCCATGAATCTGGTGGGCTTTGAACACCCACCCCGCGACCACCGACAACAGGCCGCCATTGAACGGGCGGGGAAATTACTCAGCTCGCCACAGGCACGGTTTACCTTTCCGGGCACGGCATGCCGGAGCATCAAAGTACAGATAGAGCAGCCCTATGCCAACAGTCGCCATACCCATGATGGCCGGGATAATCCCCAACACGAACACGAACACGAACACGAACACGAACACGAACACGAACACGAACACGAACACGA
>OJEP01000168.1_pt1 | contig 32391 bp, 26 predicted proteins | sample 1593761 | NCBI WGS metagenome assembly OJEP01 (sample SAMN05416783, study PRJEB24817) | seawater metagenome | isolation source: Sea water | place: Canada:Atlantic | collected 2013-11
AGACAGAGGTATGAGCCGACTGGGCTGGACAGTTCGCCCTGAGCAACTGCATGAGCTTCAGGCTGCCGCCGCCGTTGGTCAGATGGGGCTGGTGCAGACCTGGGAAGCCCAGTTCAAGCGACATGATTTGCACACCGCACAGGTCCTGCTGACCCACGACGACCTGTCTGATCGCAAGCGCTACCTCAATGCCCGCAGCACCTTGAGAGCGCTGCTCGATGTCGGCGTAGTACCCATCGTCAACGAAAACGACACCGTCGTTACCGACGAAATCCGCTTCGGCGACAACGATACCCTGGGTGCATTGGTTGCCAACCTGATCGAAGCTGATGGTTTGATCATCCTCACCGACCAGCTCGGCCTGTTTGACAAAGACCCTCGCAAGAATCCCGACGCCCAGCTGGTTGATGAGCGCCGCGCCAGCGACACCGAACTCGACGCCATGGCCGGTGGCGGTGCTGGTGTATTGGGCCGCGGTGGAATGCAAACAAAGGTCCGCGCCGCTCGCCTGGCTGCCCGATCTGGCGCCTTCACGGTCATCGTCGGCGGCAGAATCGAGAAAGCTATCTCTCGCTTGCGCGACGGCGACAGCATCGGCACCCTGTTGCTCCCCGAGCAGGGTCGAATTGCCGCCCGCAAACAGTGGCTTGCCAGCCATCTACAGACCCGCGGCAAGCTCACCCTCGATCAGGGTGCTGTCAACGTCCTCTGCCGCGGTGGTCGCAGTCTTTTACCGGTTGGCGTAAAAAGCGTTTCCGGCCAGTTCCGCCGGGGTGAAATGGTCTCCTGCGTCGACGAAAGCGGCAAAGAAATCGCCCGCGGCCTGGTCAATTACGATGCTGACGAAGCCAGAGCCATCGCTGGCCGCTCCAGCAACCGGATAACTGAGGTTCTGGGCTATATCTCAGACGAAGAAATGATCCACCGCGACAACATGGTGATTGTGTAGGCGGATAAGATAATCAGCAGGCACAAAAAAACCGGCCCATCAGGCCGGTTTCTTCATTCAGGTTCCGAAGAGGCGTTACGCGCTCTTCAGAGCCTTGATGCGGGCGCTCAGACGGCTCTTCTGACGAGCAATCTTGTTCTTGGCGAACACGCCCTTGTTAACCATGCTGTCCATAATCGGCTGAGCCTTCTGAAAAGCCGCTTGTGCTTCTTCTGGCTTGCCGGCCTCAATGTTGGCCTGGACCTTCTTGATGTAAGTGCGTGCCATGGAACGCAGGCTGGCGTTGTGCTTGCGGTTCTTCTCGTTCTGACGTGCGCGCTTCTTGGCTTGCGGGGTATTTGCCACCGTATAACTCCTGAGATCTGTGAAATCCGAAATTCGTGTGAAACGATTCGTAAAAATCGCGGGCGCGCCAAAACCAGCGCGTCGAAATAAATGACGCGGAACTATGCCGCCAACGCCCCAAAATGTCAAGGCTCAACGCTATTTCATCCCGGTATCTCCGGCCCCTGTGGTAAACTCGCCGCTCATCGCCGGAGAGTCCCGTGAAGGCCCTAAGGAATTACCGAAATATGGCCTCCTACATCCCGGATACATCCAGAAAATACCGAACCATTGTCCAGGCCAAGAATGTCGTCCGAACCTGAGCAGACAGAAACACCAAAGGCTTTGCCCAAACCGCCAGGGCTGTTGAGGTCATCTGGAGTCGTTGGCTCAATGACGATGCTGTCGCGAGTTCTCGGTTTGGTCCGGGATATGGTAATCGCGCGTTATTTTGGTGCCGGGGCGGGCGCCGACGCGTTCTTCGTGGCCTTCAAAATTCCAAACTTCCTGCGTCGTCTGTTTGCCGAAGGTGCCTTCGCACAGGCCTTTGTACCGGTGCTTTCCTCGTATCGGCAGCAGGAATCCATCACTGAAGTCCGGCGTTTGGTTAATGCGGTCGCAGGCGTCCTTGGGTTGGTGCTGTTGGGCGTGACGGCAGTTGCCATGTTGGGGGCGCCGCTTCTGACCGCGGTGTTTGCGCCAGGTTTTCTGGATGACGACCTCAAGTTCGGTCTGGCCAGCGATATGCTGCGGATTACCTTCCCGTATTTGCTGCTGGTCTCCTTGACGGCGTTTGCGGGCAGTATTCTCAATAGCTACGACCGCTTTGCCGTTCCCGCGTTTACGCCAGTGTTGCTCAATCTGGCGATGATCAGCGCGGCCATATTCCTCTCACCCCTTATGGAAACGCCTGTCATCGCTTTGGCTTGGGGAGTGTTTATCGCCGGGGCGTTACAGCTGTTCTTTCAGTTACCCTTCCTGATGCAGTTGGGATTGATGCCGCGGCCAAGAGTGGATTACAAGCACGAAGGGGTCCGTCGCATCATGAAATTGATGGTGCCGGCGTTGTTCGGGGTTTCTGTCAGCCAGATCAACCTGCTTCTGGACACGGTTCTCGCGTCGTTTCTGCAAACCGGCAGTGTGTCCTGGCTCTACTACTCGGATCGCCTGTCGGAGTTGCCCCTGGGCGTATTCGGTATCGCCATTGCCACGGTGATTCTTCCCAGTCTGTCCCGCAAACACGCAGCGGAATCGGCCGGCCAGTTTGCCGCAACCCTGGACTGGGCTGTGCGGGCGGTCCTGCTTATCGGTCTGCCTGCCGCGTTGGCCCTGGCTCTTCTGGCTGAGCCGTTGATTGCTACGCTGTTCCACTACGGAGAAGTTACCGATCGCGACGTAACCATGGCGGCCCAAAGCCTGCGAGCATATTCCGCCGGACTGCTGGCATTCATGTTGATCAAGGTGCTGGCGCCGGGGTATTTCGCACGGCAAGACACCAAGACGCCGGTCAAAATTGGCATTATCGCGATGGTGGCCAACATGGTATTTAACCTCGCGCTGATCTTCCCGCTCGCCCACGCGGGGCTGGCGTTGGCGACATCCCTGTCCGCATGGCTGAATGCCACTCTGTTATGGCGTGGCCTGATTCGGGAGGGCGCCTGGAAATGGCAGCCCGGGTGGGTCCGGTTCATGATCCAGATCGGGCTTGCTAACGCGGCTTTAGCCGCTGTCATCCTTTGGTTGCAGCCGCCGGTTGGCCAGTGGTTGATGGCCGGCGGTCTCCAGCGGGCCACGGATATGGGTATTCTCGTAGTCTCGGGCGTCGCGGTGTACTTTATTGTGTTGGCAATGACCGGGGTTCGGGTAAGACATTTTCGCCACGGGTAGGTTATAATCGCGCGTTTTCTCACCAGTGAAACCACACAACGCTGGCAAACAAGGGTTCGCTTTACATGCGTCTGATCCGGGGCCTGACCAACCTGAAAAGCCTTTCGCAGCAGGACGAAGCTCCGCTCGCGAACGGGTGTGTCGCCACCATCGGGAACTTCGACGGGGTTCACCTTGGGCACCAGACCATCATTGACCAGGTTCATGAAAAAGCACTGGAGCTCGGCGTGCCTTCCGTGGTGATGGTCTTTGAGCCCCAGCCCCGTGAGTTCTTCCAGGGCCGTGAAGCTCCGCCAAGGTTGATGCCGTTCCGGCAGAAATTCGAATCGCTGTTGGCGTCTGGCATCGACTTTGTACTCTGCCTGCGTTTTAACGAGCGCTTCCGGAGTTACTCTGGTATGGGCTTTATTGAAGACGTTTTGATAGATGGCCTCGGAGTTCGCCATCTCGTGGTAGGGGACGATTTCCGTTTCGGTTGCGACAGGGCCGGCGATTTTTCGCTGCTGCGGGAAGTGGGCGAGCAACGCGGATTCGCGGTGGAGAATACCCGTACCGTGACGGTGCACGGCGAGCGTGTCAGCAGCACCCGAATTCGAGGTGTGCTTTCAGAGAACCGGATCAACGACGCCGAGAATTTGCTGGGGCATCCTTATCGCATTCGAGGGCGAATCGTTTATGGCCGCCAGTTGGGGCGGCAGATTGGCGCGCCCACGGCGAACATTCTGTTACCTCATATGCCTGCGCTGAAAGGGGTCTACGTGATAAGCGCTACCCTTGAGGACGGCCGTGTTCTGGACGGCGTTGCCAACATTGGTCTGCGCCCCACAGTGGACGGTAAGCAGCCGTCCCTGGAAGTGCACCTGTTTGACTTTGCTGGCACACTTTATGGCCAGCGCCTTGATGTGGTTTTCCGCCATGCCCTGCGGGACGAGGTGAAATTCGACTCGGTGGATGACCTCAAGGAGCAGATTGCCCGTGATTTTGACGATGCGCGGGCGTGGATTGCAAGCCATGGCTCCTCAGCCACCGGACATTGACCGACATTTAACAACCTGAGCTACGCACCATTACCATGAGCGACTACAAGCACACTCTGAATCTGCCTGAAACCGCCTTTCCCATGCGCGGTAACCTGGCCAAGCGCGAGCCGGACATGCTCCAGCGCTGGCAGGACCTGGACGTATACGGCAACCTGCGCAAGCAGCGTGAGGGGCGGGATAAGTTCATCCTCCATGATGGCCCTCCCTACGCCAATGGCAGCATTCATATCGGTCATGCGGTCAATAAAATCCTCAAGGATATGATCGTTAAATCCCGCAGCTTCATGGGTTACGACGCGCCTTATGTGCCGGGCTGGGACTGCCATGGCTTACCAATTGAGCACAAGGTGGAGCAGGAGATTGGCAAGGCGGGTGTGAAGGTGGATTACAAGACCTTCCGTCAGGCCTGCCGTGACTACGCTACCAAACAGATCGCCGGCCAGAAGGCCGATTTCATCCGCCTTGGGGTGATGGGTGAATGGGAAAAGCCGTACCTGACCATGGATCCGAAGGTCGAGGCGGGCATTGTGCGTGCTTTGGGCAAGATAGTCGCAAAAGGCCATCTGGTGCGCGGGTTCAAGCCGGTGTACTGGAGCGTGGTCGGTCAGTCTGCACTGGCGGAAGCCGAAGTTGAGTACCAGGACAAGACGTCAGTACAGATCGATGTGCGGTTCACGGTCGTAGACCAGGCGCGCGTGCTCGACCTGTTTGGTACCGACAAGGGCAAAGGTGATGTGTCGGTTGTTATCTGGACGACTACACCCTGGACCATCCCCGCAAACCAGGCTGTTTCGCTGCACGCTGAGCTGGAATATGCTCTGGTACAGACCGATACCGGACATGGACAGGAGCGGATGATCCTCGCAGCAGACATGGTGGATGGCATCATGTCGCGTTGGGGTGTTGAGAACTATGAGGTGCTGGCGACTGTACCGGGCGCCACGCTGGAAAAACTCAATCTGCATCATCCGGTGTATGACAAGCAGGTGCCGCTGATCCTGGGCGACCATGTGTCCACCGATGCTGGTACCGGCGCCGTCCATACGGCCCCGGATCACGGCGTGGAAGACTTTGAAGTGGGCAAGGTCTACGGCATTGATACCATCAGCCTGGTCAAGGCCGATGGCACCTATACCCAGGCCGCCGGTGAGTTTGCCGGGGTGCATGTGTACAAGGCGGACGACCCCGTGTGTTCCGCTTTGGAGCGCGAGGGCAAGCTGGTTCGGGCGGAGAAGTTCAGCCATAGCTACCCCCACTGCTGGCGTACCAAGACACCACTTATCTACCGCGCCACTCCTCAGTGGTTTATCAGCATGGACAAGGAAAGCCTCCGTGATGACGCACTGGAAGCCATCAAGGGCGTGCGCTGGGTGCCTGCCTGGGGCCAGAACCGCATAGAGGCTATGTTCAGGCAATCCCCGGACTGGTGTATCTCGCGACAGCGCACATGGGGTGTGCCGATCACACTGTTTATCCACAAAGAAACACAGGAGCTGCATCCGGATACCCAGAATCTGATTGAGGCGGCAGCGAAGGAAATCGAAAAGGGCGGTATTGACGCCTGGTACGACATCGATACCACTGAGATGCTGGGCAGTGATGCCGATCAGTATGAAAAGGTGATGGATACCCTGGACGTCTGGTTTGATTCCGGAGTAACCCACGAATCCGTACTGCGTCCACGCACCGAATTGGGTCAGTTCCCGGCGGATATGTACCTGGAAGGCTCTGATCAGCACCGTGGCTGGTTCCAGTCGTCCCTGAAAACCTCGATCGCGATGAACGGCGTGGCACCGTATAAGCAGGTGTTGACCCATGGATTCACCGTCGATGGCAAGGGCCGCAAGATGTCCAAGTCCCTCGGCAACGTGATCGCGCCCCAGGAAGTGATGAACGAGCTGGGCGCCGATATCCTGCGTCTCTGGGTGTCCGCCACCGACTACAGCGGTGAAATGACGGTCTCCAAGGACATCCTCAAGCAGACCGCGGACGGTTACCGTCGTATCCGGAATACCGCCCGTTTCCTGCTCAGCAACCTCACCGGTTTCGATCCGGAGCAGCATGCCGTTGCGCCAGAGGATATGATCGCGCTGGACCGCTGGATGGTCGACAAGGCCCTGCAGCTGCAGACGGAGTTGCATGAGGATTACCAGAATTATGCGTTCCTGCGCATCTACCAGAAGGTGTACAACTTCTGCGAGGCCACCCTGGGCGGGTTCTATCTGGATATCATCAAGGATCGGCAATACACCACTCAGGCCGACAGCCGCGAGCGTCGCTCCTGTCAGACGGCCCTGTTCCATGTGGCGGAAGCGCTGGTGCGTTGGATTGCGCCGATCCTGAGTTTCACGGCCGATGAAATCTGGCAGCACCTGCCTGGTGAGCGTGGCGATACCGTGTTCTACGAAACCTGGTACGAAGGCCTGACGGCGCTGCCGGACAACGCCGAACTGGGCCGTGACTACTGGAGCCGTATTTTCAGCGTTAAAGAAGCGGTGAACAAGTGCCTGGAAGAGGTTCGTGGCCGGGGAGAGATAAAAGGTTCCCTGAGTGCGGAAGTGACGCTCTACTGCGAAGGCGACCTTGCCAAGGATCTGCAGTACCTTGGTGAAGAGTTGCGCTTCGTGTTGATTACCTCGGAAGCTACGGTGGCGCCGGTCTCTGATGCCGATGGGGCGGAATCGACATCCTACGAGGGGTTACTTGTGAAAGTAAATCCGGCCGGACACGCCAAGTGTGAACGCTGCTGGCATCATCGAGCCGATGTCGGTCAGAGTGAGCAGTACAGCGATCTGTGTGGTCGTTGTGTGACTAACGTGGAAGGGCAGGGCGAGTCCCGCTCGTTTGCCTGATGGAAGTCGCCTTGTGGAAAGCGTAATGAACAATACGGAAGAAACCGGCTCCAAGCTCCGCTGGCTCTGGCTGGCGGTGCTCGTTATCGTGCTGGACCTTGGCAGCAAGGCCGTAGCTACGGCCATGCTGACGTACGGCAATCCGGTACCGGTAATGCCACTGTTCAATCTGACGTTGCTGCACAACACCGGCGCGGCGTTTAGCTTTCTGGCCGGCGCCGCAGGTTGGCAACGCTGGTTTTTTGTCTCCCTGGCACTGGTGGTCAGCGTAGTACTGGTTGTATGGCTGAAATCCCTGCGGCGCCATGAAACCTGGTCGGCGATTGCCATCGTATTAATTCTCGGTGGGGCGCTGGGTAACGTTTACGACCGCGTTGTTCATGGCTACGTGGTCGACTTCCTGCATTTTTACTGGAACGACTACCATTTCCCTGCCTTTAATATCGCCGATACGGCCATCACCATTGGTGCTGCCATGATGATTCTGGATATTTTCCGCAAGCCCCGGGAACCGGATGCGGACAACAGGAGCGACAATCGCTGATGAAAGAACTTCCCGTAGATCAGGGCACACGCGTTACGCTTCATTTTGCGTTGAAGTTCAGTGACGGTGAGATTATTGATTCCACTTTCGAGAAAGAGCCGGCAACGCTGGAAATTGGTGACGAGAACCTGCCGGAAAATTTTGAGGCCTACCTGATGGGTATGATGGCGGGCGACAGCAATAGCTTCGAAGTACCTCCTGAAAAGGCCTTTGGGCAGCATAATCCGAGTAACGTGCAAACGTTCAAGCGGAGTGAGTTCAGCGCGGACATGGTGCTTGAAAAGGGGGTTATGATCTCATTCGCGGATGCGCGTCAGAGTGAGTTGCCGGGCGTCATTAGCCGTGTGGAAGGGGATCAGGTTGAGGTAGACTTTAATCACCCTCTGGCGGGGCGTACACTGACATTCGAAGTGGAAATTATTGATGTGGAGCCTGTTGGCCGGGCCCATTAACCGCATTTCGGTCTTCCCACAGGCTTCCGCAAACTTGTTTGATATCTCAGGGCAATTCTATGCAAATCCGACTCGCTAATCCTCGTGGCTTCTGTGCCGGTGTCGACCGCGCTATCGAAATAGTGAACCGTGCCCTGGATGTCTTTGGTGCGCCCATCTACGTGCGCCATGAAGTGGTGCATAACAAGTTTGTGGTGGACAACCTGCGCAACCGCGGCGCGATCTTTGTGGACGAGCTGGAAGAGGTGCCGGACGACAAGTTAGTAATTTTCAGTGCCCACGGTGTGTCCCAGGCGGTACAGAATGAAGCCGCGCGCCGGGGGTTGAAAGTGTTCGACGCAACCTGTCCGCTGGTGACCAAGGTTCACCTCGAAGTAATGAAGTACAGTCGCGATGGGCGCGAATGCATCCTCATCGGCCATCATGGCCACCCGGAAGTGGAGGGGACCATGGGACAGTACGACCATGGTAATGGCGGTGATATCTATCTGGTTGAAGACGAGAAAGACGTTACTGAGTTGTCGGTAAAAGATCCCTCCAAGCTGTCCTATGTTACTCAAACCACGCTGTCCATGGACGATACAGCTCGCGTTATTGACGCCTTGCGTGCCAAGTTCCCCGAAATCCAGGGGCCTCGCAAGAATGACATATGCTATGCCACCCAGAACCGCCAGGATGCCGTAAAACAGCTGGCCGGTGACTGCGATCTGATGCTGGTCGTCGGTTCTCCGAACAGTTCCAACTCCAATCGCTTGCGGGAACTCGCCGAGCGTATGGGAACGCCTGCCTATCTGATTGACGAGGCTTCACAGATTGAGCCGCAGTGGTTGGAGGGAAAAACCTCAATTGGCGTAACGGCCGGTGCATCAGCGCCGGAGGTGTTGGTGAATGATGTAATTGCGCGGCTCCGTGAACTGGGAGGGGAGCTGCCGCAAGAAATTGCCGGGCGAGAGGAAAGCATTGTGTTTTCAATGCCCAGGGAGCTGCGAATTGATGCAGTGGAGGTGTCCTAAGCTCGTTTGAATTGGATATGTATTACCCGACCGGAAGATTGCCTCAGTAGAACCGTGACTTCGATTTGTGAACTTGGTCACGATCACGCCCCGAATATAACCACTTGTCTACAGATTTTATGCCACTCGTCGTTTCGAAGTAGTGTGGCGTTCTCGTGATCGATATTGTGATGTTGTCTGATGTAGAGGCCCGCTATGCAGAGTTCCAAAGGTTTTACTCTTATAGAGTTATTATTAACGATTACTATTCTCGCGATCATCCTCGCGTTTGCAGTGCCCTCATTTGTGAACATGATTGAGAATAGTCGTGTGACCACGCAATCCAATACGCTGTTGGGTGCCGTTAATTTTGCACGAAGTGAAGCGGTAAAGCGCGGTATTGCTGTGTCCGTTCAAAACGAACCGGGTGGCTTTGTTGATGGCTGGTGTGTTATTTCCGGCGACCTGAGCGGTTGTCAGAATGCACGAGATAATTCCCTAATGTTACGTGAGTTCCCGGCGCTGGAAGGGGTCACTGTGAACCAGGCTGGTGTCGCCGGTATAACGTTCGATGCGAGAGGGTATCAGGTTGCGCCGGGAGCAAACGCGCAAATTGAACTTGAGCCTCCCACGTGTATCGCCGGTGAAAATCGTATGCGGGTCGTATCCGTGTCGGTGGCGGGGCGAGCGTCTGTGGACTTGCAGGCATGTAATTGAGGGTTTGAAGAATGAAAAGAGATTACTGCTATGCGCAGCCTGGGGTCCACGCCGGCATCGCCCTGATTGAGGTTTTGGTTGCGGTACTCATACTTGGTGTCGGCTTGCTTGGCATGGCCGCCATGCAGGTCCAATCCAGTCAAATGACCAATGGGGCGGAACAGCGAACTCAGGCGGTTTTGCTGACGGCGGATATTATGGACAGAATCCGCTCAAACAGGGTTAATCGTGCAGACTATGATGGGCTCGAGGTTGACCCGGATGATACCGCATGTGCGACGGATTTTGCCCCCAATGCAGCTGCTTCAGTCAGTGCTAACGACATTGCGGAGTGGTCCAATCTTGTTGTTTGTTTGCTTCCGGAAGGTTCTGCAACGGTAGCGGTCAACAACGCGACAGGAGAAGTCACCGTAACAGTGGATTGGGTCAAGCAGGATCCTGACGGTGCTGCGGTGAACCTCAGGACGGTAATTTAACATGACATATCGCCTCCCCTTATCAGGCTCGGGTACACGTTTTCCAGGCAATCATAGAAAAATGGCTGGCCTCTCTCTCGTAGAGTTGATGATCGCATTGCTCCTGGGGGTCATTCTTACTCTGGGTGCCACTCAAGTGTATCTTGGCACGAGTCAGACGTATCGATTGACCGATGCAGTCGCTCACGCTCAGGAAAATATCAGATTTGCTACCTCAATGATTCAGCGCGACGTTCGCGGAGCGGGCGGGCTTGCGTGCCTGCAGGACACCAGTGACGTCACCGTTAAGCTCCAGGGAACTCGTGTGGTTCCGATCGGCGACGGTATCCTTGGTTGGGAAGCTGCGGGAACCGGGATCGATGATGAGCATGATGCCAGGGATGATTTGGCTGCCGATGCCGCCGAGTGGTCAGAAGGGGCGGGCACAGGCGTATTCCCAGCAGAGCTAACAGGAGAAGTTGTTAGTGGCACTGATGTTCTCATACTAAACAGTATCTCGACGCTTCCCGTCGAAGTGACTGGCAGCTCAAATGGGAGAATCGACATAGATGATGCGTCAGGCATTCCTCAAGGACGGATAATTCTCGCAGTCACTGACGATTGTTCTGCGGGTGAATTGTTCCAAAAGGCGAATGCTCCCACCGCTAATTCAGTCACAATAGCTGGAGCCGGCTTTAATCCGGGAAACAGCCCCTCAACGTTTGCTTTGTCCTACACAGCAGGAGCAAAGGTTGCAGCACATAGCACGGTTGCTTACTACATAGGCATTGGAGCTTCCGGTGCTCCATCGTTGTTCCGGCAGCGACTGGATACGGCACCTGAAGGCCCTCAGGAGTTGGTCGAAGGTGTTGAGTCCATGCAGGTTTTGTATGGCGTGTCTACGGGAGCCGTGAAACGGGCGGATACATATGTAACGGCTGACAACGTGGGCAATTGGCAAAATGTCGTCAGCGTGCGTGTTGCATTTATCGCGCGAAGCAATGATGGCGCGAATAGTGAGAATGTAACCCGGACTTTTAACCTGTTGGGCACTGAGGTTACTTCAGAAAATGACCGTCGAGCGCGCCTGGTTGCAGCATCCACCATCGGAATAAGAAATCGTTTGGAGTAATGGCAATGAGAGCTAACAGTTATTCTAGATGTTTACAGTCAGGCAGTGCGCTCATTGTGTCGCTCATTATGTTGCTGCTTATTTCGCTGATTGGTGTGGGCAGTATGCAGGGCACAATTTTGCAAGAGCGAATGGCGTCGAATCTACACGACAGAAATATCGCCTTCCAGGCAAGCGAGCGTGCTCTGAGAGTTGGGGAGAACTGGTTGGCTGCTTCCGCCGGCTCTGCCCTTACGAATGATCGGCTTGACGACCCCGAAAGCTGGGATGGTGCCACAGACGCGGTTACAGTTGCGGCTAATGACGATCAGCTATCGGCTGATCCTGCATATCATACAGGCTGGGTGTCTGTTTTTTGTCCAGGCCTGCAAGCCGGTGCAGCTTGCTTCGACCGATTTGCAGTAACGTCGAGAGGACAAGGCGGTACCGACACTTCTATTGTAATTCTGCAATCCATGTTTATGCCCCAACCACTTTAACTGAAAAGAGCAACCTTCAAGTTTATGAAGGAGAGGGATGTGATGAAAAATAAAACTGTTAGAAACTTTATTCCGAACTGCTTCAATGTTGCGTTAGCTAGTTGCCTTTTCAGTTTAATGACGGTTCATTCTGCATTGGCTGCGCCGGTTGAAATAGCGGACGTGCCTCCGTTTCTGGGTGGATCGGTAGCTCCGAACATCATGTTCATTATTGATGACTCGGGCTCAATGCAATTTGAAATGCCTGAAACCAGCGATAATCAAGCGACTGAGTATCTTTTTCCACCCGTGAGTAATATGTATGGGGGGGGGATTTACACCGACAATGTTTTCACCTTTAGTGAAAACAATCGATACAATCGCTATTTCCGTTCATCGGCCAACAACCCTTTTTTCTATGACCCCACTAAAACATATGAGCCTTGGTTTAAAGGCGATAAGTCTCAGTGGCCGGATGCTTCACCAAATGGGGCTTATTACTTTCCAGGGCGTACTGCTTCCGGGACATTAAATCTGCTGGTGGAGCAGGAATATGACGAGTGGGTTGAAGATGACGGTGATTATGAGGGCAATGATGACAGGGATTACTGGCCGATCACCTACTATAAACTCAAATCATCTACGTCGGATCGCTGGGACAAAGACAGTTATGTTCAGTATCAGATCAGGGGTGGGGTTGGATACGTAAAAGATCTCGATTCGGAAGTACGATCCATTGTCTCACAGTTCGATCATGACGGTGTGACCAGAACAGTTGCGGAGGAAGCGCAGAACTTTGCAAACTGGTTTTCTTATCACAGATCGAGAACTTTGGCTGCGCGCTCTGGTATCGGTAACGCTTTTTCCCAACAGAAAGAGGGGATGCGTGTTGGTTATGGCCGTCTGAATAAAAACTCTGGAAGCGTTGACGGTGTAAACACGTCGGTGATAGTCAACGGCGTCCGTCTGTTCAAGGGCTCTGACCGCGAGAGTTTTTTTACGCGGCTTTACACTGACGGTGTTCCGAACGCAGGTACTCCGCTCCGTAACGCGCTTTACCGAGCAGGCAGATACTATGAGCGTTCTGACGATGCCGGTCCTTGGGCGGCAGAGCCAGGTGGTAGCAATAATGCAGACCATCTGGAGTGCCGGCAGTCCTTTACGATTTTGATGACAGATGGATATCGGAGCGGCTCATTATCGCCAGATTTGGGGAACGTTGATGGTTCTGACGGTGATAGTATTGGCGACTACCAATACGAGCCCACCTCCCCATTTGAAGATGATTACAGCAATACCTTGGCCGATGTTGCTATGCGTTATTGGGCACGAGACCTCCGGGAGGATCTGCCAAACGACGTGCCGGTGAGTCAAAAAGACGGAAATATCGATCCGGCGTTCTGGCAGCACATGGTGACTTTTGGGGTCGGCTTGGGTGTGTCTGGGAGCATAGACCCTACATCTGCATTCAATGCGATCAGCACTGGCGATCAAATCGATTGGCCGAACCCTAACAGTAATGCGGCGAAGGTCGATGACTTGCTGCATGCCGCTGTGAATGGCCGTGGTGGCTTCTTTAATGCGGCGGATCCCGAAACCTTTGCAACCCAGCTTGCCGACGTTCTTTTTGATATTGTGTCGCGAGTGGAGGAATCCTCAACGTCGGCAGCAGCAAGCTCCGCCGTGTTACGTGAGGACGCCCTGAGCTTCTCTGCCGGTTTCCGCAGTACAGATTGGAGCGGGGCATTGCAAGCAGCGGAGATTCTATCAGGAGGAGCTCGAGGAAGGCTGATTTGGGATGCTGAGTTCGGACTTGCAAGCAAAGGGGCCTCCGCCCGCAATATATTCACTTCCTCTGGTGGTTCGGGAGTAGCTCTGAGTAATCTTGCCAGTCTGTCAGCTGCACAGTTGGCGGCACTAAATACTGGTCTTGATGGGACCGTTGACGGTCTTGGTCAGGATCGTATTGATTGGCTTCGTGGGGATAACTCTGCCAACGCCGGATTTAGGGATCGGATGTATTCTCCTTCAGACGAAGGCACAGATAGGCTACGTCTACTGGGTGACATTATCGGTTCCGACCCCCAATTTGCTGGTAAGACCAACTTCGGTCATCGTCGCCTTCCAGGTGCGGAAGGTAGCTCTTATGCGACATACCGTTCAAGTTCGGACTATCAGGATCGTGCCGATGTGATTTACGTTGGTGCCAATGACGGGTATCTCCACGGTTTCAACGCTTTGAACGGTGAAGAGTTGTTGGCATATATGCCGAGCGAGTTGTTGGAGTCCGCCGAAGGCTCTGCTTTCGCGCAAATCAATGCCCTGATGGACCCAGGCTATGGTCATCGCTACTTCGTAGACGGAACACCTACTGTTGGCGACGCGTATATCAACGACCAATGGAAAACTCTGTTAGTCGGAACGATGGGAGCTGGCGGAAAGACAGTGTTCGCGCTCGACGTAAGTGATCCCGAGAACTTTGATGCAAATGATGTCCTTTGGGAGTTTACTGATTCTGAGTTGGGATATGGAGTAGAGGCGCCGCAGATCGTTCGGTTGCCATCCGGGGAATGGGCGGCCGTCTTTGGTAATGGTTACAACAGCGATTCGAATGAGTCAGCGATGTTTATCGTTGATCTTGAAGACGGTTCACTGATCGCCCGGGTCGAGACTGGTGAAGGGGACTCTGGATCACCCAATGGTATGGCTACCCCCGCGGTTCTTGTGAATCAGAGTAGCGGTATCGCCAAAGCAGCGTATGCCGGAGACCTGCAGGGAAATCTATGGCGAGTAGATCTGACCGCCAGTAATGTGAGTTCCAACGGTGCTTTGAATAAGCTCTTTACAGCAGAATTGACCGATGGTTCGCGCCAGCCGATTACTGCTGCTCCTTCATTGGCTCTTGATCCAAACGGTGGCCCTGGCGATATTGTCGTGGTCATAGGGACCGGGTCCTATTTTCGCGTAACAGACAGCGGTGACAATCAGATTCAAAGTCTTTATGGCATTTTGGATGATGGGTCGGCTAGCAATGTTGGTCGCGGAGATCTACTTGAGCAAGAAATAACCACCCAAACCCAGACCGATTACCAGGTTGATAGAGACGGCTCGATTTCGACGGAATCGGTAGACGTGCGGGTCGTATCAGATAATACACTTGGAGCCTCCGATGACGGCTGGCACCTGGATCTCGATACCTCATCTGGAGAGCGAGTTGTCAGTCGTGCTTCTTTTCCATCAGGGTTTCCTGTGAAAAGAGTGCGGTTTAGTACTCTGATTCCAGATAATAATGATTGCGGTGGCGGCCGCGATGGGTATCTGATGGATGTTGATTTGGCGACGGGCGGAAAAACCGATAACGCTGTGTTTGACCTTAATCGTGACGGCAAGTTCGACACCGCAGACGCTTCTGGATCGGAGGTCGTGAACGGTATCAAGGGCGTTGTGTCGGGCGAAGAAATACGGGTCGTCCTCGATAATCAAACGGACTTGTTTGTAGATTCTGTTATTGAGGATCTGCCTGACGATTACGACGGTCCCGTCGATCCCACGACCGATGATCCCAATGATGGTGACGGCGGCGATGACGACGACGAAGACGAAGACGGAAACGCTCCCTGTGAGGGACCCACCTGTGGGGATGCAGAGGGGTACAATTTCGGGCGTCAAAACTGGGAAGAGCTACGGTAATTTAGATAGCCACACTAGTGTGTGGCTAAAGGTTTCTGTTTTGTTCATAAAGGTGGCTGTTTCAAATGGTTAACAAAGCGCAATTAACGATATCAGTACGTGGTTTTACGCTTATTGAGCTTATGATTGTTGTAGCCATTATCGGCATCATTGCCGCTATTGCAGTGCCGAGCTATCAGCAGTATGTGGAATCCACACGAAGAACAACGGCACAGGGAGATCTGCTTGAACTATCCCAGTTCATGGAACGCAGATATACAAACGGCTATGACTATAGAGATGGCGCTGGCAATGCGCCTGCTCTGCCTTTTACCACTCAACCGAGACAAGGAGCGCCTGTGTTCTATAACTACGCATTCCAGGGCGCTGTTGGCAGGACCACTTTCGTCCTGCAGGCGACGCCAGCTGGAGGTCAGTCGAATGACGACTGCGGTTGGTTGCGAATTGATGAGGCAGGCGTGAGAACCAGCGAATCAGGCGATGCAGATTGCTGGTGATCCTCTTTTTAGCCAAGTAGTAAGAGGTTTAATCACAAGAGACAGGTGTCCCGTCGCTCTTGTTGACAACGTTGTCCCCATCGGTGTCTTGGGCAAACCTTACGCGCCCCGCAAAGTTCATGATCAACTGGCGTATAAGGTGTTTGTCGTTAGGGTTTTTCGGGCAATAGGTCACATTGCCCAGTGTGCCCTTGGCTTCTCCGAGCGGGCCGAACTGAAAATATCGCCGACTTCTTGGCGCGGGCATGAGTGCGCCGACTGATGGGGCTTGTATTCGCCTGATAATCGTTTCGTCATTTGTGAGTGACCGGCTGTTATCCGCGTCTCGAAAAACGAAAAGGTCCTGGTCCCACGAATTTCCGCATCGGTTGGAAAGGTCAAGCGGGCAAACTGTGACAATCGTTCCGCTAGTGATTGCCTCGCTCCTTGCCAGCTTGAACGCTTGGTATGCGCTTTGTATTGCATGCTGCCCCCTCCCGCTCTTTATTAGATTGAGAGAATAGGAGGTTGCTGTGAAGGTTATGATCGATAAAATGGTCAGCGCAATACACAGTTCTATGAGAGTTAGTCCTCTCTCAGCATAAGAATGCATCATTATCTTCCTTGAATTGATGAGTTGCCTGGAGCATCCTGCTCAGGCCGCCAGTTTAACGTCTAAGTTGAGTTTCTGATAGCGACTTCATTCCATCCCCAGCTTCTTCAACCGATACCTCAACGCCCTGAAACTGATCCCCAGCCTTTTGGCCGCCGCTGTCTTGTTCCATCGGGTTGCCTCAAGGGCTTTCTCGATAGCTTGCCGTTCAATGGTTTCCAGGTAGTTTTCCAGGTCAATTTCTCCCTCCGGTACGGCCAGTGCGTCATGCTCAGCGGAGAGCGCCGTGCTGCCGGCGAGTGCGAGTCCGGACGATGTCGGGCCGTTACCAAGGTGGAGGTCCTCAGGGCCAATCAGGTCTGCATCGCAGAGCGTGAAAGCCCGCTCCAGGATGTTCTCCAGTTCTCGCACATTGCCCGGGAAATCATAGCCTTTTAGTCTCTCGATCGCCTCGTGGGTCAATGATGCTGGCTCACACTCATATTCCCGGGCAATGCGCTCGAGAATGTGTCTTGAGAGGAGGTTAATATCATCCGGACGGTCTCTCAGCGCCGGCACCGGCAACTCGATGACGTTGATCCGGTAGAACAGATCCTGGCGAAACTCCCCTTCCGATACCAGGTTCGGCAGGTCTTTGTGGGTGGCGCTCAGCACGCGGATGTCCACCGGTACCTCTTTGGTGTCGCCCACCGGTCGAACGGCTTTTTCCTGGATGGCGCGCAGCAGCTTTACCTGCATGGCGAGTGGCAGGTCGGCGACTTCGTCCAGAAACAGCGTGCCGCCATCGGCAGACCGGAATAGGCCGTCCTTGTTGTCAACGGCGCCGGTAAAACTCCCTTTCTTGTGACCGAAAAACTCGCTTTCCATCAACTCGGACGGGATCGCACCGCAGTTGACCGCGATAAACGGCTTATCCCGGCGGGGTCCCTGTATATGGATCATGCGTGCAACCAGCTCCTTGCCGCTGCCAGACTCACCACTGATGAAAACTGGTGCCTGGCTTCTGGCCAGCTTGCGCACCTGGTTTCTCAGCCGCTTTATTTCTGCGGATTTGCCCAGCAGAAGGCCTGGTTCATCGGAACCAGAGTCGGCGTCTGACTCTGGTTCCGAGAGCTTGAGGGCACTGTTGACCAACTCTCGAAGCCGCGGGAGCTCAACCGGCTTGGACACAAAATCGAAGGCCCCGGCCTTCAGGGACTCAATGGCCGTATCCATGTTGCCGTAGGCGGTAATGACAGCCACCGGGGTGCTGGGCGTATTGTGCTGGATCCATTGCACGAGTTCGATGCCGTTGCCATCGGGCAGGTTCATATCTGTGAGGCAGAGTTGTGGCTTGTGCTCACCCAGAAGCTTTTTCGCACAGGTGATGTCGGGGGCAGTCAGGGTTGTTATTCCCATTCGGGTCAGAGTAATTTCCAGGAGGTCCCGGATATCGGGTTCGTCGTCTACGATCAGGGCGGTATGAGTGGTCATTGGATTGTTATCGGTTCCATGTCGTTATTCAGACTACCGGGCTTCCGGATTTGTTAGATCATCCGTCCATGGTGGGCGAATGTGATGCGGAAACAACAGCCGGGCTGGTTGTCCTCTACCAGGGACAGGTGAGCCTGATTAGCCTCGCACAGTTCTCGCGCCAGATAAAGGCCAAGCCCTGTCCCACTCTTGTCGGTTGTGAAAAACGGTTCAAAAACAGACACGCGGTGCTCCGGCGCAATGCCCGAGCCGAAATCCCGAACATCCACATAGGCGCGCTCACCATCGGCGGTGACACCAGCGTACAATTCGATGCGGCGTTCGCCCACTGCCTGCTTACTATACCTGAGGCCATTATCGCAGAGGTTTACCATCACCTGCTCAATCTGGCTGACATCAAAGCGCGCCAGGGGCAGCTTCCGTTCGGTGCGAAGTACAATATCGTCGGATTTCTGGTCTTCATTGCTCTGGGTTTGCAGGTAATCGTCACGGAACGCAGATAACCACTGACCGACGTCAATCAGGTCGGTGTCGGCGGCGCGTCGTCTCGACAGGTCGAGCACATTCTCGATAATACCGTTAACCCGGCGGGAATGCCGTTCGATGATGTCCAGCATTTTGCGATCCCCCTCATCCAGGTTGGGGGATTCGTTCATTAACTGGGAAGCGTGGCTGATGGCCCCCAGCGGGTTACGAATTTCATGGGCAATACCTGCAGTCAGTCGCCCCAGGGAGGCCAGCTTCATTTGCTGGGCCTGTTGCGTCACCCTGCTCATGTCATCGATAAATACCAGGATCTGGTCGCCGCGTTGCTGATCGAGTTGAGTGAAATTGGCCTGTACCACGGGCGAGGTTTGTGTGGCCTGGAAAGGTTCCGTTCTGCGGGCTGGGTCTTTCAGCCAGGCATCGAGTCCCTTTCGCAGCGGTCGCGGCAGATTTCGCCCCCGGCTGGGTAGTTTCGAGTCATCGGTGCCAGTGCCAAACAACAATTCTTCCGCAGCAGCATTGGCCAGGCGGATGCGCCCAAACCGGTCGAGCACGAGTATGCCGGTTCTCATGCGTTGGATTATCTGGCGATTGATCTGCTCCAGTTCGGCAATACTGCGGGCGCGGGAACTGGCAAGCGCTTCGCTTCGCAGCATGCGCCGCGATATGTATTGGAGGATAAACGCTGCGGCAAAATAAAGAATGCCCAAGGAGCCAGCCCGAACGATATCATCGGCGGAGTCATCAAACACCAGTACGGACCAGGCCGAGATGCCCAGTGAGCAGATGGCGCCCAACGCCGCGTAGAAGGTGCCAATCCTGGTGGGGGTCAGGATATTACCTGCAGCCACGGACACGATAACCAGATTCGCCAGGCCGTTGGTAATGCCAGTACTGGTGAGCAGTAGCCCATGCAGGAGCAGGATATCCATCAATATGGATACAGTGATATGGCGGCTTCTGGGCTGAAAGCCCGCCAGCATTATCAACGCGATGAAGCCATTGATGGCGAGATAGCAGACCACCCCGGCCTGGTAATAATCCATTGACCGGAAACGGGAGTCGAAGTTTATGGGGTCCACAAACAGCAACGCCACCAGTATAACGCTGACGACAACGCGATAGTGGTTGTATATCCGAAACAGTCGGCCCCGCTGGTTTGAGGGTGGTGTATCGGTTATGGGTTGCTGATCAGGAGTGATTGGTTGCGCCATCGTCCAGTGGATATCCCGCGAGAATTCTGATGTCTTGCAGGGTTATAATAGCCTTTTAATGGCAATGAGTTACAGGAGCTGCGTTATGTCCGTGCAAAAGGATGGTCAGGGGCCCGGAAAACTTCGGGTAGTGATGGCCCAACTCGATTTTCTGGTGGGCGATATCCCTGGCAATACCCAAAAGGTGATTGAGGCGACCCGGCGTGCGGAGCATGAGCATCAGGCGGATCTGGTTGTGTTCCCGGAGCTGTGTCTAACCGGCTACCCACCGGAAGACCTTTTGTTAAGGCCCAGCATGGACGTACGTATTGCAGAAGCGCTGGAAACCCTGTGCGAGGCGCACTTGGGCCCTGCCATCATTGTGGGGGCTCCGATACGGGAGGGCGCGCTACTTTACAATGCAGCGGTCGCCATTGAGCAAGGGAGCATAACGGGTCGTTACTTCAAGCGTTTTCCTCCCAATTACCAGGTTTTCGACGAGAAGCGCTATTTTGCTAATGGTGTGGATACCCTGGTCATGGATATCAAAGGGGTGCCAGTGGGCATCACCATATGCGAGGACATTTGGAGTGAAGGGCCAGTGGAAGACGCTGCGGCGGCAGGCGCGAGGCTGGTCGTCAACCTCAATGCGTCACCATACGATATTGACAAGCAGGTGCGGCGAAAGGCTCTGGTAGAACGCAAGGCTTTTGAGAATCGGGTGAGTATTGTCTACGTCAATCTGATTGGCGGGCAGGACGAACTGGTCTTTGATGGTGGCTCTGTGGTTTACGACCATTCCGGGGTGCTTGCAGCCGAAGCACCACAGTTCAGCGAAGGGCTCTATCCGGTGGACTTCGTCTGTGAACATCATTGCCAGCCAATCCCGCAGCCTGCCGTTGCCGAACCGTCGCTGGAGGAAAATGTCTACAAGGCCCTGGTCCTGGGAGTGCGGGACTACGTCAACAAGAATGGTTTTAAATCCGTTGTTCTGGGGCTCTCCGGCGGTATCGATTCAGCGGTGACCCTGGCTGTTGCGGCGGATGCCCTGGGGGCCGACCGGGTACGCGCGGTGATGATGCCTTTTCGCTATACCTCGGGTATGAGTATTGAAGACGCGGAAGCCGAGGCCGTGGCCCTGGGCGTTCAATACGACGTGTTCTCCATTGAGCCGATGTACGATGCCTTTATGAAAACACTGGCGGCCCCGTTTGAGGGCACGAAACCAGACACCACCGAGGAGAACCTGCAGGCACGGCTGCGGGGCGTCCTGCTGATGTCTCTGTCCAACAAGTTCGGTTCGCTGGTTCTGACAACCGGCAACAAAAGTGAAATGGCGGTGGGCTACTCAACCCTATACGGGGATATGGCAGGTGGTTTTGATGTACTCAAGGATGTTCCCAAAACCCTGGTTTTTCGCCTCGCCTGGTACCGCAACAGTGTTTCTCAGGTGATTCCGGAGCGGGTCATTACCCGTCCGCCGTCGGCAGAACTGGCGCCGGACCAGAAAGACGAGGACAGCCTGCCGGGATACGACGTTCTCGATCAGATCCTCAATCTCTATGTGGAGCGGGATCTCAGTGCCGATGCCATTGTGGTGCAGGGATTCGACAGGGCGGATGTCGATCGCGTGGTGCGGCTGGTGGATATTAACGAATATAAGCGCAGGCAGGCGCCGATTGGCGTGAGAATTACCGAAAGGGGCTTTGGTAAGGATCGGCGTTACCCGATTACCAATGGCTGGAAAAGTGGAAAGTAGATTGCCGTCGGGCTGCCTGATTGCTCGGGCAGCCCTGCCATATACTATTCGTCGCCCATCAGGCCAAAGGTGACCACGCTAGACAGTGAGCGATCTTCGCGCTTGAGGATGTCTGGCTGGTACTCTCCGTCCTCGTTGAAGGCTGTGCTATCCGGGAAGTTCTCTCGCAGCATCGCCACCGCATCCGTTGCTCCCTTTTTCAGATCCATGAAGCGGAAGGTCTCGGCCAGGATAATCAGCGCCTCTTCTACGGACGGCGTTGTTGAGTAGTTTTCCACTATGTAGCGGGCCCGGTTGTTTGCGGCGATGTAGGCTTCGCGGCTGATGTAATAACGTGCGGCATAAAGTTCCAGTTCCGCCAGCCGGTTGCGGATCGCGATCATGCGTTGGCGAGCGTCTGGCGCATATTCGCTGGAGGGGTAACGGTTCAGCAGCTCGGAAAAGTCCCGGAACGCCTGGCGCTGTTCACCAGGGTCCCTTGCCGAAACGTCGACCGGGAAGTACCGGGCAGCCAGGCCAATATCCAGGTTATAGGACGCCAGGCCGCGCATATACAGCGCATAGTCTGCGTGATCGCTCTGCGGGTTCAGTCGAAGAAAGCGGTCTGCAGCGGCGCGGGCACCTTCCAGGTCAAGGTTTTGGTAGCGGGCATAAATGAGGTCCAGTTGGGCCTGTTCCGCGTAGCGGCCAAACGGGTAGTAGGTTTCCAGGTAGTCGAGATTCTGTTCCGCTTCATTGAAGTTGCCCGCGTTCATCGCATCGCGGGCATTTTCGTAATAGGTTTGTTCCGGCAGTACTTCTTCCTGCTTATCGTTCGATGCGCAGGCACTGATAAATAGCGCTGCGGTGGTGACTAGCAGTAAACGGACAACTGATCTCATGCCGGAATCCCGTATAATGGCAAAATTCGAAACGTCGGCCATTGTAACGGGGATCCGTTCACATGTGCAGTGGCACGCGACGTGGATTCAGAAATTCTGACTCAAACGTAACACTCATACCGGCCCCGGGGGCTCAATGTCATCTGAAAACCGTATTATCGCCAGCTTCTCCGTTCCACCGGAGCACAGCGACCGCCGCCTGGATCAGGCCGCAGCCGAGCTGATGCCGGAGCACTCGCGCTCCCGACTGCAGGGCTGGATCAAGAGCGGCGCGCTGACGGTCAATGGAAAAACCTGTAAGCCCCGGGATAAGGTAATGCTGGGCGATCGGCTTGACCTGGACGCGGAACCGGAAGCGCAGGTCAGTTGGGAAGCAGAATCGATAGACCTGGATATTGTGTACGAGGACGAGCACCTGCTGGTCATCAACAAGCCCGCAGGCCTGGTGGTCCACCCGGCGGCGGGCCACGCTGACGGCACCCTGGTCAATGCCTTGCTCAACCATGCCCCGGAAGTGGAGAACCTGCCCAGAGCAGGCATTGTGCACCGTCTCGACAAAGACACGTCCGGCATCATGGTGGTGGCGCGTAGTCTGATTGCCCACACATCGCTGGTCGATCAGTTGCAAACCCGGACCATGGGGCGGGAATACGAAGCCATTGTGGTTGGCACCCTCACCGGTGGCTCGACGGTGGACGCACCGATTGGTCGCCACCCTCGTGAACGCAAGAAAATGGCGGTCGTGCCTACCGGGAAGCCTGCGGTAACGCATTATCGCCTGGTGGAGCGCTTCGCAGCGCATACCCACGTCCGCTGCAAGCTGGAAAGCGGTCGTACCCATCAGATACGGGTACATATGGCCCACGTGAAACATCCATTGGTGGGCGACCCTCAGTATGGCGGTCGGCTACGTCTGCCGAAAGGCACAACAGACGAATTGAGAGACGTGCTTGCCAGTTTCCAGCGGCAGGCGCTCCATGCACGCCAGTTGACATTGGAACACCCGCAAACCGGTGAGATACTGACTTGGGAGGTGCCGCTGCCCGATGACATCGAAGGTCTTCTGGCTGCACTTCGCAAGCACGTTAAGGAGCTGGAGAACCATGACGTCTGAACTGCCGATGATTGTGCCTGACTGGCCCGCTCCGTCCTGGGTCCATGCCGCATGCACGACGCGGGCGGGCGGGGTCAGTCAGGCGCCGTGGCATTCCCTGAACCTCGGCACGCATGTGGGAGATCGTCCCAAGGATGTGGTGAAAAATCGGTCACTGCTTGGGCAGTGGGCTGAGCCCGGCGCTCAGTCGTTCGGTTGGCTTAATCAGGTTCATGGTACTGACGTTGTTGAATTGCCGCAGTCGGGTTCGGTTACGGCTGATGCCAGTGTGACCTCCCAGCCCGGGGTGGCATGTGTGGTGATGACAGCGGACTGTCTTCCGGTGCTTTTCTGCAACCCTGCCAGTGGCCAGGTGGCCGCTGCTCACGCTGGCTGGCGCGGTTTGTGTGGTGGCGTCCTGGAGCGAACGATAGAGCATCTTGGCAACCCCGCTGCTGTCCTGGCGTGGTTGGGGCCGGCCATCGGCCCAAATCAGTTTGAGGTTGGCCCCGAGGTCAGGGAGGCTTTCCTGATGAACGATTCCCAATCGGGTGATGCATTCATTTCCAACCCTCGAAATCCTACCCATTATCTCGCTGATATCTATGAGCTTGCCCGGCAGAGGCTGGCGATGGCCGGCGTACTTCAGGTCTACGGTGGTGAATTCTGCACGGTAACCGATAGTGAGCGGTTTTTCTCCTATCGTCGAGACGGGCAAACCGGGAGAATGGCAAGCCTGATATACTTTTCATGATATTCGTCAATTTTCTGACACTTTCCTGTCCGGTCTGCTTGAACTCCCACCAATCGCCCCTACATTAACTATCAAAGCAGACGCAATGTCGCCGATGGAAGTCTCCCATCGGTTAAGTGACAGAGATTTGGGAAGACCGAATTATGAGAATCGACAAACTGACCAGCAAACTCCAGACAGCACTGGCCGACGCCCAGTCGCTGGCGGTGGGCAGGGATCACAACTTTATAGAGCCCGTGCACCTGATGCAGGCGCTGATGGATCAGGAGGGCAGTTCCATCAAGCCGCTGTTGAAACAATCGGGTGCCGAGCCTTCCCGGATACGCCAGGCTGTGGCCCGGGAGATTGAAAACCTGCCGGAGGTGCAGGGCTCTGCCGGCGATGTCTCTATGTCAAACGATATGGGCCGGCTCTTCAATATTGCCGACAAGCTGGCGCAGAAACGTGGTGACCAGTTCATTTCCAGCGAATTGCTGCTGCTGGCCGCGCTAGAGGATCGGGGCAGCCTTGGGCGGGTTCTGCGGGAGCAAGGTGTCGACAAATCCGCATTGGAGCGTGCCATCGAAGAGGTCAGAGGCGGTGAGTCGGTTGATGATGCGTCTGCAGAAGAGCATCGCCGGGCGCTCTCCAAATACACCATTGATCTGACCGAACGTGCCGAGGCTGGCAAATTGGACCCGGTGATTGGTCGGGATGATGAGATCCGTCGAACCATTCAGGTACTGCAGCGCCGTCGCAAGAACAATCCGGTGCTGATTGGTGAGCCCGGCGTGGGCAAGACCGCGATTGTTGAAGGACTTGCCCAGCGCATTGTGAATGGTGAGGTGCCAGAGGGGCTCAAGAATAAGCGTGTGCTGTCTTTGGATATGGGCTCGTTGATAGCGGGCGCCAAGTTCCGGGGTGAGTTTGAAGAACGCCTCAAGTCCGTGCTGAATGAGTTGGCCAAGCAGGAAGGGCAGATCATCCTGTTCATCGACGAAGTTCACACCATGGTCGGCGCCGGCAAAGCGGAAGGTTCCATGGACGCCGGCAACATGCTCAAGCCCGCCCTGTCGCGCGGGGAGTTACATTGCGTGGGCGCCACCACACTTGACGAGTATCGCGAGAATATTGAGAAAGACGCCGCCCTTGAGCGTCGGTTCCAGAAGGTCTTGGTCTCCGAGCCTACCGAGGAGGACACCATAGCGATCCTTCGCGGCCTGAAGGAGCGCTACGAAGTTCATCACGGTGTGGAAGTCACAGACGGTGCCATCATCGCAGCGGCCAGGTTGTCTCATCGTTACATCGCCGACCGCCAGTTGCCCGACAAGGCCATTGATCTGGTGGATGAAGCTGCAAGCCAGATCCGCATGGAGATGGACTCCAAGCCAGAAGCGCTGGATCGCCTTGAGCGGCGTCTGATCCAATTGAAAATAGAGCGGGAGGCGTTGAAGAAGGAAACCGATGCGGCCTCCAAGAAGCGGCTTTCTGAACTCTCGGATGTCATCTCCGGTATTGAGCGTGAGTACGCGGACCTGGAAGAGGTCTGGAATACCGAAAAAGCGGCACTGCATGGCTCCCAGAAGATCAAGAGCCAACTGGAGCAGGCCCGGATAGATCTGGAAAATGCCCGCCGTGCCGGCGATCTCGGCCGCATGTCTGAGTTGCAATACGGTCAGATTCCGGAGCTGGAGCGCCAACTGGATATGGCGAGCCAGGCGGAAATGATGGAGATGAAGCTGCTGCGTAACCGCGTAACTGATGAGGAAATCGCCGAAGTGGTGTCCAAGTGGACGGGTATTCCTGTTTCGAAGATGCTCGAGGGCGAACGCGACAAACTGATGCGAATGGAGGAAGCCCTCCATGGACGTGTCATCGGTCAGGACGAAGCCGTTGAGGCCGTGTCCAACGCGGTTCGTCGGTCCCGTGCAGGACTGTCAGACCCCCACCGCCCTAATGGTTCTTTCCTGTTTCTGGGGCCGACCGGTGTGGGTAAGACCGAGCTCTGCAAAGCCCTGGCGTCGTTCCTCTTTGATACCGAGGAGGCTATGGTTCGAATCGACATGTCTGAGTTCATGGAGAAGCATTCCGTCGCTCGGCTGATCGGTGCCCCTCCGGGATACGTTGGTTATGAAGAGGGTGGCTACCTGACCGAGGCCGTCCGCCGCCGGCCCTACTCAGTGTTGTTGTTGGATGAAGTTGAGAAGGCGCACCCGGACGTATTTAATATCCTGTTGCAGGTACTGGAGGATGGGCGCCTTACGGACGGTCAGGGCAGGACGGTGGATTTTCGCAATACCGTCATCGTGATGACCTCAAACCTGGGATCGGACATCATTCAACAGAAAGCAGGTGAGGAAAACTATGAGGCCATGAAAAAAGATGTCATGGACGTAGTGGGTACTCACTTCAGGCCAGAGTTCATTAACAGGGTGGACGAGGTGGTGGTGTTCCATCCGCTGGCTGAGAGCCAGATCCAGGGCATTGCCCGGATTCAGATTAATGCACTGGGCAAGCGCCTGAAAGAGCAGGATATGTCGTTGCTGCTGGACGACGCTGCGATGGAGCTGCTGGCGGAAGTTGGCTACGACCCCGTGTACGGTGCCCGTCCATTGAAGCGAGCCATTCAGCGGATGATTGAGAACCCGCTGGCCCAGAGGTTGCTTCAGGGAGATTTCCTGCCCGGCGATACCATTCGCGGTTCAGTAAAGGATCACGGTCTGGAATTCGAGAAGGCGTGATGGTCTGACCTAAAAAGCGGAGCACGATGCTCCGCTTTTCCGTTATGAACCTGAGAGCTTCGTTGGGATTAGGCCTCTGAAGCCTCACCGCAGTTTTCTTCTGCGATTGTTTCAAACCGCTGTTTCTTCTGCTCAATTTCTTCCGGAGTAAGGTATCGCAGCTCTCCTTCCTCTTCGATGCGAATCCGGCTGTTTCTCTGGATCAGCGCCAGGTTGGTTTGTGCCGTTTCGCAGTTGGCTTCCTGTTGCTTGCGCCGGGCTTCCTCAACAGCGCTTTCCTCTCGCCGTTCGCTTTCCTTGGCTTCTTGGCGTTCGAGCTCTTTTACCCGTTCTTGCGGGCTCATGCGGTTGTTCCCGGAAGATTTACCTGTACGTATGTTGACGGACTCTGCCTGTTGGCCGGTTGGCTGTCGATCGCCAAAGTGCGTAACCCCGTCTTCGTCGGTCCATTTATACACGGAGGCTGCGAAAGCCATTGCTGGTGTCGCGGCCAGAAGTACTGCCAGGGTGAGGGTTTTTCTGTTCATGCCGTTGCTCATTCCGCGTTAGCCTCGTCGAAGCACCGCCGGTAACGGTACTGTCTCTATGTTAGCCTATGTTTATCATGCCATTTGTAAAGGTAACTTTCTTCGGTCTGGTTCAAATAGTTGCGAAAAGTATGGCAGACCTTCGGTGAGTGTGGGCAGAGAATAGCGTTGCCGCTATTGACAGGGAGTTTAGCGCTGTCAAAATTACCGATTGCCTGAAGACTGGGGTCAATACGGCAGGCAATCCCGAGCGAGTATCCCCCGTTAATTACCACACTGAATGCCCCGCGCAGGCCGCGGACTGGTTGTTGCTTACGTGCAACCCGTTGATTGGTCGTTCTCCGCAACCCTCAGGAGGGCGGCTGGCCAGGAGACAACCTCTTATAGCTGGTGTGGCGGAGTATCCGGTTCAGCTTTCACAAGAAGCATGATGTCCGGACATCCAGGCAACCGGGACGTTTCCCGGCTCATTCACTCGTAGAAGAGGGTAGAACATCGTGGAGTTATTGTCTGGCGCCGATATGCTGATCCGGTCCTTGCAGGATGAAGGGATCGAATACATATATGGCTATCCGGGTGGTGCAGCGTTGCATATTTATGACGCGCTGTTCAGACAGGACAAGGTCAAGCACATTCTGGTGCGTCACGAGCAGGCGGCGGTCCATATGGCCGACGGTTACGCCCGTGCCACCGGATTACCGGGTACCGTACTGGTGACCTCGGGTCCTGGAGCCACCAACACCATCACTGGCATTGCCACAGCATTCATGGATTCCATCCCAATGGTGGTCCTGTGCGGTCAGGTTGCATCTACGCTGATCGGTGAAGATGCGTTCCAGGAGACCGATATGATCGGTGTCTCCCGTCCTGTCGTGAAACACAATCTGAGCGTCCGTCATCCGGAAGAGATCCCCGAGATTGTTCGCAAAGCCTATTACATTGCCTCAACAGGGCGTCCCGGGCCGGTCGTTGTTGATATTCCGAAAGATATGACGACGCCAAACGAACGCTACGAGTATGTCTTCCCCAAGAAGGTCAAGCTCCGTTCGTACAACCCGGCCATCCGTGGCCACGCTGGGCAGATCAAGAAAGCCGTCGATATGCTGATGGCGGCCAAGCGTCCCATTATCTATGCCGGTGGCGGGGTCATACTTGGCAAGGCGACGGATCAATTGACCGAGTTGGTCAGGATGCTGGGTTATCCGATCACCAACACCCTGATGGGTATTGGCTGTTATCCCGCTTCCGATACGCAGCACATCGGCTGGCTGGGGATGCACGGTACCTATGAGTCCAATATGGCCATGCACCACTCGGATCTGATTCTGTGTGTGGGCGCGCGATTCGACGATCGGGTGACCAATGCGACAGAGAAGTTCTGTCCCGGTGCCCGAATTGTCCATATCGATATCGATCCCGCCTCCATCTCCAAAACCATTGATGCGGATGTTCCCATTGTTGGTCCGGTGGATGCGGTACTGACGGAAATGATCACCCTTGTCAAAGAGAGCAAGGACAAGCCCGACACCGACGCAATCGCCGCGTGGTGGAAGCAGATCGAAGAGTGGCGGGCGTTCCATGGCATGCGTTACGAAACCAGCCCGGATGTCATCAAGCCACAGGAAGTGGTGGAAGCACTTTGGCAGCTCACCAACGGAGAGGCTTTTGTGACCTCCGATGTGGGGCAGCACCAGATGTTTGCTGCTCAATACTACAAGTTCGACAGACCCAATCGCTGGATCAACTCCGGCGGCCTCGGCACCATGGGCTTCGGACTGCCGGCGGCCATGGGGGTCAAGTTGAACTTCCCGGACGACGAGGTGCTTTGCATTACCGGTGAAGGCAGTATCCAGATGAACATCCAGGAGCTGTCGACCTGTAGTCAGTACGATATTCCGGTAAAAATCATCAATTTGAACAACCAGGCCCTGGGTATGGTCAAGCAGTGGCAGGACATGAACTACGAGTCCCGTCACTCCCAGTCTTACATGGAGTCCCTGCCGGATTTCATCAAGCTGGCGGAAGCCTATGGCCATGTTGGTGTCCGTATCGACCGTAAGGAAGATCTGGTGCCTAAGCTCAAAGAAGTGCTGGCGATGAAAGACCGGCTGGTTTTCGTTGATATCTACGTGGACCGTTTTGAGCACGTCTACCCGATGCAGGTGGCTCGTGGCTCAATGAAGGACATGTGGCTCAGCAAGACGGAGAGGGTCTGATTATGCGTCGAATCATTTCTGTTTTGCTTGAAAACGAACCCGGTGCATTGTCCCGCGTTGTCGGTCTGTTCTCGCAGCGCAACTACAACATTGAAACGCTGACAGTGGCGCCCACCGAGGACGAAACCCTGTCGCGGCTGACAGTCACAACCACCGGTTCGGACAAGGTCATCGAACAGATTACCAAGCAGCTCAATAAGCTGATTGAAGTGGTCAAGTTGGTGGATCTGACCGAGGGCTCCCACATCGAGCGCGAGCTGATGCTGGTCAAGCTCAAGGCCACCGGGTCCCAGCGTGCCGAGATCAAACGCACGGTCGATATCTTCCGTGGCCAGATCGTGGATGTCACCAGCTCCGTCTATACCGTCCAGTTAGCCGGTGCCAGTGAGAAGCTGGACGGCTTTATTCAGGCGGTGGGTACCTCGGGTGTGCTTGAGGTCGTTCGCAGCGGGGTTTCGGGCATCGCCCGTGGTGAAAAGGTCTTAAGTCTGTAACAGGCGCTGACATCATTCTGTACAATGACGGCCTTTAAAAGGCCAATACAATATATAGAGGTTTTCCATGCAGGTTTATTACGATAAGGATTGTGATCTTTCCATCATCCAGGGCAAAAAAGTTGCCATCATCGGCTTTGGCTCACAGGGCCACGCTCATGCGTGCAACCTGAAAGAGTCCGGTGTGGATGTAACGGTTGGTCTGCGTCCAGGTTCTTCGTCCATTGCCAAGGCGGAAGCTTATGGCCTGAAAACCAGTGACGTGCCGGCAGCAGTTGCCGCAGCGGATGTGGTCATGGTCCTGACGCCGGACGAGTTCCAGGCGCAGTTGTATAATGCCGAGATCGAGCCGAACCTGAAGCAGGGCGCCACTCTGGCATTTGCCCACGGTTTTGCGATCCACTACAACCAGATCGTGCCGCGCAAGGATCTGGACGTGATCATGATTGCTCCGAAAGCGCCGGGCCACACTGTGCGCACTGAATTTACCCGTGGCGGCGGTATCCCCGATCTGATTGCTATCTTCCAGGACGCTTCCGGCAACGCCAAGAACCTGGCGCTCTCATACGCCAGCGGTATCGGTGGCGGCCGCACCGGCATCATCGAAACCACCTTCAAGGATGAGACTGAAACCGATCTGTTTGGTGAGCAGGCTGTGCTTTGCGGTGGTACCGTTGAGCTGGTAAAGGCGGCTTTCGAAACGCTGGTGGATGCCGGTTACGAGCCCGAAATGGCTTACTTCGAGTGTCTGCATGAGCTGAAGCTGATTGTTGACCTGATGTACGAGGGCGGTATCGCCAACATGAACTACTCCATATCCAACAACGCGGAGTATGGTGAGTACGTGACCGGTCCTGAGATCATCAACGAGCAATCCCGCGAAGCCATGCGCAATGCATTGAAGCGCATCCAGACCGGTGAATACGCCAAGATGTTCATTCAGGAAGGCAGCAGCAACTACCCGTCCATGACGGCCCGTCGCCGCATTAATGCCGAGCATCAGATCGAGACCGTTGGTGAAAAGCTGCGCTCCATGATGCCCTGGATTTCCGCGAACAAGATCGTGGACAAAGACAAAAACTGATCCGGTACTTCGGATTGGTTTGGAAAACGCGGCCCGGGTGGCCGCGTTTTTCGTATATACTCCGCCTAAATGCTTTCCGGAGTGATTGGAATGACTGATGAAAAGAAGCAGGCCGAAACACAGGCTGAAAAGAAAGATGTTCGGGGGCAGTCAGACGCCTCTGGTCATGAGCATGACATTGAGTCCGGCGAAGTCGTCGAGGAAGAGCTGGTAGAGGGGGCGCCGGTTCGCCGCAAGGGGATATATCTGCTGCCTAATGCGCTGACAACAGCTTCCCTGTTCTCTGGCTTCTACGCGATCGTTTCCGCCGCAAATGGTGTATTCGACAATGCCGCGATTGCGATCTTTGTATCCATGATCCTGGATGGGCTGGATGGTCGGGTTGCCAGGTTGACCAACACCCAGAGCAAGTTCGGCGAGGAGTACGACAGTCTCGCGGATATGGTCGCTTTCGGTGTGGCGCCGGGGATGGTGGCGTTTTTCTGGTCGCTGAACAACCTCGGCCAGGTTGGCTGGGCGATTACCTTTATCTATGTGGCTGGTGCTGCTTTGCGATTGGCGCGATTCAACACCCAGATTGGCTCCATGGACAAAAAGTTCTTCGTTGGGCTGCCCAGCCCCGCAGCTGCGGCGTGCGTTGCTGGGTTGGTGTGGTGCTTCCACATTATGGAGCCCGCTAGTTGGCTAACCCTCATGACGATTATTGTGGTTGGTGGTTGTGGTGTGCTGATGGTTAGCAACATTCTCTATAAGAGTTTCAAGGACCTGGATATGCGGGGGCGGGTACCGTTCGCTGCAATACTCCTGGTGGTGCTGATGTTTGTGGTTGTCGCACTTGATCCGGCAACAGTCCTGTTTAGCGGGTTCCTTCTTTATGCGTTGTCGGGGCCGGTTTTTGCGCTGTTTAGAAAATCGCGCCGCTCCTCTGGCGAATCTGCGTGACCTTGGCCTGAAAAATGAGCGTTTTGGTTGTGGTTTGAGCAGCGTTATAGGTGCTAACCGAAACAGAGTAAAAATAATTGATTAACCTCGTTGACACATTCTCAGGGCTCTGTAGAATGCGCATCTCTTTCGAGGGGAACGCCACTGAGGCGGGCCAGAAATTGAAAGACAACCGTTTGAATTTGTTG
>OJEP01000172.1_pt1 | contig 31554 bp, 49 predicted proteins | sample 1593761 | NCBI WGS metagenome assembly OJEP01 (sample SAMN05416783, study PRJEB24817) | seawater metagenome | isolation source: Sea water | place: Canada:Atlantic | collected 2013-11
GTATAGAGGCTACCCACTTTTTGTATGTATTACACCAAGAAACGCCAATGTATTTACTGCTTCCATTTTTACGGTCTTTAGACGTATTCTCTCTGTTCGTAATCAACTGAAGATTGTAAAGTTTATTATTTAATTTATTATTATCTATATGGTCAACTACTATTTTATTTCCACAAGGTTTATGATTTAAAAAAGCAATAGCCATTAATTGGCTTACAAGCGGTGTATGTGATTTTTTATTCTTCATCAAATATAGTCGATAATATCCTCTACCACCAATCATTTGTTTTATTATTATTTCTTTCCCATAGTTTAAACTTCTTGCATTTCCTAAATTACTTACTTGGTAACTTTCAAATTCAGGTATGTTTTTCCATACTTCTATTCCTACTCTACTTAATAGTTTTGCTTTCATAAGTTGTTTTTTAAAAGGGTTGCTTTACAATTAGTATAACCAGCGACGAAACTTGTTAAATTAATTATTAGTTATTGCAACCCTTTATTTTAATATAAATGATTTTCTACTTCACTATATACGAAGTCTCTATCCTCGTTTAAAGCTTCTAATTGCTCATCAGTCATCTCAATACCGTTATAGGTTGCGTAAGCTATAAAAGCATCCACAAAATCAGGATAGTCTCTTGTATCTATTCCATCTACTTCTACATCGTTTACCTTACTGTAGTCTAACTTAATAACTCTAAAGTCTTTTATAAACTCTTTTAATACCTCAACAGTATTATCTAAGTTGCTTAACAAATTCTTAGCCTCTTCTACGTTTTTAATAGTTGACCTTACTTTTTGTGCTTCTACAGTTACATAATTGTCACCGTAATTTCTAACTTCTAATTTCATTTTGTTTGTTTTTAATTATTATGCAATATATAATACTTTTTTAATATACGCAACTTTTATGTTGGAAATTCTGATAATTCATTCCCACACTCAAAAGGTAAGGTATTGCTATTAAGTTTAAAATAAAATTTATCGAATGGAGCTCCACGTGAATATATTTGATTAACCTCTATTGGTGAGTTCCTTGTTTTGTAGTCCTCTGTATCGGTTAGGAGTATAACAGTTTCACTTTTTTTTTCAATGAAAGAACCTAAATGACCTGTTGCTTTCTCGCTTGTGCTGTTCTTATGTATAACGCAATTTATATGACAATTATTTTCTTTACGCCACTTCTTTAATTTAGTTGCTACGTTTTTACTCTCATTTATATCGTTTGAATTAACTAATAAATCTGCAATACCATCAATAGACAACCATTTTATTTTGCCTTTATATCTTGGATCATTAAATAAACCATCTATAAATTCTATTATTTCCTCTGGTTCTAAATCTTCAACTCCAAAAGGTAGATAGTTTTCATATACGCCACCAACTAAGTCTGAAACTCTCCTAAAGGCTCTCTGTGCATAATACGCTCCCTGTTCTGTATCTATATCAATTATATAATAATCTTCTTTCCTATTGCTTATAAAGTTAGGAAAGTAATTATTTGATTGTCCTCCAATGTAAGATGCTATTAATGCAGATTTAAAGAATGTCTTTTTGTTTTTAGAACCTGCTACTATAGCTGAAAACTCTCCATAGGTAAAAGTATTGTTTACGTATGACTCTCCTTTATATTCGTGCCTACCTATGCTTAATGCTGTAGGTGGTAACATCATTTCAGTATCTAAGTTAACTAAGCATCTATCGTGTATTTCATTATAATTGAAATTAGGCTCTTGCGTTTGTGAATTTATTTCTTGTATCATAATACTTCGCTTTTACCGTAAATATTTCTTTTATTGTTTTCTTGAGCATCTATGTATTTATTTAAAAACACTCCTCCATCTTTAATTAAATGTCTTGGATCAGTTGTATAATCTCCATCGTTAGGAAATACCTTTTGCATAAACAAACCTACAATTGCTTTTTTAATATCTTCTGGAGTATATCCTGAGTTTAATATTTGTTTAATATTTTCTTTTGAATCTACATCTAAAGTTTTTAAACTGCTCTTTTGTTTTTTATATTTAAGTTTATATTTATTCCAATCTTCTAAAAAATCAATAAAAGTATAACTCTTATCTTCTCTTATCTTCTCTTCTCTTCTCTTATTGGTTACATTTCCGTTCAACGGAATTATAACGCTCGTTACTTTTCCGTTACTTTCCCATCTTTTTTGAGCACTTTTTTTACCTGCTTCGCTGTTTTTCTTACTTGTTTTTAATCTCTCTTGTTTTTGCTCATCTAAGAAGCTAATCATAATAAAGCCATCTAAGGACTTTAAATGTCCCTCGTATATAAGATAGTCAATATCTTCTGTAAGTTCCTTAAACTTCTTATAGAGCACCTTAGTCGGCACGTTACATTCTTTGCTCCAGTAGTATGAGCATATATTAATAAATAATCCTTGTCTTTTGTAATCTTCGAGAGTAATATCTCCATCATTCCATTCAGAAACAAAGAATTTAAAATACGGTAGGTCTTTTGCCATTATACGTTTTTTATATTATACGTTAAAAAAGAAAAGGGTAAACTGTTAACGCTTCAGCTTTCAAAATAAGAGCAACCAAATTCCTATACCCTTTTGCAAATATAGTTTAATTTATTTAACTATCCCAAACAAATGTGATAATTACTATTCCTAAATAAAAATCTAAGTAATTAGTTTTAAATTCGTCATCTTCAGAGGTTATAATACTTCCTCCAAACATTACTCCTGTAATGAAGCTAATTTCTATGTTTGCATTCTTAAAGTGCCAAAGGTATAATCCTAAAGCTACGAATGCTAAAAACGGGTACATCAATATATTTGTCATAATTTATTTATTTAAATTCATTTTAACATTAAAAGCGGTATGTCCTCCTATAACAATACCTAATCCAATAGCTTCTTTTTTACCGCCTTGCATATATCCCATTGCATAGCTTTTAGAATCTATTCCGCAACCCGTAGCTAATGCAAAGATTGCTCTTGTCTTTCCAAACAACCACTCACAGTAAAAATCGGTATGGTAATGACCTGATACAGTTGAAACCATATCTCGTTTTGCTGCCATTCTTGGCTTACCTGATTTATCTCCGTGAACATACCTAACCTCATCAATATAAACATCGGTAACAAATCGCCATTTTGGAGTTTCTAATACATCGGCAAACTCTTTGATCCACATACTTGGAATATTAGAAGATTGTGCTTTACGTATTATAATCCTGTCGTGGTTTCCTAAAGTTACATCCGCATCTGGGAACGCTTTATACCATTTTCTTAGTTTGTTAATAGCTAATTCTAATTCAGCTTTTCCTCCCATACCATCAGCATCGGATTCGTGGTAAGAACTATAATGTGAATCAATAACATCACCTATAAAAACCACTTTGTTACAATTATTTACTAAATACTGCTCTTTACAAAACTCTAAATATCCATCTAAACAAAATGGTTCGTGTAAATCTCCTATAACTAAAACCCTTGTTTCTGATTTTATTAAATTATTATAAGCCTTTAGCACCTTTCCTTTTAATCTTGGTCTAAAATCTGACATAGTTTGTTTTTAAAAGCCTACCGATTAAAGTAGGCTATGGTTAGTTAGTTTTAAAACGGTAAATCTTCCTCTACTTCATTCAATTCCGTTACAGGTTCAAATGCTGGTATGTCTATTCCATCGGCTTTAAATACCTTCCAAGCTTCAATAGTATTAAATACTTTTACTTCGCCTTGAGGATTTGTCCATTCTCTGCCTCTTAAATTGTAGCTAATATCCACAACATCTCCAACCTTATTGAACTTAATCAAATTGTCGGCATTGTCTTGCGTACATTGTAATTCTAAAATCTGAGGGTATTCAGAATTTGTATCATCTGTAATTACAAATTTTAACACTTTGAAACCTTTGTCTCCAAATTTTTGGATTGTTCCAATACTCTTAATCTTTACTGCTTTTAATTCCATTTTTATTTATATTTAATTATTAATTATTGACCGCAATTTATAGTTTCAAACTCTTCTACTCTCTTTTTGTTTTTCCATTCAAAACTTTTTAACACTAAACTCGCTCTTTCATTGTACGTAATTTTATCTTTTTTATTTAACTTCCTAAATTGTTTTTCTATTGAAGTTAAAAAAGTTGAATTACCTTCTTTTACTTTATAATCATTTATAGTAACTAAAGAGTTATTATATTTATTTTGCAAATCCTTAAATTGAATTTCGTTTTTATATTCGTCAGTATGTTCGTGACCTAATATATCTTTTTTATAGTGAAAATAAATTTTTCTAAATTTACTAAATGTCATTAACTCATCAAACAATTTCCCTCTTGCGTGTAAAACGGTTGCGTGATCACGATTAACTATTTTGCCTATAGCCGTTGAAGATTTTGTTGTTGTTTCTGTTGCTAACTTAAAATATAAAGTTCTGTAATTTACCATTTCTGCTTCTCTGTTTCTAACAGAAATATCGTATCCAGATTTTTTATCTAAGTATTCTTTTATTCTAATTAATTCATCCATTTTGCTAATATACGTTTTTTTTATTTAATACTATCCACATACTCAAATATGTAGTCTATCCATTCGTTAAATGTTTTATATTTTCTCTCAATCATAACTTTTTATTTCGTTGTTTAATTCAATAAGCAACTCCTCCTTTTCAAACTTTGCCCATTTCTTAGTACTATGTGCCTTTACTGATAGTTCGTCTATAAAATCACTCCCTTTGCGTTCCTCCAGCCAATATGTAAAAGCTATTGGATTGCCGTGAGCTGAAAACTTACTGCTCATTGTATGATGACCGATACACAAACACATACCATTTTCCAAATCCCATCTTGTACTGGCGTTTTTTCTGCTGAATATATGATGACTATTTAATGTTGGTTTATGCGTACAATTTTCAATTTCGCATTTCATATTTGCTCGAAGCTTTACTAATCTTGACCAAGCAATATCGAGTTTGCCGTCTACTCCTTTACGTTTTTTCATTTGTTTTTTAATTGTTTAATTTCTTGCTCTTTAATTTCTATTTTATTGCTCCAGTATTTAATACAGGTATCTATAATTGAAGGATTTGAACTGTTAGTGTTTTCTAACTCTGTAATGTGTTCTTTAATTTCCGTTATAATTTCAGTTATAGCTTCTTTTTGGTATGTTATATTCATAGTTTAATTTCTTTTAATTTCTTGAGCTATTGATATTGATACGTTAGTAGCTGTTTTAAGTATGTGCCTAAGCATATAAAGCTCAGGAACTACACTATCAGCATATCTTTGTTTTGCAGCGTTTACAGTTGACTTATGATTGTGGTATTCCTCGTTCCATTTTACGTTATACTGGACCTGATGATCTGTTAAAAAATGTATATTACAAGTTAACTCTCTATTCATTTTAAATAGGTCTTTATAAATTCCACTTTCGTAAGTACTTATAATATCTGCTACTTTTTTAAGTCTATCTTCCATTATCTTTTTTCGTTATAATATGAATCTCTTACTCGTTTCGCATCCGATACCTTTTTACAAAGGCTTTTAAATGTATTATCGTTTTGATAAAGTTCGTTTGTGTCAGGAATAACTGTAAAATCTTTTACATTTACATTTTCCCTCAACCATCTCTCGAAGTTCACTACCTCAAGAGATTCCATTTCTATAGTTATATTGATAATCATTATACTAATGCGTCAAAAATTAATGTCAACTCTTCTGGACGTATCTTGTAAATCCTTTTTAAATCTTCAACCGTCTTGTTATTTTGCTTTGCGTATTTAATTGCTGCATCTACTTTAGTTGGTGCTAACCAATCTAATTCTTTTACTTTAGGTTTTCTTGAAGCAAGATTTGCGTCATCATCTTCAGCCTGTAAACCCAATAAACTTTGAGCAGTATAACGTCTAAAATAAGTTATTGCTGATCCTAATTTCTGAGCGTCTGTTAAAGCTGGTAATGTCATTTCAGATTGTATAGTAACTCCATCAGCTACATTAATGATTTTAGTTATTACCTTACCATCTTCTATCGGTTGCAATAGTAATAGACCATTATCTGCTAAAACTGGCTCTACTGCGTTTAAAAGACCGTTAATATCGAAGTACTTGCTTTTAAAGAAAGGGTTCTTTGAATCTTTACTAATTTTCCCTATATGTTTTTTCGCTTCAAATAGGTTTTCATAAATTGTTTTTGTGTTTTTCATTTTAAAGGTTTTTTTTAATAAGATTAAACATTGCTTCCATTCCTTCTGAGAATGATTCTGTTTCTAAAGCTGTATGATTTTCAAAATATTTGTTTACCATTGCTTCTTGATGTTCTTTGGTTATTATCATTTTATTGATTTTTGAAAGTTAATATCGTTATTGTATTTTTTTGATTCCACTATTACCTCTATTCCTTTTTGTTTTATTGAAATACCGAGTAAATTATTTAATGCTTGTCTTTTAGTTTTCATAATATTGATTTAAAATTAATGTTTCTATCTCATCCATATCATTCTCAAAGAATTCTGTAAAATCGCAAGTGCTATCTTCAATTACAAAATATATTTTATTTATCTCAAATAAGTGAGGAGATCCGTTTGTCATATAATCTCCTTTTTCAGCTCCGTAATATGAACCGTCTACTAAAAAATTAAGTCCTTTGTAGTTTACTATTTTCATAATTAGTTTTTTAAGTGATTTATTATTTTAGATAATGTTTCAACATCTTCCAATTGATGTACTTCGTTATTAGCTACTAAAACATTATGATAATATTTTAAAGCTTCTAAAGTTATTTTATTGTATTTATTCATAATTTGTTTTTTAATTATGGTGCAATATAAAACGGATAATTGGTATAAAAAAACTTTTAGGCATTTATTTTGAAAATAATAATTATAACGCAATTATAACGAGCGTTACTTTTTCGTTCAACGCAATTGTAACCATTAAGAGAAGATAAGAAAAGAAAAGAAAAGAATATATAAAAAAACCCTTAAATGATTTTACTCAAATAAGGGATAAAACAATTATGAAAAAAATTAACTAATGCAAATATATAAATTAAAGTAATATAAATGGAATAAAATTAATGATACTAATTAACAATCTACTTTTTAAAAGAATTTACTACCTTCTCTCCAGTTCTAACTACAAAATAACCTCCAACTGCTGTAATTAATAAACTCTTTAGTAAAAATATCCATTCTACGTTCATTTTAAAGCCTTCTAAGAAACTATCTAACATTATGAATGTAAACATACATATTAAAAGAAAAGCTAACGTTAGAGGACGTATATTCTTACTCATCCAAGAATCGGAATTTAAGTCATACATCCAACGCTTAGAAACTTCTTGCTCTCGAACCATATCTAATTCAAGCTCTTTAAGTAACATCTCTTTATCTACGTCAGATAATTGACTGTCCTTACGGATCGCATCTCCAAGCTTATTTAAACCCTCTACGCCTGTAACTGTACCAACTATATTTAAAAGATCAGGAGCAAAGTTTTTACCTTGAGCTGCTAACCAACGAAGAGCAGATCCAACACGAGTACCCTCTCCTCCGTTTTTAATTACGTTTGGATTCTTAACTTCTTTCATATTCTATTATCCCAGCGGCTGAATTTATCTCTTATATCTACGTGAGTAAAGGTATTATAACGACCTAACCCATTAGTTCTATTCCTATTCTCGCTATGTAAAAGCTCTATTTTATCAGCTACTTCATCTGGAGTAAATCCTTCTACAGTTATATCTGCAGCTTTACCTAAAAGATGTTGGCTTGTTTTAGAGCCTCCTACTGCACGATTATGTTCTACGCAACGATAACTACTATTAATTGTAATAGGTGCGTTAAATGTATATCTAAGTGCTTGTAGATGGATTGCAAGTAACTTTATATTCTCAAAAACATCTTTAGGCATCTTACAACCTCCTTTACATTCAAATTCTGACAAACTAAAGTTCTCGGTTAATTTCATTTACCTTTGTTTTTTATAAGATAATACCATCTTGATATTCCGTATCCAAGAAATACTATTCCTGATATAGTTGCTATTCCAACATTAAAGTCAGATACATTTAAACCAATACTCATAATTGCTCCAATAGTTATTTTTAAATCAGTAATATTCATTTGTTTTAACATTATTTGTTAATTAATTACATATTAACAGGGTTGCTATTTACAAGGTTGACCGTTTTATAAGTTATGTAAACATCAACAGTCCCCGTTCCTACTGCTGAATCTGTTCCATTTATCGTTATATCAGTATTCTCGTTTAATTCTACATCGTATGTAAGGTCTGCGTTTTTAGCCTTATTTGTTGAGCTATTAATAAAACTTGAAATAGAACCCAACCCTATAGATCCAGATTTTATAAGTAAACTATTATTATCGTAAGTAGATAACCAATAATTTAATTTAGCAGTAACCGATATTAACTCAATAACAGTATTTAATCCCTGAGCAGGTACAGCTACTATTGGAGTAGTACCTAAACTTCTAATTTGATTAGAGGATAAAGTGATTCTCGTTTCTTTTAATATATCACTTGTCACAGGAACTGGATTAGGTTGTGCTAACCCTCCTTGTATATTTATCCAATCTAAATTTAATACTGGAGTTTCAATAAATCCAAATTCAATTTTATTATACTCAGTAGAAACCTTTGAATTAGGAAAAAATGCAGATAAAGGTACTTGTATTAATTGCCAAGTTGAAAGAGAAACGTCAAAACCATATCTTCTAATATCGCTATATCTTAAAGTTTTTAACCAGTATGTTGCTCCTTTTGATAATTTAATCTGTATTTGGCTATTAGTAGTTAATACCGCTTTTAAAGGAAATATTAATGTATTATTTGAGTTAAAATCTACCGAAGTTGTTTTAGTCCAACTAACCAAAGTAGGAGCTACTGCTGCATTTGCAGGAGCAGAGAAACTCTTTGAACCATCATAAGGGTTTGTTGTATTATTTAAGTTACTTCCACTTGGAGATGTTGTATTATCCCATTCAGAAGGAGATCCAGTATTTTCGTTATATATTAAATCGGTGCTTGTAGTTGTATCAGCTGTTTCTCCTGAAGCTGTTAATCTAAAAGAAATTTCCGCTTGAGTTGTAACGTTTAAATTAGGTAGTAAAGGATTAGCTGATGGAACACCTTCTATAGCTGATAACGTTAAATTTGCAGAATCGTCTACCGTAACTACAAACCTATCAAGTCTGCTATAAGTTGCGTTTCCATCGCTTAAAGTTACCGTACTCGATAACCCGTTAGTATAAAGAACTCCATTAATAAAGCATTCAAATACCCAAACTTTATAGCCTAATCCAGAACCTAAAAACATAACGCCTCCTAAAGCATAATTTCCTGTCGATTGGGTAGACTGATTTGATGATAAAAGACTCGCTTTCATTTTATAAGAGTCGTTATGTCTTACAACGTGAACAAGATCTAAGCCATTGCTATTTGTTAGTTCTACTCTTTCTGTTAATTTTTGGTCTGCCATTTGATTTTATTATTAATTAATTATTGAGGTACTTCTGCATCTATTGCCCATCCTGCAAATGAATGTGCTGATTTATCACCAGGATACACCTCATAAGCACCCATATCTAAAGTATCGCTTGACATTACATCATAAGCAACCCCATCATAGTAAATTGTAGGTGTTAACTCGTTACCATCCTCATCATAGGTAGCAGGAAACTCAACTACTTTACCGATATAAACAACCGCAGCAGTACCGTTTGTAAATTGCATTGAAGTTACACCCTCATCTGTTACTTCAGCCCATACTCCTTGAGCGATTAAATAGTCTTTACCTTGTTGTTCGTTGTCAAAAACTGTTTTGTATATTTTCATAATTCTTTTATTTACTCTTGTTGTTTATATGTGTGTAATTGTTACCCTTGTTTATTTATATTTAAATATAGAAACTATTAGTTTGTTTAATTGTTTATTTATAAACTTGTTAGTGCGATTAGTTCTGATGATGTTAATGCTATATCTTTTAATAATTAATAGTTTCCTATTCCTGAATATACTTTAATATATTTAATGTTTCCGTAAAAATTATAAACACCAACATTTTCATAAAAATTCATTGTAGTTAATGTATTTGCAGAAAAACTTACACCACTTGCTTGTGCATCAACCTCTACGCCATCTATTTTAAGACCGAAATCAGATGCACTCCATTTTAACTTAAATACTGCATAATCTGTTTGGTCAGTAAGCGTTTCTGTATATGCATAAACAGCATTACCTCCAACTATTACAAAAAACTGAATTTGTTGAGAAACTGAATTATATCTAAAAAAAACTCTGTTTGTAGTTGTGCCGTCAGAAATAACAATAGCCCTTCTTGTTAAATCATTAAATAAAGCTGATATATTAACTTCTAATACACCCTCCGTTGAATTAAACACTTGGTCATTACCTGCACCACTACAAGTTTCAGCCACCCTCGTAACCGTACTCCCTTGCGTTGGTATGTAAGAGGTAGGGTAGGATGCAGAAGATTCTGCTTGAAAACCTACAACTCTAAAACCTTTATTTGATTGTGTAGTATATTTAATTATACCATTATTTCCTAAACTACTCACACCCGATGTTGTTGTTTGTGAAACTTTCCAAATATTGTCCCCCATACTGACATTTGTATTAAGAGTGCCACTCACAGAACCTGACATTACAATAGAAAAATCTCCTGAAGAATTTAAAAGGCTTGCAACAGGCTCACTTAAATCATCCATTATAATAAAAAATGATAAAGTAACTTCAGTACTTGCAGGTACTGTTGCTCCATATCTATATCTAACAACTGAATTGTCTCCAAACTTTACGCAATTTTCAAAACCAATAGCCCAATTAAATGACTCATAAGTTATATTTGATGCAGCACCTTCATTTGTTGTTGGTTCGCTATACTGAAACAAATTAGTCCTCTGTGGCTCTAACAATAAAGCCCCGTTAGTATTACCTAAAAAGTCTATTCTCGGTATTCCACTTTGTACCGTTTCTATTAAACCTGCTTTATTTACAACAGTAGCACTTGATGCTCTTGTAAAATCGAAAGGAAGTGGCTTATAGTTTCCACTTTCGTTATTGTATGCAAGTAAAGAACCATCTTTCGTTGCCCATTGCCCATCTGTACCTAAATTAAGTGTATTACTCATATTTATATTATATTATAATTTTGTGAATTAGCCATTGATATGAAACTTGTCCAACTCGTTAGCGTTTCTAATTCTGCATCTGTTAATACGGTGTTGAAGTATTGTATTTGTTTTGTTTTACCGTAGAAAGGAAGAGTAGAATTATTGTAGTCAAAGTTTAATGTAGATAAGCCAATAGGCATAGTTGCAGTTGTAATAGTTTGAACTTCAAAACCATTTACCCATAAAGAAACATCATTAACTTTATATTTTAAAGATAATTTATTATTAACTAAAACATCTGATATTGTATATGTAAAATTATCTATAGCTCCACCTGCACTTCTAACTTCTACTAATAATTGATTTGAAATTGTAGTATATCCAATTGCAATCATATTATTGACTGTCCCATCATTTATTTGAATTAACCTATAAGTTCCATCATTAGCCAAAGCACTTATTTCCGCCATCAAAACTCCCTCTGAATCATTAAACGTAGAAGCATCCCCTGCTCCATTACAAACCTCCGCTACTCTTGTAGTAGTCGTTCCCTCTGCTGTTAATGATGTAAGTGTTGGAGATGTTGCGTAGCTTCCTGCTTCAAATTGTGCCATAAAGAGGTAGATGCCCGATGTTCCGTCTCCTGTGTAGGAGTAAGATAAAGGTGCTCCTGTCGTATAAGTATCTAAAGCAAAAATTCCTGTTTTATAAGGTTGTGAACCTACGCCACCCGTAACAAATGTATATGATATTCTAAACCACCCATCTACTAATGTTTCTATTTTAGCACTTACACCATTAACTGCAAGAACTGTTACTGTTGATAAATTAAAAACAGCGTGACCTGCACCTAAAGCCAAATCCTGCAATCCTACTATGGTTCTTCCGTTTGCTTTAACATAAGCTGACTGCGTTGCGGTTGTGCCACCTGTTATAAAAATCCAATCTACCGAAGTAGTTCTATGACTTCCCGTACTCGTATCCTCAACCAATTTAAAAGCACTTGTAGGAAAATCTACACTTGGAGATGAATAGCCTTGTACTTCTTTTATTGAAATAGCATCTATTGACCCATTATCATTAGCTCCATTGTTTGTCCATAATCCTAAATCTGATGGAGTAGCTCCATTAGTAGTAGATATTGTTATGTAAAAGGAATAGCTTGTACTTGGTGATAAAATAATAAACTTTTGTCCAGATGCACCTTCTAAAACATTACTTGTAATTTGAAATCTTGTTTGGGTATAAGTACCAGTTCCAGTTGTAAACTCTATTAAATAAGTTTTACCTAAAACCATACCTGCTGAAAGAGTAGCTGTTCCAAAGCCAGAAGTATTAGAAAATACAACTTTACCATCACCATTATTTGTTAATGTTTCATACCCAAAACTACCACTATTAACCCAATTTAAACCTGTCAATAACTCACTCCCTGCAGTACTCGGGTCACCTTCAATAGTCGCACCTGATTTAGTCCAGTAAGGATTACCAAAACTAATAGGATATGTAATTAAGTTTGTAGCTTGATTCTCTAACAATAAACTCGGACAGCCATTAACAACCCCATCTATTAAAGGATATTCTAATCTCGGTACTCCTGTTGCTTCCACTTCAAGTAAACCTGCACTATTTATTCTTGTAGCCTCTGATGCTCTTGTAAATGCGAAGTCTCCTACTCCACTTTCAGGTAGTACACTATATACTTTTCCTGCTTTATATCCAGTTGGTATTAAAGCTAAATTTGGTATTGCCATTGTTTTTTTGTTTTATGTTAAATCAGCCTTATCTATACAAGATGCAGACTCAACTACGCCTCCATCTGCCTCTACTCTCGTAATGAAATTCCTTGCCAAGTCTGATAGGCTAAAGAACAACATCATCATTTTTCTACGTCTGCTCGTGTATCTAATCATTATATCGTTGAATCAAAGTATCCGTCTAATGCAGTCTTTAAAGCAGCAAAGCTCGCATAAGCAGTACCTACTGAGTCTGTTAAATCGGAATATACCGTTTTGTCTAATAAAGGAACTCCTGATACTGTTTTTAGTATTAAGAAGTCTCCGTATTGTTGTCTTTGTATCTCTGAGAAAGCAGGATATCTAAACTCGATACCGTTATCTATTACTAACTCTTTTGTTACTGTGTCTTGATAAATTTTAAATGCCATTTTATTTTGTTTTAATTGAATATGAAGTTGTTGCCGTCTTGAAATATATAGTTACATCCGTCTTGAAATACGTAATTGTTATTGTCTATTAATGTAAAGTCGTTTAAATCGTCTAAATAATACGCTTGATTGTCCTCTTTACCAGTCATAGAAATTTTATAACCGTTTAAACTCGCTTTATCTGATCCGCTCTCTTGCGTTATTTGAGAATCTAAGCCGTTATATAAGCCTAAAATCCTAATATTCCCTAATCTATCTACATAAATAGCTCTATAATACTGCTTAACAAGCTTATAAATCTCTTGAGCAGAGTTCATTTTAGGTATTTCAAACGATAAAGTTTGATTAAATCCTATATCTCCTCCTATTACTTCGGTTGTTTCGCTAAATGTAACGTTAACTCCATACCAACTATATATATCTGTACTCGGAAAAGAGCTTAATGTCTGGTCATTTAGTACAATTTGACTACGAGAGTACTTAACGTAAGGAAATAAATATACTTTATCTACACCTCCAGTTAGATTTTTTAAAATTCTACCTATATTTTTAGTAATACTATTCATATAATGTAGGCTCTTCTCTGCCGAAATACCACCCAGCCGTTAAACTTATATCTTTACTTGCGTCAACCTCAGCTTGTGATGTCTTATACTCTGGTAAAGGGTTTTTACATATCCATTTTAAAAAACGTTGTATATAAGTATCAGCCTTCGTTGAGTAAATAGTAGATACTAAAGCCTTTTCGTCTTTATCCATTAATTCACTATCCTCTGGAAGATGTTTAAAAGCCCCTCCGTTGGTGATCATAAAACCTGATACAGTAACGTACTCAGCACAAGCTTGATTCTTTGTAATTGGCTTAACATACTCGTTAAATAGAGTTGCGTATAAACCTGTCAAACCACTTCCTGTAATATCAGCTACAATCTTGTCATATAATTCTGTTCCTAATAATGGCTCTATAACCGTTATCATAACGTTCTCTATATTCATTTGAAACTTGTCAATATCTACATTGCCTCCAATAATTGTAGTTTGTGTTAATTCTGCTGGTGTTATAAATAGTAATGCCATTAGTATCGTCCGTTATTAGGTTTATCTATTTCTGCTATTGCTACATCAGGACTGTTTTTAGGTATCTTAGCTCCTTGTCTTCTTGCCTCGCTTACGTTTACTTCTGTAGTTGATGCCATAGCACCTCCCTTTTTAGGAGTACCATCTTCGTTTAATTTCTTTTTAAATATTCTACGTTCCCATCTATGGTAACAATTAACTCCTCCACCGTATAAGAAAATATCGTATTTACCTCCTGAATGAGCAAACTTACCATTTACACCTTGAGAGCTCATTAATTCTATATCTTCTTTTCTATATACTTTACCAGATAACCCCAATGAAACCATTCTATTACAAAAAGCTCTTGAGCTACCTTTAGGTGATTTACTCGTTCCTTTAGTATATGCGTATCTTATTTTCCAAAGTTTTGAATCTTGTTCGCTTGTTTGATTTGCTGATAATTGTAAATCGTATTCAGTACCATCAGTTAAATCATAATCAGCAGACATATCTAAAGCATAAGAATCTAAAATCTTAAACATTTCGTCATCGCTTGAATCACTATTGCAATTACAATGGTTAGATAATCTTGTAGGCTCTTCCACAGGCTCTTCTACTATCTCTGTAAGCGGTTTAAAGTATAAGTCTAAGCTAATACCATAAGCTAATAAAACGTCCTCTAAAGCGTCTAAAACGAAGTCTTGTTTAGGCTTGATAACTCGCTTTAATAATTGTTGCTCTGCCATATCCATTTCGTCAGCAGTATTTGAGAATCCGCTTGAAGATACAATACCTACTAAAGCTGGACTTGTTGCTCTATGACTTGTAAGTATCTTTTGAGTTGCTTCCTCTGATAACCATTGCCATTGTTTATGGATATTATCAGCTACAGGAAATACAGTTACCGTTATAGGTTCTTGGTCTCTACCTGAGAAATTCAATATAAAAGTACCTGAGTTAGAACTTCCTGTTAATTTTCTTCTTATATCCTTTTCTATTTTATCCTTTTGCTCTGGAGTTAAGCTCATTCCGTCAGGAATATTGATAACATAACCAGCAGATAAACCATTTTTAATATAGCTAATGTTACCGTTTGCAATCTCCTCTTCCATCTCCATATAAGTCATTGCTCCGATATAGTCAGGATCACTAAAATATACTTTGCCTACTTTGTAAGGTTTACCGCAATAAATCTCTATTGCATCTTTTGAAGTTCCAAACGCTGGAAACTCCTCAGGTTTATTTTGTTGCCATTTTGCCCAATTTCTTGAAAACCAATAGTGTTCTATTTCACCATCTTCATTCTGAATACTCGGTACAATACTTTGTTTTGCTATATGCTCTATTGAAGATAAATCGCCTCCTTTGGTTTTGATAACCTGCATAGAAAACTCTCCGAATATTTGAAAATCAGATATTATCTTTCTTAGCTCTTTAGGTCTTAATATAGTTTGAAGCTTTGCCCAATCCATAACGCCTCTTGCTCCGTTTGTAAACCCTAATCCTCTACCATAGATTAAATCAATATAAGAGTTGTTTATACTTGCATTGGTTACTGATCCGTTATGTCTATCTATTATGTACTGGTAAAAAGAATTGTTCCTACCATTTAAAACCCAATCCATAGAAGTATTTTCTACTACGTCAGGACGCACATAATTAGATAATTGTATTAGTTTAATCTCTGCCATTATGAATAAGTATATAAGCCACTCGTTAATTTAAAGTCTTGTGGCTCTTGTGATGTTGTTAAAGTTTTACCTCTATAAACTACTTCCGTTCCTTCGGTAACCTTTAACTGATGTCTATCGTTTTCTGCAAAGGTAAAAGTAAAAGTAATATCTAATTTCCCGTTAGTTATTACATAAGTAGCAGTTGGTGTTGCAGTAACATTTGTTGCTTCGTTATATAATGCAACTACTAATGAAGTAGTCGGATAAAAGCGAGGTACTACGCTTAAAGTATGTATTGAATTGCTTGGATCGATTACCATATAATATAAACGTTTAAATTCGTTTTTTGTTATTATATTAAAAAACCCCCTACGAATTAACGTAAGAGGTTTAATATTAAAAGTAATATAATTCTATACTGTAACTGCTTTGAAAGCTGTAGCCGTTGCAGAATCTAAAATAGGAGCTAATTCTTTAGTAGTTGCTACACCTGTAATAGTGTATAAATTACCGTCAGCTTTAGCACCTCCAGTTGATTGAACTACTGTAAAATCAATACCATCATCAGCACCAATTGACCAAAAGTTTCCGTTTCTATCTTCTAATACTCCTTGAACAAATCCTGCTACCATCAAATTGAATTGAGCATTAGTCGCTGCATCAGGTACTTTAAAAACAAAAGTAGCTGTTTGAGTATTAACTCTTGAAAACGTATCTCTCGAAGCTTCCATTGATTGTTCGAAGGTATTTAAATCTCCTTCTAACTCAAATTTATAGTTAGCAGTTAATGACGAATTCATAGCTGTTGCTTCTCCTGCAACTACTGTAAACGGGTCTACTAACTCATTATATAAATATAGGGTTGAGTTTCCCCCTAAACTGTCTTTGCAAGGTCTTAATCTCCCCGCTGAAATATCGCACGCCATAGTTTTATTATTTAGTAAAACATCCGCTATCAGCTATTAACCGATAGCGTTTGTTTAGGGGTTAGTAATTAAGCTGTTGTTGTAAGTAACCAAACAATCTCGTTAGAGTTGTAATACCCAACTCCTGCAGCATAAACGATTTTTCCTCTTACGTTTCCAGTCAATAGTCCGATAGCATCTTCATCTTCAAGAGCTACTGTATTGAAGTCAGAATTTAAACCTGTAGCAAATACAAGGTTTTTCTTTTCAGCTGCTATAATAGTATCATCTGGTAAACCTTGAATTTCTACTAAGTCATAACGTCCAAATTTAGCCGTCTTATCATCAGCAGTTCCGTTCCAAGCAATACCTTTAGATATTAAATAGAATGTGTAAGCTTGAAAAACGTTAGAAGATACTAATACTTCTACTTCTTTTCTTCTTAAAGCTACAGGGATAGCGTTTAAAGCTGCTTTTAAATGAGCTTCAACGTTTGATTCAGTAGTTGCTGCTGCTAATGCTGTAATACCATTGTTAGCTTTAATTACACTTCCATCAGCTGCGAATTGTGGGATAAAACCATCTCCGATTTCACCAGCAGTTGCGTTTAATCCGTTCCAGATATCATCGTCAACTTTAGCTGCTTGACTTGAAAGCATTTCTAATTGTATTGCTTCCATAATATCAGAAGGAGCATTTACGTTAGAAGCAGAAGCTCCCATAGAATCCTCTGACCAAGTTTGTCTGAAGTCTTCTTTACATACTGTAAAGTCATTTTTTACTTTTTTAGGCTCGATAACTTTCTCGCTTAAAGTAATTGTTCCTGCTGGAGCGTGTCCACAAGAATAGTTTACAGTTCCATCAGCGTAAGCAATCTTACGAAGATTCATTTTGTAGTTTACATTTTCTGCTACCGTTAAAACTCCTAAAGAAAGTGTTGAGCCTTCTTTAAAAGCAGCTCCGATAATTCCACCAGCTACTTTACCAGCATAGTTTGATGTTACGTTTGTTGTTGTTGCCATTTTTATTTATTGTTTCTAATTGATTGAAGGATTCTACCTTTCTTTGTTAATTCTACTTGTTTAATTTCTGTCTTTACGCTTTTAGCAGCTGGTTGGTTTGATAATGTTACAACCTCAGCTTTTAAAGTTTCGTTTTCTTTTTTGAATTCTACTAAGTCTTTATTAATAGTTTCAAATTTAGCGTCTAAATCTTCGCTGTACTTAATTAATAAGCTTTTAATCGCTTGAGTAATTTCTTCAGTTGATGGTGTTGATGGTGTAGATAATTCCTCTTCTACAGCAACCTCTTCAGCAACCTCTTCAGCAACCTCCTCAGTAATTTCTGAAACCATACCGTCAACTACTACTAACACACCTGCGTCAGTTGGATAGCTACCGTCTGGTAATGCAATACGCTCTTCGCCTTCTGTTACAAAGACAACCGTACCAACCTCTACAACTTCACCATCAAACTCGATAGTCAAATCTCCTGATTGTACGCTTCCTAATTTAACCTCTTTCACAATACCTAAACCAACGAGAACCTCGTTAACTTGGTCTTTGAAAGATTTTGTTTCTTCTGCCATTTTTATATTTGATTTTAAATTTACTTCTTTAAGGTTAAATAAACCATCAATACTAAAACCGTTTATCTCTCCGCTTAGAGCCTTTTGGTATATCTCATCATTCTCACACTTCATTTTAACGATCCAAGAACCTTCTACTATATCATTGCTATCTAATCCGTAAGCGTTAGCTGTATCGTTCTTAGGGTCTTTAACAATCCAACTCTCTACAAACGAAATTCCATCGATAGGAGCTTCGTGTTCTAATTTAGAATTTAATTGAAAACCTGACTTAAAGAAGTTATGAGCAGATTGTTGTATTGTTTCTTTTGGAAAGGTAATATAAAACTCTTCGCCATTTTGATTACGATAAATAGGCTTGTTAGGAATCAATACAACTCCTAATAATGTACGCTCTATCTTATCAACTTCAGCGAGTTTAATACTCTCCTCTTGTTTTTTTAATGCAATAAACATTGACTCCATTGCAGGATCATCCACTAAAGAAATAGAATATACATTCTTTTTAGCAGCATCAAAAATTGCTTCGTAGGTTTTAATCATTATAGTTTAAACGTTTGTATTTGGTTATTGTTACACTTTTGTTTATAGTCCACTCTCGGTAATGATGTTATTGTCTAAGTTTTGAGCCGTAGTTATATCACCACTAACTACATAAGCCTGTATTGGTTCTTGGTTACCTAAGTTTATACTATCGTTTATTTGATTTCCTTCTGTTCCCTCTACTAAATTGAAAGATGGAGCTGTTGGTACTGCACCTCCACTTGTTCCACCAGACACGAAACCTCTACCTGTAGCACTTGGTATTTTTTCTTTAACAATTGATAAGGTTGATGCTAAACCAGCAATACCTACAATAGAAGCACCAATAGCTCCTAAAGGATTTGGAGGAGGATTTTCAGCTAAAGCTTTAATGATACCCGATGCTGTACTTACTCCTACTTGAGCAATAGCTATTCCTTTACCAGCTACAGACTGCCTGTCTACCAATCCAGCGATTGCTCCTAATGCTTGTCCCGCAATATCTAACTTAGCTGACGCTGTTAAGTCTGCAAATTTAATCTCTGTGGCACTTGTTACTTCTGCAGTTTTAGTTGTATTAACTGCAATCTTATTATCTATTGCTTGTTTTTTATTTAAAAAATCTTGTTCAGCATCTACTCTTGCTTGAGTACCTTCTGCATATAATTCTTTTTTGCGTTCTAAGTCCTCTAATATAGCTTGATTCTCTAATTCAAAAGCTTCTTTTTGTAGTTGTAATTTCTTTAATGGGTCTGTTTCTTGTTCAGCTTCAAACTCCTTTTGTATTCTTTGTCTTTCTAATAATGAATCTGTAGCGGAAGTATTAAGGTCGTTTTGTTCTATAAGTAATGCAGTTTGATTTACTAATTGCTCTGAACGTTTTCCTGTTATATCAGATAATACTTGTTCCTTACCAGCTAAAGCTGAAGTTAAAGCAGCTTGATTTTCAATACTATTATTCTTTTGTAACTCAGCATTTGCTCCCGCTATAATTGCATCAGCTTGTGCAAGTAGCGATTTCTCTTGTTTGTCTAATATCTCGGCTAATTTATCATTAGCTTGTTGTCTTTCAGATACACTCTTGGAAACATCATCTCTAATTTGTCTTTGCAATTCAGATTGTCTTTCGTATTGAGCAACTAATCTACCTGCTTCTGCCTCTGCTAACTTAGCTCCGTCTGTTGCTGCCTTGTTTGCTTTGGCTTGATTAGTTGCAGCTTCTAATGATACCTTAGATAAGTTTTCACTTGCAACAGTAGCTATGCTTGAAACCTCATCAATAGCCTCAGAGAAGTTATTAGCTACATCCTTACCAGCTTGAACAGTTTCACGTGCTATATCTTTTAACTTTTCGTTAGTTTCATCAAGGTTAGATTGTGCTTTAGCAATACTCGTTTCATCCCCAAACATTTGTTCGTAAGCTAACTTAACTCCTTTAGCAGCTGCTATAATACCATAGAATGCGATCTTTAATGGAGCAAATCCTAAAGTTAATAAACCGCTTATTGTCTTACCTAAAGCATCAAAGTTCTCGCTTGATTTGGCTACTGCGTCATAAGTATCAATAAGAGCATTGGCAACTTGAGAAAATACTTGTCCTATTGTTCCTAAAACAATTTCTACTGTATCCATTACTCGCTTATTACGAGAAAACGCTTCTGTCAGTCCAGCAATTAAAGCAATTACTAATCCAATACCTGCAGCTTTAAGAGCAGCACCTACTGACTTAATACCTACGCCCATTATCTGAAATCCTTTCTTTGATTCCTTAGCTGACTTACCTACATCTTCAACATCTTTTGAAGTTTCATTAGCAGCAACTCCAACATCTTCAACTCCCTTTTTTATGTTTTTAAGTTCTTTAGTTGCATCAGAAGCATCTGCTACTATTTTAATTACTTTTGTAATTGCCATTATTTGCTTTTAAATTGTCGTTTTATTTTTCTTTTAAACCCTTTCCAATCGCTAACTATTTGACGTTTGCCCTTAGCTATCTCTGTATATTTACCTGCTCCATAATAGTCTCCGTCTTGTAGTATTTTAATTATTTCTGCTATCATATTGTTCCACTTGAAATTCTATGAATACTCAACTCCCTTGTCGTTACCGTTAATGTTCCTGTATCTGTTTTTAAAAATATTTGCCCTCCGTTTGTTTTAAAATCTGATAAAGTATAAAAAGGAAACGCAATACTAACCTTATAAGGAGTTGATTTTAATGTTGAAATAACTCTCTCAATAAATATATTAGTCGGAGTTGCTGTTCCTCCAATATCTAATATAACATCTAATCCATTTGGACTTCCTGTTTTTGCAGATATTGTTAAATCAAGACGCATAGTATAACCGTCTCCAATAGAAATAGGAGTTATTTTATCATTGGTAGTATCCCATAGTTCAGACACCCCTCTAATTTCTAAAGGTAAATAAGAGCTGTTAGTTGCTGATCCAATTCCGTCAATAGATAACTTAGAATCCGTTGTTGTTATTACCTGAGAAGAGTTAGCTCTTTCCGAATAATTTGCCCATCCAGCAACCTTATAAAGCTCTACAAAGTTATCGTTTGTTTTATCGAAAGCACTAAATAGAACCTCTCCCGTTCCGTCTCCCGCTATTGTTCCGTTGTTAATTATTTGTCTCGCCATTGTTATCTGCTGTTATTATGTTTGAATCTGCTGTTATTGTATTGTTATCCGCTGTTAAAAGTATTCCTGATTGATATAAATAAACTTCTGGAGCAACCGTTAAAAGTCCTAAATTTACTCCTATAGCTCTTTGAGTTGTTACTCCATTCTCTGTTACGGCAATACTTAGGTTGTTTCCTGATTTTGATAATGTTGCCCAACTTGTACCAAAGCCTACGTCTACTAAAGATACTGCTATGTTCGCTAAATTAGTTACTTGTATCGTTTCTGTTTTTGCTAAGTAATCGGTGAATATAGACGATTGTAATGGTACAGGATTACTTATAGATTTCTCAAAGTTATTGATTAAGTTTAAAGTAGTCTCTCCCGTTAATAGATTGTAGCTATATTTATCTATTCTATAATAGTTGCCTTTAATTTCTAAAGTATCGTTTAATTGTAATTGAGTTATAATATGTAAAGGTAATATTGCTTTAAAAACAAAGTTTCTTTTCTTTGGATTAAAAATAGATAGTATATAATTCTCGTAATGATTTGTATATAAATTCCTTGACAATCTTATACTCGTATAAGTACTAAATTCAGCCTCAAACAATAAAGCATAATTAGGATTGTCTAAAGCATATTGATGAGAAGGAGTATTTATATTTCCGAAAAGTTCTTCCTGAGTATTATTATCGTCTATAAAACCAATATTAGTATTGCTTGCACTACCTAAAAATAAGTTATAAAATATTAAAGTATTAGGATTAACAGGCTCACTTGATTCGTCTATAATAGCTCCGTATTGATAGTTAGTTAAATCTCCTGTTGCTAAATTTGGTAATCTTTCATAAACTACTTGTTCAAATGGTAATGTAAATTTTAAAGACTCTCCGTCTAATATCTTTCCGTTATCATCTTTTAAAGTTACTTCGCTATCCCCATAACCTCTATTGTTATTGTTTTCAAATTGCATTGCCACAATCGTTTGAGCCTCTGCAAACTTTAATTCTATTTCATTTAATATATCCCCCCTATTTACATCGTATTTCTCAAAGTCAATATACTTTGTAACGTCACGTAAGCTACCTTTAGAATAGTAAGAATCTAAAGAGTCAACGTAAAGAGTCCCATCGTCTTGAGGTACTATAACAAGCTTAAACATATTAAAAAGTCCTTTAAGAAAGTCTATTATTTTTATCTTTGGAACTTCCTCAGATACAATAAAATTTCCTACTATACTTTGAACACTTGCTGTAGTTGTTGCTTGAGGTGTATAGAATTCAAAACTTTGTGTATTAAAATCATAATAAGACCTGCTCTGAAATAGACTTGCAGTATATAAAAAAGGCTCGTTTGTTCTTATTTTATAATACGTTTCAACGGTGCTTCCAGATTCTTGTGGCAAGTTTAAATTCCAATAGTCAGTACCTTGAGACTCAAATACTCCTTGCTCTTCCCCATCAACATATAAAATAACTTCGTAAGGGACATCCTCATATCCTACTGAAGCAGTTATAGTTAATCTTAATTGTAAACGATTAAATAAAGGTTCTTCAAAAGTATAAGTACCTATATTTGTATCTTGGTCTATATAATAGGTTGGTGATAAATCTCCTCCATCCCAGTTTATAGTTTGAATATCTCCTCCAACTTTTTTATCCTCACTTGGATTCAGCCACATATATAACTCAGTAAATTCAGTAGTACCAAAGAAGTCCCTACTAAAAACTACAGGGTTCTCATAATCTTGAGCATTGTACTTAGCCTCTATTGCTTCTATTAGTTTAATTATTCTAATTGAAGGTCTTAAATCTTTCCAAAATACACCTGTATCGTCTCCTCCTAAAAAAGATATGTTTCGAGTTTTTTCGTCCGTAGTATTTGGATTCGCAGAGTCTATATAATATTGCTTTTTTGCTAATAGATTGTATATAATATCTCGTTGAGGTATTGCGTTTCCGTTTATGTTTAAAGTAACTCCCGTTTCACTTAATCCTTGTTTGACTTTGTCGCTATTATAAGAATGGTTAAAGTAAGATAAATCTAAGTCTTTTAGTTCGTCTTTACCTATAGTATCTTTTAGGTTTACTAAATTACCAAAGAAATTAATTGTATATGAATCGGGTTTGTTTTTCTTTACGTTAACTTTTGTTAATCTAAAGCGTCCCATCTTAAACAGAATACCATCTAAATGAATCTCTCCATCTACTTTAATTCTTGCATCAAAACTGTTGTCTATATTAGCATCATACCAATGCTTAAATATTTTATTGTTACGTTTAGAAGCTGGTACTGTAAAAGTCTTTGTATAGTCTCCTGTATTCTTTGTGATATCAGAAATATCTAATACACTTGAATTGATCTCAACAGACTCATCTTTTTGTTGGTCTAATCTACTGCCTTGTATGTAAAGCGTTGTTATCATATATTATTAATCTCATTATAAGAATACTCAAAGTTAATTTCGTAGTTAATTAGTCGCTCTTTTAATTGAGTTTTATAACTAAGTTGTTTAGATTTGATATTTAAAGGAGTAAAGTTTGATCCATTATAAGACCAAATACGTTCGCTAAGTAATAATTGAGTAAATATTTCGTTCATTTCCTCATCTACAAAGCCACTATTTAAGGTTAAATCCTTTCTACCTTGTACATTATGACGTACAAATTGATGATTCCCTAAGCTTGGCTGACCTCTATCGCTTTCAAACTCGCTACTTGTAATACTTAAACTACTTTTTTGCTCCTTAAAGAACGTTAATACTTGCTCTGCTCCTTCTTTATTCTGGAAAAATATGTCAATAGGAGTATATTTAGGTTCGTCTTGTAATAATAATGTAGTTGTTTGTCCGTTAAATACTACCTCAATATAAGAATCTGTTGTTGTTTCGTTACATTGTACCCATAGATATTTAACTAACTCTCCCGATGTTGTAGTTGTTGCTATATTCTCGCTGAGGTTTATCTCATTACTTGGATAACTAATTATTGAAATAGGGTTAGTAGTTACTCCTATAGCAATACAAGATGAAGATTCTACAGTTCCACCGTCTGCTATAACTCTTGCAACGTATGCTTCAACGTCAACGATAGGCTCGTCTGTTAATATAGGTACTACAAAAACCCCTTCTCTATTAACCTTATAATCTTGAGTTGGTATTAAAGTATTATAAAGTATTGTAGTAATATTCTCTCCTTCATTTCCGTAAGAGTAACCTAATGACATTAAACTCGTTGTAATCTCTTGAGGAGCTTCCTGACCTGACGCTCCCGCTTGAGATGTTAATATACTTGTGGTCATTCCTGTTGCATCTCCAACTAACCAAGTTGTTGCTGATTGTAAACCAGTTGTAATCGCTGTAATAGTTACTATATTATTTGAAACCGTTGCTGTATATAATAAAGAAACTACGGAATCATTATCTATAAAATACTTTATGTTATCTGCGTTTGAATTTACTGTAGTACTTTGTATAGGTACTGAATACTGAACTCCATTTAAGGTTAATAAACAAGGAGATGTGCCTCCAACGTTATTAGGTGTTAAAACTGATAGTATTGTGATCTGAGGCAAAGCTACTAAGCTACTATTATAGATAACCGATGTCTTAACCCATTGTTGATTATTACCGTTTATTACAGAGGTTGTAGATGCTTTCTGAGGCGTAAATTCTATATAGTCGTTTACAATTCTTGCTATGTTTATTCTATCAGAACCTGTTGAAGCTGTAGGATTGTTTTTAGTAGTCGTATATGTAGCCGTTGAAGGAGGTGCTGATTTAACGCCATTCCAAACTGAAACGCTAAGCTCGTAATTCTGTGAGGTTATTCCTGTCGATGCCGAAACGAAAGGAGTAGTAATATAAAATGGACTATTGGATTTTATCATTGTATTGAAAATTTTAATAACTCTTCTACGTCTAATGCGTATGCTTTAACTAATTCATCTGGTAACCTTTTAAACTCCTTCTCAAATGGCTTTGTAAAGAATGAGGTTGTTTCTAATCCTGTATGGAATACGCTTGTTGATATTGCAAACAACAAACCCTTCCTTGTTGTAAACTGTCCTCCTTTACTTCTTGGAGCTATTCCCTTTCTAATTGTCCAGCCGTTAAAAGCCATTATAGGAGGTTTCTTTTTTTTGTATTTATACTTTGAATTAGTTACTCGTTTCTTTTCCCACGCCTCTCCTTTAACAACTACACCTTTTACCTTTTTGTCTGCCTTTGTACCTCCAACTCCTTTAACCCCATAATCTACAAACGTCCAATAGTCCTCCATTTCAAAAGAGAACTCAAAGCTATTTTTAGATACCTTAGTGCTATAGCTAATCGAATCAATTAACTTACCTGAAGCATTTTTTTTCTTACGCTTTAAATTGCCCTTAGACTTATTTACTACCTTAGTTCCGAAATGATTTAAAGCTTTTAGAGTATCTTCCATTTACGTAGGATAACAAAGGTTAATAGAAGTGTTAGGCATCTCAACATCAAAGGTCATTAACCATCCGTCTAATAGGTTCTTTTTATCAAACTTAATAGCATCTAATGTAGGAGCATCTGAAGCTGTAATATTATTCCTTTCATAATCTCTATTCATTATACGCCACATTCTATTCAGCGTAGCAAGAGTTTCGTTGAGGTTATCTGTTTCATTATCATTCTGCCAGAACTTATCTGTATTAACCTCCTTATTAATATCTCTAATTGCCCAACAACTTAACTCAACTGTAAACTGAATCGTTCCTCCACTTGGAAAAGTACCGCTATTTATATCTATATGTACAGATGGGAATACCGTCATCTTATCAAGCTCTACATTTTCGCCTTTAGTTACTGTATTAACATAACTATCTGCTTCTGCTAATTGCTTTAAGTACAATAGTAATTCTGAGTATTGATTTAATCCTGCCATTATATATCTATATTATCTTTACCGTTTCCTTTTCTTATTGATGCTTCTAACTTTTGTTTATCTATCTTATGAGCTAAAAATGTGTGCATCTCCCATACATTCTTTTCCAATACCTGATCTACTTTTAACAAATTATTATCTGCCAAATCTACGATAGTACTATACCATCCCCACTTTTCAAAGTATCGAGAAGCTTTTGCTCCTTCTGTAGTTCCCCCTCCGTCATATATTTCAGGGTATGTACTCGTAACTCGTTCGCTAAAAGAGAAAAAAAACCCAATGCTCCATTAACTATATTCATAGGCATCAGCTTCATTACATCAGAATACTTCTTTGTACCCTCGTAACTTGCTATCTCGTAATTCTTAAAACCATCTCTATTCGTAATAGGTCTAAATAAGATTGCCATTATCTTATGAAAGTTTTCTACTTCCAAACCCCAGTTACTTAAATCTACAAATTCAGCAGTTGTAATGTCATCTAAATTAGGAACAAATCCAAACTCTATATCTTGAATCTTAAATGTATCTTCAAACTCTGAGTCTTGCCCCATTGCTTTAGTAAGCTGTTCTAAGATATCTGTATAGTCTTTGTTTGATATATTGCCTATATCTCTATACTTTAATTCTGTAAATATCTCTATTACTCTCTTGTTATAAGATAACTCGCTGAGGTCTGTTCGTTTGTTTAATACATCGAACCTCTGGTATTGACCTAAAGTAATTTCTTTTATATTTTCTGGTAACGTAAGAATCATATTATTTAAACGTTTAAATTAGTAATTTGTTATTTCTATCTTAATTCAAATCCTGAGCTCCTCATTAAATTCTCCTCTATACCATAACAAGTTAAATCTACGTGCTCATCGTGCTTTGCATTAGGGAACGTTCCTACCTGATTTAAAAAGTGTTCATTCCAATTGCCTTTAATTAACTTAACCCTACCTCCCTCAATATAATTAGAGGTTGCACGTACATTTTCTATCTTGGAATTATTAACGAAGTCTGTTCTTATTTCCGTTACATTATAATTAGTATCTGCTCTTATCATTTGAGCTAATGATTTACCACTTGCTTTTGGTTCTATTCTAATCATTCCAATAGTAACAGGTAATGAATCAATAAAGATAGGTATATCTCTAAGCAATTCAGGGAGTTCTAAGTACTTATCTACAGAAGATAGTATGATATAGTCATTATTATATTTAGCCCCCACCTGATAGCCAGTTGGATCGTTTGCTGTATTCTTTGTATAAGCTCCATCAATTATTAAATCCCAACTTAAAGCGTTTAAAGGTATCTCGCTTTTATCTACTAATTCAAACCAATCTTTTCTCCACTCACCCCCCTCATCAGGTGCTGGTCTTTGCTGATATTGTCCTGCAAATGTGTAAGCGTTAGCCTGTCTAATACTTTCTAACTCCTGAAAGTTATGTTTCTGCTCCCATAATGGATTATTATTATCATCTAATGCAGGCAAACATAAATGAGTCCAGTTCTCACCACTACCTCCATCTAATAAGTAACCACTTAAATCGTCCTCGTGTAGCCTTTGCATAATTATAATGATAGGAGTTTCTCTACTGTTTACCCTTGAGCGTATAGTGTTATTATATCTTTCATTAACTGACTTTCTTTTAACATCACTAAACGCATCGTCAGGCTTTAATGGATCATCAATTATAATAGCACCACCAAAACCACCGAGCGAAGTAGAACCTGCTCCAAAACCTGTTATAGCACCTCCAGAAGATGTAGCATAAACACCACCACCATCATCGTTAAACCATTTACTTTTACTTTGTGCATCTTTCTTTAGGTTCATTTGCCATATACTCTGATAAGCATCAGAATTAATATACTCTTTTGTCTGGCTTGAATTGTCTAATGCTAATGAATCTGAATAAGATAAGTGAATGAATTTAGAAGATGGAGCTTTAGCAAGACACCAAGAGATAAACATCTTAATCGCTAATTCAGTCTTTCCATATCTTGGGGGTATATTTATAATCAAACGATTTATATCTCCATCATAAACACGCTCTAATATATTTGCTATCTGTTCTAAATGGGGGGAGGGTATAAACTTTCTATTGTGATTCTCTTTATACATATAACGAGCAAATAGAAGCAGGCTGCTTTCAAGAGAAACCTTTAACACATCCTTATCTGTCATCTAATACTTTTTAAGAAACTCTTCTTTAATCGCTTGTATATCTTCTTTGGATATTTCTTTATCTAATACAACTGTTGTTTGCTCAATTTGTTGTTTAGGCTTACCATACATATATTCAAAAAATAATTTAACCGCCCAACCTTGCTTATCTTTTAAAGCACTTTCTAAAGCTTTATAACCGTCAACAGCTAAAGGTGTAAGTTTCTCTATAAGCTTATGCTCTTCTGCTTTAGGTTTGCGTCCAGCATTCTTATTACCTCCGTTATTTTTTCTACCGTCTGACATAATCAAATAAAATCATTAATGATTCTACTATTTAAACGTTTAATCTTTCTTTTTGTTATTGTCGCTCAATTCTTTAAGCAATAAATTAATCTTAGATATCTCTTCACCTTGCTTCTTTAAGATCGCCCATAACGTTCCTATTACGGTTTCATTAAATTTAATCCGTTGTAGTTGAGTGTGCCTCTTGTCTTTCATAAATTGCTATTGCTCTTGTTAATGTTCCTACTATTGCTTGTTTTCTTGTAGGGTATTCGCATATATAATCTTTGTCTATAAATACTCCATAAGATTCCCCTATTGATGAAGCTATGCCTCCTATATTAATAACCTCAGCTGTTATTCCTCTTGCTTCTAAGAACGACTGCTCTACTCCAAAGGTCATTGATATATCTAAGTCATTAAAACTCCATTCTCTATCGTCTTGGTATGGTATCTTGAATAGGCTTTTACTGTACCAACCTTTTAAATCATCTTTATAGTTTCTCATTTGCTTATTATGTTGTATAAAATTATAACTAACATTACTAAAAATAATATTTGTAATGTACCTACTACTAATTTATTAAATTTTTGTCTATCTATTGGTTTCATATATTAGTTTTTTATAATCTGTTAATTGTTTCTCCAGCACAATTCGCAACCAATAAAGCTATAGTAGTTATTATTAATAAAGCTAATATAAATCGTATTGCATCTTTCATTCCTTTTATCATTTAAAAGTTATATTTATAATTATGTCTTTCAACTTCTATCTTTTGATTTGCAAATGCAGACATTCCATTTATATGGCTATCTGTTGGGACGTAGTAATTCCATTTTTTAAATGATGCTATATAATAAAAGAAAAACGCTGCTCTCTTTCCTGTATTCTTTTCATATATTACGGTTGCCGTATGATCACTTGTTGGAATTATCTCCTGCACTTCAAAGGTTTCATTGTTAAAGTTATTTGTTCTATCCTTTTTTGAATACCTTTCACAAACAACATCAGTAAAAATCTTTAATTCTTTTGCTACTTGTTTATTCATTATTTATGAGATTCAAATACTGCATCTAATTCTTTAGATAATCTAAATAACATCTTTCCAGAACCATCACAATTTCTGCATAAGTCGTTTGCATTGTATTGTATTGCAAAAACGTGAGCATATAATTTTATAATAAAATGTATCTCAGCTTCATTCCAAACATTTAGAGTTCTTGTCTTTCTATACAATTTGTATTGTTCGTATTGATGTTCTTCTAAACAACGTTGAGCTTGTCTTGCATAGGTAAATGCTTTGTTTAGTTTTTCTTTTCGCTCATCACATCCACAGTCATCTCCGAAAACAGCCTTTACTACTTTTTTAATTCCAGTTGCTTTAGTAATCTTCTCTACTGTATCTCCTAATCCTTTAGATTTCTTTACTGCTTTCTTTGGTTTCTGTTTTTTCATTTCTTTTTGTTTTTAATTATATCTTTCGCTTTTGTTGTTTCTCTATATGTATATCCGTAGTTAATATTGTATCTCTTTTGGATATCTCTTAAACTCATTCCGTTTGCCCTTTCTAATAATAGCTCTTTTTGTACCCAGTCTAATTTATCAAACGCATCTAATATCTTTTGCTCTTCATCATCAGGTTCAAATACTTCTGTTCTATCTTCTATGTAATGCAACTCCTCAAGTCTTATATCTTTTTGTTTCCTGAGATGATCCAAGAATAAATTCCTAAGCGTTATAAATACAAAGTAATCATTCCATTTAGTTCTATTCATTAGCTTAAAATACATCTCCTGAACCAGGTCATCAGCTAACATCTTATCTTTACAAATAACATAAGCAGCTTTACGCCACTCTTTATCTTTTTTACTTAACTCTTCTAAAATTGACATCCTTTATTATTAAAACCGTAATATACTATATCTATAATAAATTTTAATTGGTTAGTTAACTTAGTTATTAACACTATGCGTATTCATTATAATCTTCTATTAAATTAATTATAACATCTTTCAATTTTTCTTTCATTGCTTCAGGTTTATACTTTGGATATTCAAATTTATCTATATCTCCTAAGTAATTATCAAACTCATTCTGTAGGTATATTGCATTTGATTCTCTAATTAATCCATCTAATTGGTCATCTAAGCTAATTTGGCACGTGCTCCTAATACTTTCTGTAATAAGTTTATACTTACCATCGTTTTTAATTAAATCGTTCTTAAACGTGCTTATATACATTTTAGCAAATAGTCTGTTGTTTACGAATTGCCTCTCACGTTCTGAATTATAATATTTAATTACATCGTTTAAAGCTTCTATGTCGGTTTGATTAGGTTTATTACCTTTGCTGATTGTATATCTTAATCGGTTTATTGCTTTCATAAGTTTTTTAATTCGTTTTGATATGCTTGTGCTGCTTCTTTCTCATCTGTAAAGTATCCTATTTGTTTTTGTTTACCTTTTATTTGTATAGAGGCTACCCACTTTTTGTATGTATTACACCAAGAAACGCCAATGTATTT
>OJEP01000174.1_pt1 | contig 31319 bp, 39 predicted proteins | sample 1593761 | NCBI WGS metagenome assembly OJEP01 (sample SAMN05416783, study PRJEB24817) | seawater metagenome | isolation source: Sea water | place: Canada:Atlantic | collected 2013-11
ACCTACACCGGCCTTTTCACCCCGATACGGGAACTGTTTGCCGGCACCCAGGAAGCCCGCTCCCGCGGATACAAGCCGGGCCGTTTCAGCTTCAATGTTAAGGGCGGTCGTTGTGAAGCCTGTCAGGGCGACGGCGTAATCAAGGTAGAAATGCACTTCCTGCCGGACGTGTATGTTCCCTGCGATGTCTGCAAGGGCAAACGCTACAACCGCGAAACCCTGGAGGTCCGATACAAGGGCAAGAGCATTCACGAAGTGCTGGAGATGACCGTTGAAGAGGCCCGCGAATTTTTCGACCCGGTGCCGTTCCTCGCCCGCAAGCTGCAAACGCTGATGGACGTCGGGCTATCGTATATCCGCCTTGGGCAAAGTGCAGTCACCCTTTCCGGAGGCGAAGCCCAACGCGTCAAGCTGGCCAAGGAACTTTCCAAGCGCGACACCGGCAAGACACTCTATATTCTTGATGAACCCACCACCGGCCTGCACTTCTACGACATCCAGCAACTGCTGACCGTGCTGCAGCGACTACGGGATCACGGCAACACCATCGTGGTGATCGAGCACAACCTGGATGTGATCAAAACGGCGGACTGGATCATTGACCTTGGACCCGAAGGCGGCTCCGGTGGTGGCCAGATCATTGCGGAAGGGACGCCAGAGCATGTTGCCGAAGAGACGGGGTCACATACCGGGCGGTACTTGAAGGGCGTCTTAGCGCAGGATCGAAAATAAACGCTACAGGTCCTGAGACATAAAAAAACCGGAGGGGTCAACCTCCGGTTTTTTTATGGGCTTGGCGAAAAACTTAATCTTCGCTTTCGTCCACTTCTTCTGCTTCGATGTCCAGAGGACGACCAACCAGCTCTACAAATGCCATCGGGGCATTGTCACCGGCACGGAAGCCACACTTCAGGATACGAAGGTAACCACCCGGACGCTCGTTGTAACGGGGACCAAGCTCATTGAACAGCTTGGCAACCGCCGCATCGTCACGCAGGCGAGAAAACGCCAGACGACGATTCGCGACCGAATCATTCTTTGACAGCGTGATCAAAGGCTCCGCAACCCGGCGAAGTTCTTTCGCTTTCGGGAGCGTAGTTTTGATCAGCTCGTGTTCAACCAGTGACGCAGTCATGTTACGGAACATGGCCTTGCGATGCGCACTGGTCCTGCTGAACTTACGACCACTCTTACGATGACGCATTGCTCTGATTCCTTACCTTAAACTAATCGGCGATTAACCGCCCAGGACCCGGTCGTCGCCACGAAGGCTAGCCGGCGGCCAGTTATCAAGACGCATACCCAGTGACAGACCGCGGGACGCGAGCACGTCCTTGATCTCAGTAAGCGACTTTTTACCAAGGTTAGGCGTCTTCAGCAGCTCAACTTCAGTGCGCTGGATCAGATCGCCGATGTAGTAAATATTCTCAGCCTTCAAGCAGTTAGCTGAACGCACTGTCAATTCCAGATCATCAACCGGACGCAGGAGGATCGGATCGATTTCTTCCTCTTCCTCAACACGCTCGGGCTCTTTCTCGTGATCGAAATCAACAAACACGGCCAGTTGTTGCTGGAGGATGGTCGCGGCCCGGCGAATCGCTTCTTCCGGGTCGATCGTACCATTGGTTTCCAGATCAATAACCAGCTTGTCCAGGTCGGTGCGCTGCTCTACCCGTGCACTTTCCACGGCGTAGGCAACACGGCGGACCGGACTGAAAGTTGCGTCCAGTTGCAGGCGTCCAATGGCGCGAGTTTCGTCCTCGTCCAGACCCCGCTGATCAGCAGGCTCATAGCCGCGACCACGGGCAACCTTAAGACGCATGTTCACTTCACCATTGGCACTCAGGTGACAGATCACATGTTCCGGGTTGGTGATCTCGACATCGTGATCCAGCTTGATATCACCGGCAGTGACGACGCCCGGGCCTTTCTTGCTGAGGGTTACCTCGGCATCGTCCCGGCCGCCCATTTTCACGGCCACGCCTTTAAGATTCAGAAGAATCTCAATGACGTCTTCCTGAACACCTTCGATCGCGCTGTACTCGTGCAACACGCCGTCGATCTGCGCCTCGGTAATGGCACAGCCCGGCATGGAGGACAAGAGTATCCGACGCAGTGCGCTACCAAGAGTATGACCGAAGCCCCTTTCCAGAGGCTCCAGGGTCACTTTGGCGCGCATGGCGCTTGATTCTTTCACGTCAATGGTACGAGGTGTCAATAACTCATGTACTGAACGCTGCATAGACGCCCCTAATTGCTCTCGTTGCTAACTGGGCTTTACTTGGAGTAAAGCTCGACGATGAGGTTCTCGTTGATGTCGGCCGGCAATTCAGTGCGCTCGGGCACTGACCTGTAAACGCCGGACATCTTGCTGGCGTCGACCTCTACCCAGCTCACCGGTGCGCGGCTGGAAGACAGGTCCAGCGCGCCTTTAACGCGAAGCTGGTTTTTTGCCTTCTCACGCACGCTCACAACATCCCCTGGACGCACCTGATAAGACGGGATATTCACCAGCTTATCGTTGACCAGGATCGCTTTGTGAGAAACGAGCTGACGGGACTCAGCACGGGTAGAACCAAAACCCATGCGATAGACAACGTTATCAAGACGGCCTTCCAGCAGCTGCAACAGGTTCTCACCGGTTGCACCCTTGATGCGGGCGGCCTCTTTGTAATAGTTGCGGAATTGCTTCTCCAGTACGCCGTAGATACGACGGACTTTCTGTTTTTCACGAAGCTGTACGCCATATTCGGACAGGCGACCGCGACGCGCGCCGTGCATACCCGGCGGAGTCTCGATGTTGCACTTTGAATCGAGCGCGCGAACACCGCTCTTCAGAAAAAGATCTGTCCCTTCACGACGAGACAGCTTGCACTTCGGGCCTATGTAACGAGCCATAATTCACTGTCTCCTGTGTTAGACGCGGCGCTTTTTGGGCGGACGACAACCGTTATGGGGAATCGGCGTCACATCAGTGATGTTAGTGATCTTGTAGCCGCACGCGTTCAGCGCACGAACCGCAGATTCACGTCCGGGCCCCGGACCTTTAACCTCTACGTCCAGGTTTTTAAGGCCGTATTCAGCAGCCGCATTACCGGCTCTTTCAGCTGCTACCTGCGCAGCAAAAGGTGTACTCTTGCGCGACCCACGGAAACCAGAACCACCAGAGGTGGCCCAGGACAATACGTTGCCCTGACGGTCAGAAATGGTCACGATAGTGTTGTTGAAGGACGCGTGAATGTGCGCGACGCCATCAACAACCGTCTTTTTCACCTTTTTACGGGTACGTGTACCTGGCTTTGCCATGTTTGCCTACCTGTTACTTACGAATAGGTTTGCGAGGACCTTTACGGGTGCGGGCGTTGGTCTTTGTGCGCTGGCCACGGACAGGAAGTCCATGACGGTGGCGCAGACCACGGTGGCAACCGAGATCCTTCAAACGCTTAATGTTCATCTGAACTTCACGACGCAGATCGCCTTCGACGGCCAGCTTGCCTACTTCGGTACGAAGTGATTCAAGCTGCTCGTCGGACAGGTCCTTGACCTTGACGTCCGGCTTAACACCGGTTGCATCGCAAAGCTTCTGGGCTGCTGTCTTACCGACTCCAAAAATGTAAGTCAGAGAGATAACAGCATGTTTGTGATCGGGTATATTGACACCGGCTATACGTGCCATCCAAATTACTCCGCGTTCAAAGCTTTGCTGTGTGAATTTTCCGCCACTATAAAAGGGCGCGAAATAATAGCGCCTGACCCCACCCGAGGTCAAGCGCCATTAATCGTACCCTTTACAATGTCAGTGTTGAATCCGTAAGGATTAACCCTGACGCTGCTTGTGGCGAGGCTCCGAGCAAATGACTCGTACTGAGCCATTGCGACGAATTACTTTGCAGTTACGGCAAATTTTCTTTACCGAAGCGCGTACTTTCATTGTCGACTCCAGTTTTCAAGGGGAACGGGATTATCCGTTCCGACCATAGCCCTTGAGATTGGACTTCTTCATCAACGAATCATATTGATGAGACATCAGGTGCGACTGAACCTGAGCCATGAAATCCATCACCACGACTACAACAATCAGCAGAGACGTGCCGCCCAGGTAGAACGGCACATTCCCGGCAACCATCAGAAACTGAGGGAACAGGGACACTGCTGCAATGTACATTGCACCGAACAGAGTCAGGCGGGTCAGCACACCATCAATATACTTGGCAGTCTGATCGCCCGGCCGAATGCCCGGAATAAACGCGCCTGAGCGCTTGAGGTTATCCGCAACTTCTTTCGGGTTATACATCAACGCTGTATAGAAGAAGCAGAAGAAAACAACTGCTGCTGCAAACAGAATGATGTATAGAGGCTGACTAGGCGCCAATGCCTGAGAAATATCACTCAGCCATTCCATGCCCTCGCCCTGGCCGAACCACTGACCCAGCGACGCCGGAAACAGCAGAATGGAGGAAGCGAAGATCGGCGGAATGACGCCAGCCATATTCACTTTTAGCGGCAAATGGCTGGACTGTTGAGCAAATACCCGCCGGCCCTGCTGGCGCTTGGCGTAATTGATGGTCAGTCGACGCTGACCACGCTCCATAAACACCACGAAGCCAATTACCGCAACCGCCAGGATGCCAATACCCAGAACCACTAACAGACTCATCTCGCCGTTGCGAGCTTGCTCCAGGGTCTGCCCTATGGCACCCGGAAGGCCAGCAACAATCCCGGCGAAAATCAGCAGGGAAATCCCGTTACCGACGCCGCGCTCGGTGATCTGCTCACCCAACCACATCATGAACACGGCACCACTGACAAAGGATACCACGGCCACAAAGTGGAAGCTGAAGCTGTCGTTGAAGGTTACACCCTGGGATGCCAGCCCGACAGAAATACCGAAGCCCTGAACCAGGGCCAGGATAACCGTACCATACCGCGTGTACTGACTTATCTTGCGACGGCCAGCTTCACCCTCTTTCTTCAGCTGCTCCAGCGTCGGACTGACCGCTGTCATCAACTGCATAATAATAGAGGCTGAAATATACGGCATGATACCAAGTGCGAAGATGCTCATTCGCTCAAGCGCACCACCGGAAAACATGTTGAACATGCTCAGGATTGTGCCCTGGTTCTGTTCAAACAGTGCCGCCAGACGGTCGGGGTTGATACCCGGCACCGGGATGTGGGCACCGATCCGGTACACCAGCAATGCCAGGAAGACAAACCAGAGCCGCGATCGCAGCTCTGCCAGTCCTTTACCCGCGCCCGCAGGCAATGATGCGTTCTTGGCCATTTAGTCCTCGACTCGCCTTAGTCTTCGACTTTACCGCCCGCGGCAGTGATCGCCTCGCGTGCGCCTTTGGTCACCTTCAGACCCTTGACAGTCACTGCGCGGCTCAGTTCGCCGGACAGAATAACCTTCGCTTCACGAATTTCTTCGCGAACGATGTCAGCCTTCTTCAGGGCTTCAAGATCGGCTACGTCACCGTCAACTTTCGCCAGTTCGTTCAGACGAATTTCAGCCACGTAGCGCTGCTGGCGCGATGTGAAACCGAATTTCGGCAGACGACGGGCCAACGGCTGCTGACCACCTTCGAAACCAGGTGCAACACTGCCGCCGGAACGAGCTTTCAGACCCTTGTGACCACGACCACCGGTCTTGCCGATACCGCTACCGATACCGCGACCCACGCGCTTGGCGGCGGGACGTGAACCAGGCTCCGGACTAAGTTCGTTTAGACGCATCTTAGTTCTCCTCTACCTGCACCAGGTAGTTAACCCGGTTGATCATACCGCGGATGGAAGGTGTATCTTCCACTTCCACGGTGTGACCGATTTTACGAAGACCCAAGCCCTTGACGCACAGCTTGTGCTTGGGCTGACAGCCGATGGGGCTGCGGGTCAGTGTTACTTTGATCGTTTTTGCGTTCGCCATGACTTCAACCCAGAATCTCTTCCACGGATTTACCGCGCTTGGCTGCAATATCTTCAGGCGCTTGAGTTGCCTGGAGACCCTTGATGGTGGAACGTACCACGTTCACCGGGTTAGTAGACCCGTAACACTTGGACAGTACGTTCTGCACACCCGCTACTTCCAGTACCGCACGCATCGCGCCACCGGCGATGATACCGGTACCTTCTGATGCAGGCTGCATGTAAACCTTGGAGCCACCATGCTGCGCTTTAACCGCATACTGCAGGGTATTTCCGTCAAGCGGGATGTCGACCATGTTCTTGCGTGCAGCTTCCATCGCTTTCTGGATCGCAACCGGCACTTCACGCGCCTTGCCACGACCGAAACCAACGCGTCCTTTACCATCACCCACTACAGTCAGTGCAGTGAAGGCAAAAATACGACCGCCCTTAACAACCTTGGCGACGCGATTGACCTGAACCAGCTTCTCCTGGAGCTCAGGCGCCTTCTGTTCGTTAACGCTCATCTTCTCCACCTCTTAGAATTGCAAGCCAGCTTCACGGGCTGCGTCGGCCAGAGCCTGGACGCGACCATGATAACGGTAACCGGAGCGGTCAAAAGCGACCTGCTCTACACCTGCTGCCTTGGCACGTTCAGCAATCAGCTGACCGACCTTTTTGGCAGCGTCCACGTTACCGGTTGCACCCTGGCGCAGGTCCTTATCCAACGTGGAGGCAGCCGCCAGCACCTTGCTGCCGTCTGCAGTCGTAACCTGGGCATACATGTGCCGAGGTGTACGATGTACACACAGGCGGTTGCTGCCCAGCTTACGGATCTTCATGCGCACTTTGCGTGCGCGACGCAATCTTTCGTTATTCGCGCTCATAGTCCCGCCTTATTTCTTCTTGGCTTCTTTGCGTCTGACCTGCTCATCCGCATAACGCACACCCTTGCCTTTGTAAGGCTCTGGCGGACGGAATGCGCGGACTTCTGCAGCGACCTGGCCAACCTGTTGCTTGTCGATTCCGCGAATCACAACTTCCGTATTGGACGGAGTTTCAGCGGTAATCCCCTCGGGCAGCTCATATTCAACCGGGTGTGAAAAACCCAGTGTCAGATTGAGCTTCTTACCTTGCGCCTGGGCACGGTAGCCTACGCCCGTCAGCGCGAGCTTGCGCTCAAAGCCTGCAGACACACCGGTCACCATATTGTTGACCAATGCGCGGGTAGTACCAGCAAGAGCGCGGGACTGTTTGGCTCCATCACGGGGTGCGAAGCGCAGAACACTTTCTTCCTGCGTAACCTCTACCACATGGTGGATGGTGAATTGAAGCGATCCCTTGGACCCCTTCACATTAATTTCCTGTCCGTTCAGCTTAACCTCAACACCGGAAGGCAGCACGACAGGATTATTGGCAACCCTGGACATGTGTATCTCCTAAAATACGGTGCAGATGACTTCGCCACCCACGCCGGCAGCACGTGCAGCGCGGTCTGTCATTACGCCCTTGGACGTAGAGACAATCGCGACTCCCAGACCACCGGATACCTTCGGCAGCTCCCCAGCGCCCTTGTACTGGCGCAGACTCGGACGGCTGACCCGCTTGATTTCCTCAATAACCGGCTTGCCACCGAAATACTTGAGGTTAATGGTCAGCTCGGGTTTCGCGTCAGCTGAGACGGAAAAATCGGCTACGTAACCTTCGTCCTTAAGGACCTGGGCTACGGAGATCTTCATCTTTGAAGATGGCATGGCCACATCGACCTTCTGTGCCATCTGTGCATTACGGATACGGGTAAACATATCCGCAAGCGTATCTTGCATACTCATTGGTATGAGACTCCTGATCTTTTTAGTTGTGCAGCGGCGCGCCGCACCGCTTACCAACGGGCACCTGACCTGCGGTCAGAGTACCTGCCTTACCAGCTTGCTTTGGTCAGGCCCGGGACATCACCGCGCATGCCAGCTTCACGCAACTTGATACGTGACAACTTGAACTTGCGCAGAACGCCATGGGGACGACCTGTAACCTGGCAACGATTACGAAGACGCGAAGGAGACGCATCACGAGGAAGCTGTTGCAGCTTCATCTGTGCATCCCAACGGTCATCATCGCTGGTATTCGGGTTCTTGATAATCGCCTTGAGTTCTGCGCGCTTCGCTGCGTACTTCGCAACGGTTTTTTCACGCTTGAACTCGCGGTTCTTCATGGAAACCTTAGCCATTACACTCGTTCCTTATTTCTTGAACGGAAAGCCGAAGGCTTTCAACAGTTCGCGACCTTCATCGTCGGTACCGGCAGTGGTGGTAATGGTGATATCAAGTCCGCGGATCTTGTCGACTCTGTCGTACTCGATCTCGGGGAAAATGATCTGCTCACGCACACCCATGCTGTAGTTACCGCGACCATCGAAGGACTTGGGATTCAGACCGCGGAAGTCACGAATGCGGGGTACCGCAATGTGAACCAGACGATCAAAGAAATCCCACATACGCTCACCGCGCAGGGTAACTTTACAACCGATCGGCCAACCTTCACGGATTTTAAAGCCCGCTACGGATTTACGTGCCAAAGTGACAACCGCTTTTTGACCTGCCAGGCGCTCTAGATCCGCCACAGCATTTTCAATCAGCTTCTTGTCACCGACCGCTTCGCCGACACCCATATTCAGGGTGATCTTTTCGATACGCGGCACCTGCATGATGTTCTTGTAGCTGAACTCTTTCTGCAGGGCGGGTACCACTTCCTTACTGTACTGCTCTTTCATGTTAAGCATCGTAACCACCACCGCTTACTGGTTATCGACGACTTCTTTCGTGGACTTAAAGATCCGCACTTTAGCGCCGTCTTCCTTGATCTGGAAGCCTACGCGATCGGCTTTGCCGGTCTGCGGATTAAAAATAGCCACGTTGGAAGCCTGGATAGGTGCTTCTTTTTCGACGATGCCACCTGGGGTGCCGAGCATCGGGTTTGGCTTGGTGTGTTTCTTGATCATATTGATCCCAGAAACAACAACCCGGCCATCGTCCTGAACCTTCAGGACTTTACCACGTTTGCCTTGGTCTTTCCCCGTAGTGACGATTACTTCGTCATCTCGTTTGATCTTTTTCATAACCGGCCTCTGGTCCTTAAAGTACTTCGGGTGCCAGTGAAATAATTTTCATGAACTTCTCATTTCGCAGTTCACGGGTAACCGGTCCGAAGATACGGGTACCAATGGGTGCGTCCTGAGTGTTCAGAAGTACTGCCGCGTTTCCGTCGAAACGAATAAGCGACCCGTCGGGACGACGCACTCCTTTACGGGTACGTACAACGACAGCTTTCAGGACCTGGCCTTTTTTCACTTTACCGCGGGGGATGGCTTCCTTAACGGTTACCTTGATGATATCCCCAACGCTGGCATAACGCCGATGTGAACCGCCCAGGACCTTGATGCACATAACCTGACGTGCACCACTGTTGTCCGCGACTTCAAGCATTGTTTGAGTCTGAATCATGGTTATTCTCCAGCAGAAACCACTTTGCCGTTACGACAAGACTCACCGTCCGGGCGAGTTACACCTTCGATGCGCGTTCGGTGACTTCCACCAGAGCCCAGCTTTTGGTCTTAGAGACCGGGCGGGTTTCCTGGATTGTAACGGTGTCACCGATGTTGCACTGATTGCTCTCGTCGTGAGCATGAATTTTGGATGAACGCTTCATGTACTTACCGTACAGAGGATGCTTAACCTGGCGCTCAACCAGAACCACAATGGATTTCTCCATTTTGTTGCTCACGACCTTGCCGCTCAGGGTTCTGGCAGTTTGGGTAGCTTCAGTCATGTTACTGTCCTGCCTTTTCATTCATAACTGTTTTCACGCGAGCAATGTCACGCTTCACCTTCGGAAGAAGATGAGACTGATTCAGCTGACCTGTCGCCTTACGCATGCGCAGGTTGAACTGCTCCTTCAGGAGGTCGATCAGCTCTTTGTTCAGCTCCTCGACTGACTTGTCACGCAGCTCTGTTGCTTTCATCACATCACCGTCCTCGTTACAAAGGTGGTCTGTACGGGCAGCTTGGCCGCAGCAAGAGTGAACGCATCACGAGCGATTTCCTCGGAAACACCTTCCATCTCATACAGCATCCGGCCTGGCTGAATTTCAGCCACCCAGTACTCGACAGAACCCTTACCTTTACCCATTCGTACTTCGAGCGGCTTGCTGGAGATCGGCTTGTCCGGGAAAATCCGGATCCAGATCTTACCGCCCCGCTTGATGCGGCGAGTCATGGTACGACGCGCTGCCTCAATCTGGCGCGCAGTTATACGTCCACGGCTTGTCGCCTTCAATCCGTATTCACCGAAGCTCACCTTGTTAGCACGGTGCGCAAGACCGGTGTTACGGCCTTTCATTACCTTGCGAAATTTGGTGCGTTTTGGTTGCAGCATTTGAGTGCCCCTTTACTTAGAACCTTTCTTCCCAGAGGCTTTCTTGTCAGCACGGACCTGCTCCATACCACCAAGAATCTCACCTTTGAAGATCCATACCTTGACGCCGATAATGCCGTAAGTGGTTTTCGCTTCGTAGGTCGAGTAATCAATGTCTGCACGCAGTGTGTGCAGCGGTACACGACCTTCGCGATACCACTCGGAACGGGCAATTTCAGCACCCCCGAGACGACCGCCTACCTGAATCTTGATGCCTTTCGCACCCTGGCGCATGGCGTTCTGTACCGCGCGCTTCATAGCGCGACGGAACATCACACGACGCTCCAGCTGACCGGCAACGTTCTGCGCGACCAAGCGGGCATCCAGGTCCGGCTTGCGGACTTCTTCGATGTTGATGTGCACGGGCACACCCATCATGTCGCTGACTTCGCGACGCAGACGGTCAACATCTTCACCCTTCTTACCGATAACAATACCGGGACGGGCAGTATGGATCGTGATACGGGCGTTCTGAGCAGGGCGCTCGATCACAATCTTGCTGACAGACGCCTTTACCAGACGCTTGTCCAGGAATTCGCGAACCTGAATATCGTTCAACAGGTTGTTCGCGTATTCCGCCTTTTCGGCATACCACACTGAGTTGTGCTCTTTGATCACACCCAGGCGCATGCCGGTTGGATTTACTTTATGACCCATCTGAGCATCTCCTACTTGTCGGCGACCTTGACGGTGATATGACAGGTGCGCTTGAAAATCCGGTCAGCGCGCCCCTTGGCTCGAGCTTTGATTCGCTTGAGCGTCGGACCCTCATCCACCATGACGGTGGAAACCCGCAAATCATCTACGTCCAGACCTTCGTTGTGCTCAGCGTTGGCGATGGCAGACTCAAGGGCTTTCTTGAGAATGACCGCCGCCTTCTTCGGGCTGAAAGTCAGAATGTTCAGGGCGTCCTCAACAGCCTTGCCGCGTACTTGGTCAGCGACAAGACGGGCTTTCTGAGCTGAGAGGCGAGCGCCCTTGTACTTGGCTGCTACTTCCATTTCTATTACCTCACAATCAGCGTTTAGCTTTCTTGTCGGCCGCATGACCACGATAAGTACGCGTCGCCGCGAACTCACCCAGCTTATGCCCGACCATATCTTCGGTGACATAAACCGGCACGTGCTGCTTGCCGTTGTGGACTGCAATGGTCAGGCCTACCATCTCCGGAAACACTGTCGACCGGCGGGACCAGGTTTTGATCGGCCGCTTGTCGTTAGCTTCCAGAGCTGCCTCGACCTTCTTCAACAGATGCAGGTCTATAAAAGGACCTTTCTTCAAAGAACGTGGCACAGCATTTACCTCTATGTAGTCGTTTACTTGGCTGAACGACGACGTACTATCATCTTATCAGTACGTTTGTTCTTACGAGTCTTATGCCCTTTGGTCGGAACACCCCACGGAGTAACCGGGTGACGCCCGCCAGAGGTACGCCCTTCACCACCACCATGTGGGTGGTCAACTGGGTTCATAGCAACACCACGTACTGTTGGACGTTTACCGCGCCAACGTGATGCACCCGCTTTACCAAGCTGCTTGAGGCTGTGTTCGCTGTTGGACACTTCGCCCAACGTTGCGCGACAGTCAACAAGCACCTTACGCATTTCACCTGAGCGCAGGCGGATGGTGGCATAAGCCCCTTCCCGAGCAACCAGCTGTACGGATGCGCCCGCAGAGCGAGCCAGCTGAGCACCTTTGCCAGGCTTGATTTCGACGCAGTGAATCACGGAACCGACCGGAATATTCCGGAGCGGAAGCGTGCTTCCTACTTTAATCGGCGCGTCGATGCCGGAGCGCACAGGGTCACCAATCTGCATACCTTTGGGAGCGATAATGTAGCGACGCTCGCCATCGGCGTACTTGATCAGCGCGATGTGCGCAGAGCGGTTAGGATCGTATTCCAGGCGCTCGATAGTCGCCGGGATACCATCTTTGGTCCGCTTAAAGTCAATGACACGGTAGTGTTTTTTATGTCCACCACCAATGTGACGGGTAGTGATGCGACCAAAATGGTTACGACCACCCGATTTACTCAGAGTTTCTACCAACGGCTCGTAAGGGCGCCCCTTGTGAAGATCAGGGTTAAAGAGCTTAACAACGTGACGGCGGCCGGCAGATGTTGGCTTGGTTTTGACGATCGGCATTTTACGACCCCTTTACCTTATTCCACATCCAGAAAATCAATGTCCTGACCGTCCGCAAGCTTAACGTAAGCCTTACGAATGTCAGCACGCTTGCCGAAGCCGCGAACGGTACGCTTGAGCTTACCCTTACGGTTCAGAACCTGAACACCTTCGACGGTGACGTTGAACAGCTGCTCAACGGCTTTCTTGATCTCGGGCTTGGTTGCGTCAGGGGCTACACGGAATACCACCTGACCACTTTCCGCGACCAGAGAGGCTTTCTCTGATACGTGAGGCCCAAGAAGAACCTTGTAAATACGTTCCTGATTCATCCCAGCATCTCCTCGATTTTCTTCAGAGCGGGAACAGTCACAACCACTTTGTCGAAGGCGACAAGGCTAACCGGGTCAAGGCCGGCGACATCACGCACATCAACGTGCGGGATATTGCGCGAGGCCAGGTGCAGGTTCTGCTCGACGTTGTCGGACAGAATCAGCGCGTTACTGACACCGATATCGCTCAGCTTGGCAGTGAAGGCCTTGGTCTTGGGCGTTTCGACATTCATGTCGTCAACCACAACCAGGCGCTCCTGACGGACCAGCTCGGAAAAAATGGAGCGCATCGCTGCGCGGTACATTTTGCGGTTTACCTTCTGCTCAAAGCTCTGAGGCTTGGCAGCGAAAGTAACACCACCGGACCGCCACAGCGGACTGCGGATGGTACCGGCACGGGCACGACCCGTACCCTTCTGACGCCAAGGCTTCTTACCGCCACCAGCGACTTCCGAACGTGTTTTCTGAGCACGAGTACCCTGGCGTGCACCGGACATATACGCGGTGACAACCTGGTGAACCAGTGACTCATTAAAATCTTTGGCGAATGCAGCATCGGAAACCGAGATTCCCTTGCCGCTACCTGTAATAGTCAATTCCATCGCACCGCTCCTCAGGCTTTAACTGCAGGCTTGATGACAACATTTCCGCCGGTCGCGCCCGGAACGGCACCACGAATCAGCAGAAGGTTGCGCTCGGCGTCGACACGGACGACTTGCAGGTTCTGCACGGTCACCTGCGCATTGCCCATCTGGCCCGCCATCTTTTTGCCCTTGAATACCTTGCCCGGAGTCTGGTTCTGACCGATGGAACCCGGAGCACGATGAGAAAGGGAGTTACCGTGTGTGGCGTCCTGCATGGAGAAGTTCCAGCGCTTTACGCCGCCCTGGAAGCCTTTACCCTTGGACTGACCAACAGCATCAACGACCTGGCCATCTTCAAAGATGGTAGCGGTAATTTCTCCGCCTGCAGCCAGCTCTTCGCCTTCGCCATCGGCGAGACGGAATTCCCACAGACCACGACCTGCCTCAACTCCGGCTTTGGCGTAATGGCCCGCTTCGCTTTTAGTCACACGTGAGGAACGACGCTTACCAACGGTTACCTGAACCGCGCGATAACCATCGCTTTCAAGAGTTTTCAGCTGGGTAATGCGGTTGGGCTCAACCTCAATTACCGTTACGGACACTGCTTGCCCGTCTTCCGTAAAAATACGGGTCATACCGGCCTTGCGACCGACAATTCCAATTGCCATGTTTCACCTCTTAAGTGTACGGGGCTCTCACCCTCTATGGCCTTATGACAGTTACACAGACTAACGCTTAGCGTTAGCCGAGGCTGATCTGAACGTCTACACCTGCTGCCAGATCCAGCTTCATCAAAGCGTCTACTGTCTTCTCCGTCGGCTCGACGATGTCCAGCAAACGCTTGTGTGTACGAATCTCGTACTGATCGCGCGCGTCTTTGTTGACGTGCGGTGAGATCAGAACGGTGTACTTTTCCTTCCGCGTCGGCAGAGGGATTGGTCCACGCACTTGAGCGCCGGTCCGCTTCGCGGTATCGACAATCTCCTGCGTTGACTGGTCGATCAGGCGATAATCAAACGCCTTCAACCGGATTCGAATTTTTTGGCTTTGCATGATGCACCAAACTCCACTCGTAGCAGCTACTAGTTAGCCGACCTTCAAAAAAAGGAGCCGCATTGTATGCATAATACCCAACCCTGTCAACAGCAATACTGGTTGACCGGGTCAGGCTGGCTTTGCGGCTGAAACAGAAAAAGGGGCTGACTTTCAGCCCCTTTTTCCTCAGATCACTCGAATGATTTATTCGATGATCTTGGAGACTACGCCGGCACCAACGGTACGGCCACCTTCGCGAATCGCGAAGCGCAGACCATCTTCCATGGCGATCGGAGCAATCAGGGTAACACTCATCTTGACGTTGTCACCCGGCATTACCATTTCCACACCCTCCGGCAGCTCACAGGAACCTGTGACGTCGGTGGTACGGAAGTAAAACTGCGGACGGTAACCCTTAAAGAACGGGGTATGACGACCACCTTCTTCTTTGCTCAGCACGTACACTTCACACTCGAACTTGGTGTGCGGCTTGATGGAGCCCGGCTTACACAGCACCTGACCACGCTCAACGTCGTCACGCTTGGTACCACGCAGAAGAACACCAACGTTCTCACCAGCACGGCCTTCGTCCAACAGCTTGCGGAACATCTCAACACCAGTACAAACCGTCTTCACGGTATCTTTGATACCAATGATTTCTACTTCGTCACCAACCTTGATGATGCCACGCTCAACACGACCGGTTACAACCGTACCGCGACCAGAGATGGAGAACACATCCTCGATCGGCATCAGGAACGGCTGATCAATCGCACGCTCCGGATCCGGGATGTACTCGTCCAGGGCTTCTACCAGCTTCTTAACAGCGGTAGTACCCATTTCGTTGTCATCCTTACCTTCCAGCGCCATCAGCGCGGAACCGGTAACGATCGGCGTGTCGTCGCCCGGGAAGTCGTACTGGCTCAGCAGTTCGCGAACTTCCATCTCGACCAGCTCCAGCAGCTCCTCGTCATCAACCATGTCCGCCTTGTTCAGGAACACAACAATGAAAGGAACGCCAACCTGGCGGGACAGTAGGATGTGCTCGCGAGTCTGCGGCATGGGGCCGTCAGCTGCGGAGCAAACCAGGATTGCGCCGTCCATCTGCGCCGCACCCGTGATCATGTTCTTCACGTAGTCAGCGTGGCCCGGGCAGTCAACGTGCGCGTAGTGACGCGCCGGTGAATCGTACTCAACGTGAGACGTCGCGATGGTGATACCACGCGCCTTCTCTTCCGGTGCGTTATCGATCTGGTCGAATGCGCTTGCACTACCAGTACCCCACACTTCGTGACACACACGAGTCAGCGCGGCTGTCAGCGTGGTCTTGCCATGGTCTACGTGGCCAATGGTGCCCACGTTTACGTGCGGCTTATTACGCTCAAATTTTGCTTTAGACACGGTTACACCTCTTCCTGTTTCTTAAGTCCTGGGGATCAACCCTTTTTAATGATCGCTTCGGCAATGTTCGAAGGAGCTTCCATATAGCGGGAGAACTCCATCGCATAAGACGCCCGACCTTGCGTTGCAGAACGCAGATCGGTGGCGTAACCGAACATCTCCGACAACGGAACCTCGGCACGAATCGTCTTGCCCGACGGGGTATCTTCCATACCCTGAACCAGGCCACGACGACGGTTAAGATCGCCGACAACGTCACCCATGTAGTCTTCAGGGGTGGCGACCTCGACTCTCATCAGCGGCTCAAGAAGGGCCGGACTGGCTTCCAGCGCACCTTTCTTCATAGCCATCGAGCCAGCAACCTTGAACGCCATCTCGTTGGAGTCAACATCGTGGTAGGACCCGTCGTACAACGTCGCCTTAATCCGTAGCAGAGGATAACCAGCCAGACACCCATTCTGCATCTGCTCCTGGATACCCTGCTGAACGGCAGGGATGTATTCCTTCGGAACCACACCACCAACGATTTCGTTCACGAAGATGAAGTTCTCGCCATCTTCCTCATCAAGAGGCAACGGCTCAAGCTTGAGCTTGACGTGACCATACTGACCACGACCGCCAGACTGACGCACGAACTTACCTTCAACATCCACGTTCTTGCGGATGCACTCACGGTAGGCCACCTGAGGCTTACCGATATTCGCTTCCACCTTGAACTCGCGACGCATACGGTCAACGATGATATCCAGGTGAAGCTCACCCATACCGGAGATGATGGTCTGACCAGACTCTTCGTCGGTGCGGACCTGGAAAGACGGATCTTCCTGGGCGAGCTTACCGAGCGCAACGCCCATCTTCTCCTGATCGGCTTTCGATTTCGGCTCAACGGCTACAGATATAACCGGATCCGGAAACTCCATGCGCTCAAGAATAATCTTATGATTCTCGTCACAGAGAGTGTCACCGGTGGTGACGTTCTTAAGGCCGATCGCAGCAGCTATATCACCTGCCAGAACTTCCTTGATTTCCTGACGATCCTTCGAGTGCATCTGCACCATCCGCCCGACACGCTCTTTCTTTGCCTTTACGGAGTTGTATACAGCGTTACCGGATTCAAGCTTGCCGGAATACACGCGGAAAAATGTCAGGTTGCCAACAAACGGGTCGGTAGCAATCTTGAAGGCCAGCGCCGCAAACGGAGCATCATCATCAGCCTGACGCGTCTCTTCGGAGCCGTCTTCATCGACTTCACCACGGATGGCTTTTACTTCGTCAGGAGCCGGCAGGAATTCAATGACGGAATCCAGAACAGCCTGAACACCCTTGTTCTTGAACGCAGAACCACAGGTCGCAACAACAATCTCATTGGCAAGCGTACGCATACGCAGACCTTTCTTGATGTCGTCGATGCCCAGTTCGCCTTCTTCGAGGTAGCGCTCCATCAGCTCTTCATTGGCTTCCGCCGCCGCTTCCATCATCTCTTCGCGATACTGAGCGACTTCGTCAGTCATCTCAGCAGGAACATCACGTTCCTCGTAGGTAGCACCCGCATCATCCTGATTCCAGTAAATCGCCTTGTTACGGATCAGGTCAATGACACCGGCAAATTCGTCTTCAGCGCCAATCGGCAACTGAACCGGCACACAATTCGCACCCAGACGCTTTTTGATTTGCTCGACAACACGCAGGAAGTTGGCGCCAGCACGGTCCATCTTGTTGACGAACACCATGCGAGGCACTTCGTACTTGTTGGCCTGACGCCATACAGTCTCGGACTGCGGCTCAACGCCGGAGGAGCCACAGAAAACCACGACAGCACCGTCGAGCACACGCAGTGAACGCTCTACCTCGATGGTAAAGTCAACGTGCCCCGGAGTGTCGATGATGTTGATGCGGTGCTCAGGATACTGCTTATCCATGCCCTGCCAGAAACAGGTCGTTGCAGCAGACGTGATGGTGATACCACGCTCCTGCTCCTGCTCCATCCAGTCCATGGTGGCCGCGCCGTCATGGACTTCACCGATCTTGTGGGAAATACCTGTGTAAAACAGTACCCGCTCGGTGGTTGTCGTCTTGCCGGCATCAACGTGCGCGACAATACCAATGTTTCTGTATCGCTTGATCGGAGTCTTACGTGCCACTGTATAAACCTCGGCTTATTAGAAACGGAAGTGAGAGAACGCCTTGTTGGCTTCCGCCATGCGATGAACGTCTTCGCGCTTCTTAACAGCGGAGCCCTTGCTATCAGCGGCATCCAGAATCTCACCTGCCAGACGCTGCGCCATGGACTTTTCACCACGCTTCCGTGAAAATTCTACGAGCCAGCGCATGGCCAGCGCGTTCTGACGGGAAGGCCGTACTTCGACAGGCACCTGGTAGGTAGCACCACCCACACGACGGGATTTAACTTCGACCATCGGCTGGATGTTTTCCAGGGCCTTCTCGAACATGTCGATCGGCTCTTCCTTGGACTTGTCGGCAACGATATCGAGCGCGCCATAAACAATGCGCTCAGCAACAGCTTTTTTGCCGCTTTCCATCACATGGTTGATGAACTTGGCCAGCCGTGCACTGCCGAATTTGGGATCCGGGATAATTTCCCGTTTTGCTGCAACTCTTCTTCTAGGCATCGATAAGCCCTTATCTATTAAAAGGTCTTCAGGAACCCCTGAGATAGCATCAGCTACTCAGCCTTACTCTTACCGTTCTACGTAGCAACGATAAAAGACACCCGTGTGGGACATCAGGACTTGGGTCGTTTTGCACCGTACTTGGAGCGGCCCTGCTTACGGTTCTGCACACCCTGGGTGTCCAGTGTTCCGCGAACAGTGTGATAGCGCACACCCGGAAGGTCTTTTACTCGACCGCCACGGATCAGCACAACACTGTGCTCCTGAAGGTTGTGACCTTCACCACCAATGTATGAGGAAACCTCGTAGCCGTTGGTCAGGCGAACACGGCACACTTTACGCAGTGCTGAGTTCGGCTTCTTCGGCGTTGTGGTGTACACACGAGTACAAACACCACGGCGCTGCGGGCAAGCCTGCAGAGCAGGAACGTCGCTCTTGGCCGCTTTGCGTTTACGAGGCTTACGCACCAACTGATTAATCGTTGCCATGTAAGCAAACTCCAAAAAACCGTATCAATGAAACTTACCCCCGACAGGCGGGGGTAAAATTTGAGGGTCGCAAGTTTAAGCCTGCGCCCTTGAACAGTCAAGATGACTGATCTCTTTTTAACCACCCGCCGAGTAAGTAACTACCGGCGGGTGGCGTTACCGGCCAACTCAACTTTCGCGGTTGAGCTCGGCACTCAGAGCTTCTTCGACATCCGCTGCCGTTACGCCCTGCTCTTCCAGGTCACGCTTGCGGCGGCGTTCGGCGTGGTATGCCAGACCGGTGCCAGCCGGAATCAAGCGACCAACGACCACGTTTTCCTTCAGGCCACGGAGGTAATCCCGCTTGCCGGTGACGGCGCCTTCGGTCAGAACCCGTGTGGTTTCCTGGAACGATGCCGCGGAAATGAACGACTCTGTCGCCAGAGAAGCCTTGGTGATACCCAACAGCAAGCGCTCGCAACGCGCGGTTTCCTTGTCCGCCGCTTCCGCTTTTTCGTTCTCTTCCATGAACTGGGTGATTTCCACCTGATCGCCAGCCAGCAGGCTGGTATCACCGGCATCAGTGATCTCTACCTTACGCAGCATCTGTCGAACGATAACCTCAATATGCTTATCGTTGATGACAACACCCTGCAGACGGTAAACGTCCTGGATTTCGTTGGTGATGTACTTGGCCAACGCAACCACACCCAGAAGACGAAGGATATCGTGCGGGTTGGACGGGCCATCAGAGATAACCTCACCCTTCTCGACCGTTTCACCCTCGAACACGTTCATCTGGCGATGCTTGGGAATCAGCACCTCATACGGATCCGCATCCTTCGGCGTGATCACCAGGCGCTTCTTGCCCTTGGTTTCCTTGCCGAAGGACACCACACCACTGACTTCGGCCAGGATGGACGACTCTTTCGGGCGACGGGCCTCGAACAGGTCGGCGACCCGCGGCAGACCACCGGTGATATCCCGGGTCTTCGAGCTTTCCTGCGGAATACGGGCAACCACGTCACCCAGCTCGATCTTGGCGCCATTGGCCATGGTCACCAGCGCGTTGGCTGGCAGGAAGAAGATCGCGGTACCACCACCTGGCAACTCGACATCGTTACCCTTGTCGTCGATCAGCTGTATCGCAGGACGGATGTCCTTACCAGCGGCCGGACGCTCTTTCGGGTCGATGACCTCCATCGTGGAAAGACCTGTCAGTTCATCGGTCTGGGTGCGGACGGTAATGCCCTGATCCATGTTGACGAACTTGGCAGTACCTTCCGCTTCGGCGATGATCGGGTGCGTGTGCGGGTCCCACTTGGCAACGGCAACTCCAGCTTCCACGGTGTCACCGTGCTTGACGGACAGCACCGCACCATAGGGCAGCTTGTACCACTCACGCTCACGACCCTGCTCATCGGCAATGGCCAGCGCTGACGAACGCGACACAACAACCAGAGTGCCGTCGCTCTTCTCGATCGATTTCAGGTTGTGCAGACGAACGGTGCCGCCGTGCTTGACCTGAATGTTGTCGACCGCGGACGCCCGGCTTGCAGCACCACCGATGTGGAACGTACGCATGGTCAGCTGGGTACCCGGCTCACCGATGGACTGTGCGGCGATAACACCGACAGCCTCACCCACATTGACCTCGTGGCCACGGGCCAGGTCACGGCCATAACACTTCGAGCAGATACCGTGGCGAGTTTCACAGGTGATCGCAGAGCGAACCCAGACTTCGTCCACACCGGCACGCTCAAGGGATTCAACCGCTTTCTCGTCCAGCAGGACGCCGGCCTCGACAACGGCATTGTCCTTGTCCGTTGGCGTAAAGGCTGCACGGGCCGTAACACGACCAAGCACACGATCACCCAGCGGTACAACAACGTCGCCACCCTCGATGTGCGGCGTCATCAGCAGACCTTCTTCGGTACCACAGTCGGTTTCGGTAACGACCAGATCCTGGGAAACGTCTACCAGACGGCGAGTCAGGTAACCTGAGTTCGCGGTCTTCAGCGCCGTATCCGCCAGACCCTTACGGGCACCGTGGGTGGATATGAAGTACTGGAGTACGTTCAGACCCTCGCGGAAGTTCGCAGTGATCGGCGTCTCGATGATGGAGCCGTCCGGCTTCGCCATCAGGCCACGCATACCAGCCAGCTGGCGAATCTGAGCCGCGGAACCCCGGGCACCGGAATCAGCCATCATGTAGACCGAGTTGAACGACTCCTGCATCAGGTCTTCGCCGTCCTCACCCTTAACCGGTTTGCCGTCTGGCCCGATAACCTGCTCCTTCGAGAGCCGATCCATCATCGCCTTCGACACCTTGTCGTTGGCACGGGACCAGATATCGATAACCTTGTTGTACTTCTCACCCTGGGTCAGCAGACCGGATGCGTACTGGGTCTCGATGTCCTTGACTTCTTCGGAGGCAGCATCCACCAGCTCGTATTTCTCCGGAGGAATCTCGAAGTCGTTGAAGCCGATCGAGATACCGGAAACCGTCGCATAGTGGTAGCCCATGTACATGAGCTGGTCAGCAAAGATAACGGTATCCTTGAGGCCGGCATCACGGTAACAGGTGTTGATCAGATTCGAGATCGACTTCTTGACCATCGGCTTGTTGACCAGCTCATAGGACAGGCCGTCAGGAACGATATCGAACAACAGCGCACGACCGACCGTGGTGTCAACGATCTTGTACTCTTCGGTACGCTCGCCGTCTTCCTGGATCGTGACTTCCTTGACCCGGACCTTGACGATCGCCTGAAGGTCAACCTTGCCAGCACCATAGGCACGGTGCGCTTCTTTAACATCGGCAAACACCATGCCTTCACCGACGGCACTCTTGCGCTCGCGGGTCATGTAGTAAAGACCCAGCACCACGTCCTGGGACGGCACGATGATCGGCTCGCCGTTGGCCGGCGACAGCACGTTGTTGGTGGACATCATCAACGCCCGGGCTTCGAGCTGGGCTTCCAGGGTCAGCGGTACGTGTACCGCCATCTGGTCACCGTCGAAGTCGGCGTTGTAGGCCGCACACACCAGCGGATGCAGCTGAATGGCCTTGCCTTCGATCAGTACCGGCTCGAACGCCTGGATACCCAGACGGTGAAGAGTCGGTGCCCGGTTCAGCATGATCGGATGCTCACGGATGACCTCGTCCAGGATATCCCAGACCACGCCTTCCTCACGCTCGACCATCTTCTTGGCGGCCTTGATGGTGGTCGCCAAGCCACGGTGCTCAAGCTTCGAGAAGATGAACGGCTTGAACAGCTCCAAAGCCATCTTCTTGGGCAGACCACACTGGTGCAGACGCAGGTACGGACCAACCACGATCACAGAACGACCGGAGTAGTCCACACGCTTACCGAGCAGGTTCTGACGGAAGCGACCTTGCTTACCCTTGATCATGTCGGCCAGGGACTTCAGCGGACGCTTGTTGGTGCCAGTGATGGCGCGACCACGACGGCCGTTATCCAACAGCGCATCAACCGCTTCCTGTAGCATCCGCTTCTCGTTGCGCACAATAATGTCCGGAGCATTCAGCTCCAACAGGCGCTTGAGGCGGTTGTTACGGTTGATCACCCGGCGATACAGGTCGTTCAGGTCAGAAGTGGCAAAACGGCCACCATCCAACGGCACCAGCGGACGAAGATCCGGCGGCAGAACAGGCAGAACGGTCATCACCATGTCGCCCGGCTTGTTGCCGGAATACAGGAAAGCCTCAAGAATCTTCAGGCGCTTGCTGAACTTCTTGATCTTGGTCTCGGAGTTGGTCTGGGGAATCTCTTCCCGCAGGGCCTCAACCTCGGCCTGCAGATCAATACCTTCCAGCAGCTCCTGGACGGCTTCGGCACCCATGCGGGCATCGAATTCGTCACCGAACTCTTCAAGGGCTTCGTAATACTGCTCGTCGTTCAGCAATTGACCGCGCTCGAGGGTAGTCATACCCGGCTCGATCACGATGAACGACTCAAAATACAGGACCCGCTCGATATCGCGCAGGGTCATGTCCAGCATCAGACCGATGCGGGACGGCAGTGATTTCAGGAACCAGATGTGGGCGACCGGGCTGGCGAGCTCGATGTGACCCATGCGCTCACGGCGCACACTGGCCAGTGCCACTTCAACACCGCACTTCTCGCAGATGACACCACGGTGCTTGAGCCGCTTGTACTTGCCGCACAGGCACTCGTAATCCTTGATCGGGCCGAAGATCTTGGCACAGAAAAGACCGTCACGCTCAGGCTTGAACGTACGGTAGTTGATGGTCTCAGGCTTTTTGACCTCACCAAAAGACCATGAACGGATCATGTCAGGCGACGCCAGGCCAATACGGATGGCGTCAAATTCCTGCTTCTGGTTCTGGTTTTTGAGAAGATTCAGCAAATCTTTCATCAGTAACAGCTCCGGATGGCGTTATTCTCGGGCGGGTACCGACCGGTACCCGCTCACGCTGCCAAAAACAATTCGGCTCAGTCGGATTCCAGCTCGATGTCGATACCCAGCGAGCGGATTTCCTTGACCAGAACATTGAAGGACTCGGGCATGCCCGGCTCCATACGATGATCGCCATCGACAATGTTCTTGTACATCTTGGTCCGACCATTCACATCATCAGACTTCACGGTAAGCATTTCCTGCAGCGTATACGCCGCACCGTAGGCCTCGAGTGCCCACACTTCCATCTCACCGAAGCGCTGACCACCGAACTGCGCCTTACCACCCAGCGGCTGCTGGGTAACCAGGCTGTACGAACCGGTGGAACGAGCGTGCATCTTGTCGTCGATCAAGTGGTTCAGCTTGAGGATGTACATGTAGCCAACCGTTACCGGGCGGTCAAATTCATCACCCGTACGGCCGTCATACAACACAGTCTGGCCAGTCGTACTCAGACCTGCCAGCTCAAGCATACGCTTGACCTCTGCTTCCTTGGCACCGTCGAAGACCGGCGTTGCCATGGGGACACCTGTGCGCAGATTGTTAGCCAGGGCCAGGATCTCTTTGTCGCTCAGCGAATCCAGGTCCACCTTGGTGACCTCGTCCGAGTGGTTATAGATCTCGTCCAGCAAATTGCGGAGCTCAGCGATCTTACGCTGCTCATCCAGCATCTGGCTGATGCGCTCACCCAGCCCTTTGGCTGCTGCACCCAGGTGCGTTTCAAGAACCTGACCGACGTTCATCCGCGACGGAACACCCAGCGGGTTCAGCACGATATCAACGGTATTGCCATACTCGTCGTAAGGCATGTCCTCGATCGGCATCACTGCCGAGATAACACCCTTGTTACCGTGACGGCCGGCCATCTTATCGCCCGGCTGAATCCGACGCTTGATCGCGAGGTACACCTTGACGATCTTGAGAACACCTGGAGCAAGGTCATCACCCTGCTGAAGCTTGCCTTTCTTATCGTCAAAGCGCGCTTCGTGTTCTTTCTTACGATCTTCAAGACCCTGCTCGGATTTCTCAAGCAGCTCGTTCAGCGCCTCGTCCTTCATCCGCAGCTTGAACCAATCGTCGCGCGGCAACTCTGCCAGGTACGACTCGTCCAGCTTGGCGCCTTTCTTCAGGCCTGGACCACTGATGACTTCCTGCCCCTTGAGGGCATTGGTCAAGCGTTCGAAGGTGGCACCCTCTACAATGCGGTACTCGTCCTTCAGGTCCTTGCGATACTCGTCCAACTGCTCTTTTTCGATGGACTGGGCACGTGTGTCCTTTTCGATGCCGTCACGGGTAAAGACCTGAACGTCGATAACCGTGCCACGGGTGCCAGTGGGCACACGTGAGGACGTGTCCTTCACGTCCGAAGCTTTCTCACCGAAGATGGCCCTCAGCAGCTTCTCCTCCGGCGTCAGCTGGGTTTCACCCTTAGGTGTCACCTTGCCAACCAGGATATCGCCAGGGCCTACTTCCGCACCGATATACACGATGCCGGACTCATCCAGCTTGGACAGTGCACTTTCACCAACGTTCGGAATATCCGCGGTGATTTCCTCGCTACCCAGCTTGGTATCCCGAGCCACACAGGTCAGTTCCTGAATGTGGATGGTGGTCAGGCGATCTTCCTGAACCACTTTCTCGGAAATGAGGATGGAGTCCTCAAAGTTGTAACCGTTCCAGGGCATGAACGCGATACGCATGTTCTGCCCCAGAGCCAGCTCACCCAGATCCACGGACGGGCCGTCAGCCAGCACGTCACCACGGGCAATTTCATCGCCCTGGTTAACAATGGAACGCTGGTTGATACAGGTGTTCTGGTTCGAACGGGTGTACTTGGTGAGGTTGTAGATATCCACACCAGCATCACCGGCTTCAGTCTCGTCGTCGTTGACACGTACCACGATACGGGCCGCATCGACGCTCTCGATCACACCACCGCGACGAGCGGTTACGCAAACGCCAGAGTCCTGGGCCACGGTGCGTTCAACACCAGTACCTACCAAGGGCACCTGCGAACGCAACGTCGGAACCGCCTGGCGCTGCATGTTGGAGCCCATCAGTGCGCGGTTGGCGTCGTCGTGCTCCAGGAACGGAATCAGCGAAGCTGCCACCGACACTACCTGACGCGGTGAAACGTCCATGAAGTTGACGTTTTCCGGGGGCGTTACCGTGAACTCGTTCTGATGACGAACCGTTACCAGCTCATCAGACAGACGCTTGTTCTCGTCCATTGCCGCACTGGCCTGGGCGATGATGTAGTTGCTCTCTTCAATAGCCGAGAGATATACCACTTCATCGGTGACCTCGCCTTCAACTACCTTCCGGTACGGACTCTCGAGGAAACCGTAGGAGTTGGAGCGGGCATAGGTTGCCAGCGAGTTGATCAGACCGATGTTCGGGCCTTCCGGCGTCTCGATAGGACATACGCGACCGTAATGGGTCGGATGCACATCTCGAACCTCGAAGCCGGCACGCTCACGGGTCAGGCCGCCAGGCCCAAGAGCCGAAATACGGCGCTTGTGAGTCACTTCCGACAGCGGGTTGTTCTGATCCATGAACTGGGACAACTGGCTGGAGCCGAAGAACTCCTTCACCGCAGCCGCTACCGGCTTGGCGTTGATCAGGTCCTGAGGCATCAGGCCTTCGCTTTCCGCAAGACTCAAACGCTCGCGCACGGCACGCTCAACGCGCACCAGGCCGACACGGAACTGGTTCTCCGCCATTTCACCCACACAACGAACTCGACGGTTGCCCAGGTTGTCAATGTCGTCGACATTGCCCTGACCGTTACGAATATCGATCAGCGTCTTGAGGACGTCGATGATGTCGCTATGGGTCAACGTGCCTTCGCCAGTGCTTTCTTCGCGACGCAGGCGACGGTTCAGCTTCATGCGGCCAACGGAGGACAGGTCATACCGTTCTTCAGAGAAGAACAGGTTGTTGAACAGGTTCTCAGCCGACTCCTTGGTGGGCGGCTCGCCCGGGCGCATCATGCGATAGATCTCAACCAGTGCCTCCAGAGGCGTGCGGGTTGGGTCGATACGCAGCGTGTCCGACATGAACGGACCACAATCCAGATCGTTGGTGTACAGAGTTTCGATTTCTGTGACGCCAGCGTCGAGAATTTTGGTGACGACTTCTTCGGTCAGCTCGGTATTACACTCAACCAGAACCTCTCCGGACTTGGTGTCCACCATGTCTTTCGAGAGTACACGGCCGTAAAGGTATTCCGTCGGCACTTCCAGCTCGGTCAGGCCCGCTTTTTCAAGCTGCTTGATATGACGAGCGGTGATCCGGCGCCCCTCTTCAACGATGACAGAGCCCTTTTTGTCCTTGATGTCGAACGTGGCAATGTCACCGCGCAGGCGGCTTGGAACCAGCTCGAGCTTGCACACTTCAGGACCGATACTGAACTTACTGGTATCAAAGAACATCTCCAGCATCTGCTCTGAGTTATAACCCAGGGCACGCAGGAGGATAGACGCGGGCAGCTTGCGGCGACGGTCAATACGAACAAAGACCGAGTCCTTGGCGTCAAACTCGAAGTCCAGCCAGGAACCACGGTAAGGAATCACTCGCGCCGAATACAACAGCTTACCTGACGAGTGGGTCTTACCTTTGTCGTGATCGAAGAACACACCGGGTGAACGGTGGAGCTGGGAAACGATAACACGCTCGGTACCGTTGATAACGAAGGTACCGTTCTCGGTCATCAGGGGCATTTCGCCCATGTAGACTTCCTGCTCTTTAATATCCTTGATCGCCTTGTTGGACGATTCCTTATCGTAAATGATAAGTCTTACTTTCACCCGCAGCGGTGCTGCGTAGGTTACGCCCCTAAGCTGGCATTCCTTGACGTCAAATACCGGCTCGCCGATGCGGTAACTCACGTATTCGAGTGCGGCGTTGCCAGAATAACTGACAATCGGGAATACGGATTTGAATGCTGCGTGGAGACCGGTTTCCCGACGATTTTCGGGCGCGGCTTCACTTTGGAGGAAGTCCCGGAACGAATCCAGCTGTATAGACAGCAAATAGGGAACATCCATCACGGACGGCAATTTACTAAAATCTTTGCGAATCCGCTTTTTCTCAGTATAGGAGTAAGTCATCTGCATTCCCCAGCTTTAGACCTGATACCTGGTATCAAGAAGCAACCATTTTCATGCTTCGGGGCCGAATTGCTCGGCTTACTGCGCCGTCTTGAACAAGACTCTCGCTGTAGGTTATAGATTCTGACAGCACCACTGAATCGGCGTTCAGAGTCTATAGCGTATACAACAGAAAAAGGCCGGTGGCACATGGCCACCAGCCTGTCCATGCTTAACGCACGGTTTCGATCAAAAGCCAACTCTTACTTGAGCTCAACAGAAGCGCCTGCTTCCTCAAGCTTCTTCTTGGCTTCTTCAGCGTCGTCTTTGCTCGCTGCTTCCTTGATAACGGAAGGAGCGCTGTCGACCATCTCTTTCGCTTCTTTCAGACCCAGGCCAGTCAGTTCACGAACGGCCTTGATGACGTTAACTTTCTTCTCACCAGGACCGGTAAGAACAACGTCAAATTCAGTCTGCTCTTCAACAGCAGCGGCTTCGCCACCGGCGGCAGCCGGAGCAGCAGCTACAGCAGCAGCGGCGGATACGCCGAATTTTTCTTCCATTGCTTCAACCAGCGCAACAACGTCCATTACGCTCATTTCGGCAATTGCGTTCAAAATGTCTTCGTTAGACAGAGCCATGACTTTCTCCCAAAAATATAAAAATGGTGTTCAACAGAATCAAGCAGCTTCTTGCTTCTGGTCTCGAACTGCCGCAACAGCACGGGTCACTTTCGTTGGAACTTCGTTCAGTGTCCGCGCAAGCTTGGTGATCGGTGCCTGTGTTACAGCGGCCAGCATCGTCAACGCCTCGTGGCGTGTCGGCAGCTTGGCAAGGCGATCAATCTGGTCTGCGCCCATCAGCTCACCGCCGACAGCCAGGCCCTTGATCTCGAATGCCTCTTTCTCTTTGGCAAAATCCTTCAGCAGGCGCGCAGCCGCACCCGGATCTTCCATAGAGAACGCCAGAATTGTCGGGCCGACCAGCGCCGCATCAATACACTCGAACTCAGTACCGCGGATTGCGATCTTCGCCAGGTTGTTACGAACAACCTTCAGATGAACGCTTTCAGCGCGGGCCTTCGCTCGCAGCGCCGTCATATCACCTGAGGTGATACCACGGTAGTCAGCCAGAACAACAGACAGAGCACCACCGGCAGTCTCGTTGACTTCAGCGACGATCGCTTTCTTGTCTTCGAGTCTAATTGCCACTGGATTTCTCCTCGATTTCGCCGGGCATATTCCCGGCAAACCCACATATACCCCTCGCGGGGCTCCCAACGGTGTTTGGGTTCAGAGAGAACGTCTTCACACCGTCTGCGCAGGCATTGCTTTAACCCTTCCAGCGTCTCTCCAATAACAAGAGCGCTTCAGGGGCCTGCGGTCTTTGACAGCCTTGGCTTCCGCCCAGACTACAAAGTAACTACCGAACAAAGCCTCAGATGCTCAGAGCGCTCTGGTCGATAGTCAGACCAGGACCCATCGTCGACGACAGGGTTACCTTCTTGAGGTAGACACCTTTCGAAGAAGACGGCTTGGCCTTTTTCAGATCCGCGATCAGAGACTCAAGATTTTCCTTGATGTTCTGCGCAGAGAATTCCACGTTACCCATCGGCGCATGGATAATACCGTTCTTGTCAGTGCGGTAACGCACCTGACCCGCCTTGGCGTTCTTTACGGCAGTCTCAACATCCGGAGTAACCGTGCCGACTTTCGGATTCGGCATCAGGCCACGAGGACCAAGGATCTGGCCCAGCTGACCGACAACACGCATAGCGTCCGGAGTGGCGATAACCACGTCGAAATCCATGTTGCCTTTCTTAACTTCGTCCGCCAGATCGTCCATGCCTACAACGTCTGCACCAGCAGCCGTTGCTTTCTCGGCATTGGCGCCCTGGGTAAATACAGCGACGCGAACGGTCTTGCCGGTGCCGTGAGGCAGAACAGTGCTGCTACGGACAACCTGGTCGGATTTACGTGCGTCAACGCCCAGATTGACGGCTACGTCGACAGACTCTTTGAACTTCACGTTCTGGCCCAGCTCAACCAGCAGTGCAACTGCTTCGTCGACAGAGTAGGAACGAGTAGAGTCTACCTTTTCACGAATAAGCTTCTGACGCTTGCTCAGCTTCGCCATGTTACAGGCCCTCCACGTTCAGGCCCATGCTACGGGCAGTTCCGGCAATGGTACGAACCGCAGCATCCATATCAGCTGCAGTCAGATCCGGCTCTTTGGTCTTGGCAATCTCTTCCAACTGGTCACGGGTTACCGTGCCGACCTTGTCCGTGTTGGGACGACCAGAGCCGCTCTTAATACCGGCTGCTTTCTTCAGCAGCACCGGTGCGGGCGGAGTCTTGGTGATAAAGGTAAAGCTGCGATCACTGTAAACGGTGATAACAGTAGGAATCGGCAGGCCCGGCTCCATATCCTGGGTCTGTGCGTTGAACGCTTTACAGAACTCCATGATGTTTACGCCACGCTGACCCAGTGCGGGACCAACGGGGGGACTCGGGTTGGCCTTGCCGGCAGCAACCTGAAGCTTGATGTACGCTTCAATCTTCTTAGCCATGATATTTCTCCTGTGGGTGCGAACGCCTCTCGGCTCCCCTGTTTTTACAACTGCCAGTAGCAGACACAAAAAGCCCGCGTCGCCATAGCGCGCGAGCTCTCAGCATGTAAGGCTGCCGCTTAGTCTTTTTCGACTTGCCCGAACTCCAGCTCTACCGGAGTTGAACGACCGAAAATCAACACAGCAACCTTGACCCGACTCTTGTCGTAGTCAACTTCTTCCACCACGCCATTGAAGTCCGCAAACGGCCCTTCTGTGACGCGAACAATCTCGCCCGGCTCGAACAGAGTCTTCGGCTTGGGCTTGTCAGCACCGCTTTCAACACGGCGAAGAATGGCCTCTGCCTCACGCTCTGTAATTGGTGCTGGCTTATCCTTGGTACCACCAATGAAACCAAGAACCCTGGGCGTATTCTTGACCAGGTGCCAGGTGCCGTCATCCATTTCCATCTGCACCAGAACGTAGCCGGGATAGAACTTGCGCTCACTCTTGCGCTTCTTCCCGTCACGCATCTCAACGACTTCTTCAGTCGGCACAAGAATTTCGCCGAACTTCTCTTCCAAGTCATTGAGAGCAACACGCTCCCTGAGAGTGCGCATCACGTGCTTTTCAAAGCCAGAATACGCATGAACGACGTACCAGCGCTTAGCCATTGCCCACTCCTGTTACCCGATAACTCCGGAGACCAGCCAACTGATCAACGAATCCATACCCCACAGCATCAATGCCACAACCAACACAAACACAACAACGATGGCTGTGGTCTGGATCAGCTCCGGCCTGGTGGGCCATACAACCTTCCGGATTTCAACCCTGGCTTCCTTGAGCAAAGTCGCAAAACGCCGACCACGCTCAGTTTGGAGCGCCACAAAAGCAGCGACCAGAGCAAGAGCTACAAGAGCCAGCACCCGATACAGCAGTGACTCGGCATTAAAATACTGATTGCCAACGACGCCCGCTGCAATCAGAACAAATACGACCAGCCACTTTACTGCATCGAAGCTACTGGTCGAACGATCGGCTTTTGACTCCATAGGAATCAGCTTATGTATCCGGATGTTAAAAAAATGGCAGGCCAGGAGGGAATCGAACCCCCAACCTGCGGTTTTGGAGACCGCTGCTCTGCCAATTGAGCTACTGGCCTGCACCGAAACAACTCAGCGCACTTACTTCAAGTTCTTACTCAAAAAGAGCAATTACTCGATGATCTTAGAGACTACGCCGGCACCAACGGTACGGCCACCTTCGCGAATCGCGAAGCGCAGAC